>Ga0208718_1000165_pt1 | contig 12016 bp, 13 predicted proteins | sample LakMenE29Apr09ns_FD_150743 | JGI IMG/M metagenome (GOLD analysis project Ga0208718, IMG submission 150743) | Freshwater microbial communities from Lake Mendota, WI - 29APR2009 deep hole epilimnion ns (SPAdes) | ecosystem: Environmental > Aquatic > Freshwater > Lake > Epilimnion/Euphotic zone ...
GGGCGCGCAGGTATTGCACTTAAGTACGCGCTTAAACAAATCGGTGATCGCTACGTCTTTGGTGCCGCTGGAATGGTGACATGGGATTGTTCAGGATTAACTATGCGCGCATATCAAGCCGCTGGTGTTTCCTTGCCTCACTCATCTGCTGCTCAATCTCGAATGGGTAAGAAGGTTTCCCTAAGCCAATTAAAGCCTGGTGACCTTGTATTTTTTGGTCGACCAGTATCGCACGTTGGAATTTATCTTGGTGGCGGAAAGATGGTGCATGCACCACGCTCGGGTTCTCGAGTTAAAGTAGCTGTCAGTGGTTCACTCGGAAGAAAACCATTCGTTGGAGCTCGCCGTTTCTAATTTAGTTTTGTTTGTTACCAATGATTTTGGCCCACGAGCAGGTGGCATAGAAACCTTTATCATTGGATTGATCCAACGCCGTCCCTTTGGAACCACAGTTATTTATACATCTTTTCAAGAGAATTCAGAACAATACGACTCGGATTGGCTGGCCAATTACGGAGTCCGCGTGATTCGTGACCGTTCAAAAATACTGTTACCAACTCCACGAGTAGCTTTTAACCTGCGCGCAATTATCAAAAGAGAAGGCATTACGACTGCAGCGTTCGGAGCTGCAGCACCCCTGGGGCTGTTATCAACCAGTATAAAGCGCGCGGGGGTAACACGAACGGTCGCACTTACTCATGGGCATGAAGTCTGGTGGGCCAAAGTGTTTCCATTTAATCTTTTATTGCGCAGAATTGGCTCAACAGTTGATGTGCTTACATATTTGGGCGACTTCACTCGTGCAGCTATTTCGCAAGGTATTAGCGCCAAAGCGCAGAGTTCAATGGTCAAGGTTGCACCTGGCATAGATGTTGATCACTTCATTCCAACAGATGCGTCAGCTCTTCGAGAATCTTTAGGAATCACAAAGAAAAAAGTAATTGTTTCTGTTGGCCGTTTAGTTCATCGCAAAGGTCAAGATTGCTTAATCGAGTCCATGCCACAAATTCTGAGCAGTGTCCCTGATGCGCATTTATTGTTGATTGGGCAAGGGCCCTACCGAGAGCACCTTCAGGAGTTAGTACGCAAACACAGATTAGAAAGTTCTGTAACTTTTATTGGCAGAATTGAATACAAAGATTTACCGATGTATTTGTGTGCTGGAGAAATATTTGCCATGCCTAGCCGTTCACGTTTAATGGGTCTTGAAGTTGAAGGACTTGGGATTGTGTATCTAGAAGCTAGCTCTTGCGGTTTGCCGGTTTTGGCAGGTCGTTCTGGGGGAGCACCCGACGCTGTTGTGCAGAACATAACCGGCTTAGTTGTTGACGGAACAAATCATGAACAAATTGCAACGGCTGCCATTAACCTACTAAACAACATTGCAGCTTCACAATTGATGGGAGCAGCTGGACGCCAATGGATTGTGGAGAATTGGCGCTGGGAGATCTGGTCTAAAGAGTTTGAGGATTTGTTAGTGAAGTAATCCGCGTTCGCGTGCGATAGATAAAGCCTGTACACGATTGTCCGCTTCTAATTTCCGAAAGATAGCTGAGACATGGGACTTTACGGTAGAGACTGAAATATAAAGATGCGTGGATATTGCCGTATTGCTCAAACCAAGATTTATGGATTGCAGAATGTCTATTTCCCTAGCCGTTAGCCCAGAATCTATGCCGACCTTAAGAATTGGCTTGCTACTAAATAAGGTTGGGCTAGATAGCGCAAAATCAAATGCCGCAAGAAGATCAGATAGGGGTGCATTTTTTACAATGAAAGCATTTGCACCAGCGTTCTTTGCGGCTCGAACATAGTCGGCTCCGTCATTCAGGGTCAACACAATAATTGCAATCGTAGGTGAGAGCGTGCGTGCCCACGCAACTAATTCAAATCCAGAGCCGTCCGGCAGGTTGATATCAATAATTAATGCATCAGGGTTTGTTTGTGCCATGAACGCTCGTGCTTCATTGATTGATCCTGCAACAGCTGCGACTTCATAACCGTGTGACTCGATTGCAGATTTCAAACCATGACGTACAACGGCGTGGTCATCAACTATCAAAACCTTCATTGTTACCTTTCTAAAGGTAGCTCAATGGTGATTTTCGTCCCTAGTTGGCTTGAGTCAATATGGATATCCCCATTGAGATGTGTGATTCGTTCTTGTATGCCGATCAGGCCGAAGCTGCCCTCTTTGCTCTGCGCGCCACCTATTCCATTATCTGTAATCTGGATGGATAAGACCGATGCTTGCGCGTGCTCGGAAACATTTCTAAGAATCTCTGAAAGCACGCGCAATAGTTCGTAGTTGAAATCTCGCCCTTCGGAATCAGAAATCAAGTCAGAGGCAGAGCGGAGCTCATGAATTTCGAGCCTTACTTTGTTAATTAGTTCAGTGATTGCAAATCGCAACTGACGTAAGGACTCTTTGCTTGTGTGATCAATAGCTGTAGCTATCAATGAATCAATGGAAAAGCCCAGGCCTACTAGGTCCTGGGCGATTCCATCATGAAGCTCCTGAGCGAGTATTACCCGCCGATCGTTCATTTAGAGAATAATGCGTCGATCTCTTGAGCAAACTCCTTTGCGACTACGTGACGCTTTACAGAAAGTTTTGCAGTCAAATGACCGCCTGCGATAGTGAAGTCCACAGGAAGAATTGTGAACTTGCGAATTGATTCTGCTTTACTAACAGCCTTATTCGCCTCATCGACAGCGGTTTGAACAACAGCAATCAAATCAGGATCATTGATCAAATCATTGATAGATGCCCCATCCTTCTTGTGGTTAACAACCCAAGCTTTGAGAGCATCTGGATCAATCGTCACAAGGGCTGCGATAAATGGTTGGTTATCTCCAACCACCATGCATTGGCTGACCAATGGATGAGAACGCAAGCGATCTTCTAGAACTGCTGGGGCAACATTTTTTCCACCAGCGGTCACAATGATTTCTTTCTTACGTCCAACGATGTAGAGGAACCCGTCATCATCAAGTTTTCCAAGGTCACCGGTCTTGAACCAACGCTCACCATCAAAAACTTCAGCATTAGCGTCATCGTTTTGCCAGTATCCCTGCATCACGATTGGTCCACGAAGTAGAACTTCTCCATCATCTGCAATCTTTACGGATGTGCCTGGGATTGGTTTTCCGACAGAACCTACGCGGTGTGCTCCGTACAAATTAAGAGTGGCACCAGCTGTTGTTTCAGTTAAACCGTACCCTTCAAGAATTGTTACGCCAGCTCCACGATAGAAATGGCCAAGGCGCACACCGAGTGGAGCACCACCTGAAATCGCAGCTTCAACATTTCCACCCATGCCTGCACGGATCTTGCTATAGACCAGCTTGTCAAAGAGTGCGTGCTTAAACTTTAGAACTGGCGACATGCCCTTCTTATCGAGTGCTTCAGAGTATGCAATCGCAACATCAGCAGCTTTTTTGAAGATCTTTCCTTTACCGGCTGCCTCAGCGCGAGCTTCTGCGCCGTTATAGATCTTTTCAAAAATACGTGGAACTGCCAAAACAAATGTTGGCTTGAATGAAGCCAAATCCATTGGCAATCGAGTTGCGGGGTCGCTGCAATGTGCCATATGTAGACCTGAAGCGATTGCACCAATCTGAACCATACGACCAAATACGTGTGCGACTGGAAGGAACAGCAGTGTTGATCCACCAGGCTTTAGAAATAGTTCACTTGCACCTTGTGCAACATTTCCAGTCTCTGAAAGGAAATTGGCGTGTGTTAACTGCACACCCTTGGGCTTTCCAGTTGTTCCTGATGTGTAGATCAAAGTTGCAAGGGATGACGGAGTAACTGCATCACGACGACGATCGATTTCATCATCACCGATGTGCTTACCCGCTTCACGCAAAATGGCTAGAACATCATCTGTCATTGTCCAGACATGACGGGTGTGGGATGGGATAACTGTCTGCACTAGATCACGAAGTGCAGGAGTTTCAACAATAATTCCAACAGAGTGGGAATCGTTGAGAATCCAATCGATCTGCTCAGCAGATGATGTGTCATAAATAGGCACGACAACTGCGCCTGCGTACCACGTTGCAAAATCTAAAATCGTCCATTCGTATCGAGTACGCGCCATGATTGCGACGCGATCTCCAATTTGAACTCCGGCTGCAATTAATCCTTTAGCAGTTGCACGAACTTCTTCATCAACTTCGCGCGCGGTTACTGGTTGCCATCCCTCGCCCAAGGGACGAGACATGATGATGCGCTCTGGTTCAAACCAGGCGCGTTCAGCGATCAAATTTGTGAGATTTCCAGCTGTTGCAGCAGGAACTAGCGGAGGGATTGTGATTTCATTCATGGGGCAACGCTAGCGTGAGCGCAGCGGAAAGGTAAAGAGGGTAACCTTGCGCCATGGCCGAATTCAGCAAATCCACAATAAGCATTGATGCCCCTATTGCCGCCGTCCAAGAGGCGCTTTTTGCCTTGGACAAGTACCCAGAGTGGTCGACTCAGATTAAATCTGCCGAAGCGTTAGCCCGTGATGAGCAGGGGCGAATCACCAAGGTAAAGATGAGTATCGACGCTGGCATGATGAAAGATCGTCCCACTTTGGATTACGACTGGAGCGGTGCGCCGAGCAAACTGAGCTTCTCATTAGATGAAGCAGATCTTTTAACCGGCATGGATGGAATTTATTCTTTCAAGAGCATTGATGAAGACACAACTGAGGTTACCTACGAACTCGAAGTTTCTCTATCAATGCCAATTCCCGCAATGATGCGACAGAAAGCAGAGAAGGCAACGATTGATGCAGCGTTGTCACAACTCAAAACCCATCTAGAGGGATAGTTTTATGTCGTATGCAATTGGTATCGATGTAGGTGGAACAAAGGTACTTGGCGGCGTTGTTGATGACAATGGAAAAATACATGCAACCGCACGCAAAGACACTCCACGTCAAGGTGGAGCTGCTTTAACTCAGACAATTGCTGATACCGCCCTAGAGCTGATGGTTCAATTTGATGTCACATCGATTGGTGTATCTGCAGCAGGTTTTGTTTCATCTGATCGCAAAACAATGCTTGCAACTCCAAACATCGCTGACTGGAATGGCGTTAATTTAGACGCTGAGTTGACTTCATTAATTGGTTTGCCGGTAGTCATTGAAAATGATGCAAACGCTGCAGCGTGGGGTGAAGCAAAATTTGGTGCTGGTCGCAATCAAAATCACATGATGATGTTGACCGTCGGCACGGGTATTGGTGGAGGAATTGTTGTTAACGGTGATTTGTACCGAGGCGCATTTGGAATAGCCGCCGAGTTTGGTCACTTACGTGTTGTTCCTGATGGCCATCTGTGCGGATGCGGCGCACGTGGATGTTTTGAGCAGTATGCATCCGGTAATGCACTTCTGCGTCATGCCCGTGAAGCAATTAGTGCAAGCCCTGAAATTGCTCGAAATCTTTTGTCCCGTGGTGATGGAACTATTGCTGGATTAACTGGACAAGCAATTACAGATGCTGCGCGTGAAGGCGATCCAGTTGCACTTGCCGCTTTTAACACAACTGGCCAATGGCTTGGAGCAGGCATCGCTTCATTGTCGGTTTTATTGGATCCGAGCTGTGTGGTTATTGGCGGGGGAGTTATTGATGCCGGAGAAATCTTGTTGAAGCCAACACGTGAAGCTCTTGAACGCACCATGCCATTTGCAGGAAAGCATCCGTACCCAACTTTAATTGCTGCTGAATTAGGCAATGAAGCTGGTCTTGTTGGTGTTGCAGATTTGGCCAGAAATTAATTTAGATTAGATTTTAATGCTCGAAGGGGTAACGCAAACCGATTTGAGAACGCACAGTATCTAGAGTCTGCATAATGTCCACAGTATCTTTCCAATTCAAGATCTCTGATTCAGTGTGTCCCGAAACAACAAGTCTCTTGAATGCTTCGGCTTGTTCACGCAAACCATGTCCGACATAGGTATGTGGATATTGCGTTACGGAACCATCAAATAAAGTGACCCGCATACTTGTTGGACTGTAAAAGACTCGATCTATTTCCAACCATCCATTTAACCCAGCAACCACTGCGCGACACGGAGTTTGTTCAATCATTGTTGTGTTCAATACAGCTTGTGCTCCATCGGCATAATCAAAAATCATTGATGTTTGTGCATCAACACCTTTGTCTGTTAAAACTCCACTTGCAGTAATTTTCGTTGGGTTACCCAAAATCATATGAGCAAATGAAACAGGATAAATTCCAAGATCCAATAGTGCGCCACCTGCAAGTGATGGTTCTACTAGGCGAGGGATGTTTTGATCAGCTAAACGCTGTCCATGATCTGCATGGATTGTCACAATTTTTCCTAAAACACCACTCGCAATAATTTCGCGCACCTGAGCGTAATGAGGCAGGAAGCGTGCCCACATCGCTTCCATTAGTGCAACATTGTTGCTCTGTGCAGAAGTCACCATTTCCTGTGCTTCGATGGCATTTACTGCAAAGGGCTTTTCACATAAAACTGGTTTACCCGCATTGAGCGCTGCAATCACATTGTCCTTATGTGCAGGATGTGGCGTTGCTACATAAATTGCATCAACCGATGGATCTGCAATTAGCTCTTCATAACTTCCATAGGCCTTTCCACCAAAAGTTTCTGCAAACTCTTGTGCATTGCTAAGAGTTCGTGATCCAACTGCGCCCACCGCATGACCTTCTAGTAGTTGTAGATCTGCTGCAAATGCTCGTGCAATTCCACCAGGACCCAAAATTCCCCAGTTGAAATTACTCACAGTGTCGCCCCATCATCTTCGTGATAACCACGTTTTAACCATCGATTAATTGCGCGCTGCGCAGAAGCAATAAATCCTTTAGGTGTTTGACGTGGGGGATTAGGTTGAACAAACCCTCCTTGGTCGATTCGATCGAGATCATCCAAAAAGGTTGTAGGTGCAGATTCATCGAGAGACAGGCCAGAGACTATCGAATCGAACTCAGAGCGAATTAAATCCTCTTCATCGAAATCATCTGGTTCTTTTTTGGCCTCACTCACCCTCAGATAGTGTCATAGTCGTCAATAACCACTAAATTATCCTCGTGCTGAACAACCTGCCCTACGGAACCTTGCGAGCATTCCTGACTCCATTTTTGATGCTTGCATTCCGTCCTAAGGTACGGGGACTTCGCAACGTGCCATCAAAGGGCCCGGTAATTATTGCTTCTAACCATTTGTCCTTCAGTGATTCGATCTTCATGCCTCTAGTTGTTCCTCGTAAAGTTACATTTCTTGCTAAGAGCGAATACTTCACGTCCCCTGGCCCAAAGGGATTGTTGAAAAAGTTAACCTTTATTGCATTAGGTCAGGTACCAGTTGATCGTTCCGGCGGTCGTCGCAGTGAAGCTGCATTGATAACAGGACTTAAAGTTTTAGCTGATGGCGATTGCATCGGCATCTATCCCGAAGGCACCAGATCACCCGATGGTCGTTTATATAAAGGACGTACCGGTATCGCTCGTCTAGCGATCGAATCTGGGGCACCTGTAATTCCAGTGGCGATGTCAAATACTGACAAGATTCAGCCAACAGGAAAAGTTATTCCTAATGTAAAACGGGTTGGAATGAATTTTGGTAAACCGATGTACTTTGATGGTGATTCAACAGATTTACAACATCTGCGAGATGTAACCGATCAGATTATGAATGCGATTCATGCAATGTCTGGCCAAGAGTACATCGACATCTATGCACCGAAAAAAGTGAAGTTGGGCGAAATCCAAGAAGAGGATTAATCCAAAGCGTTACGTGCAACCAAGTAGTTGCATGTTTGGCATTCAGGTCCAGCATCAGGGAGTTCGCCTTCCAAAACATCTATGAACTCGCCTATTACTTTAAGAAAGTTTGCTTGATCTCGTTCAACCGGAACATATTTTTGAAAGACCCCAAATCCATAATCAGCAACTGATGTGCCGATAGCAGTGGTTGGCTTCCATACTAATAAACCAATTGATGCGACAGTTTGTGATTTGCCTGCAGCAGGATTTTCTAGGCTATATGCATATGCCTCAAGCTGAGGTGAGTAAAACTGTCCACTGTCCCGTTGGCTATCGGATACTTTGCAATCAATTAATCCAATAGTTCCATCCTCATTTGTTGCCACTAGGTCATACTTTCCTAAAATGCGCCATCGAGTTTCTGAACCGTTAACAACTAGCGGCTTACTCTTAACCCACTCTCCCCACTTAGTGACTGTTCCTGCGCGCAGGGAAGGGTCGATGGTCGGCATATCTGCCCCCTGAAAGTGTTCTTCTTGCAAGGCAGCCATTGTTCCAACTAGCGGAAAAGCACCGGGCATTGTGAGTTTGTACCAATACTTGATCCACAAACATCTTTTGCAGGTAGATAAACCAAATGTTAGATCTGATGGAGAGATGTTTTCACGGGCGGGTTTGGCGGGTTTAATCATGAAGCAATTGTGTACTTAGCCACTGACAATTGCTGACACCAAAACTGATATTCCCAGGATAATCATGATGATTCCGCCGGTTGCACGAAGTTTTTCTAATCGCTTGGAATCGGTGGCTAGCCATTCGCGCGCAGTTCCGGCTAAAAGGCCCCAAGTTCCATCTGAAAAAAATGCCAAAATCGCAAAGACTGCACCGAGCAGAATTAATTGCAAAGTAACGCTGCCACGGTCCCGATCTATGAATTGGGGCAGTACCGCTGCGAAGAAAACAACACCTTTGGGATTCAGCGCGCCAACCCAGTAGCCATCCCACATTGAACGGCGGGCACTTGGTGCAACATCACCTTGGTTTGTCATGTCAGCTGCATGCACGCTGCGTTTTCGAATTGCATCGATTCCAAGATAGATCAAATAAAGACCGCCACCCCATTGAACTGCAATGTAGGCAAGTTCTGAATGTTGCAAAATTGGACCAAGGCCAAGTGCGACAAAGACTGAGAGTGAAAAAGCTCCAGTTACATTTCCAGCGACTGAAAACACCGCTGTCTTTCGGCCCCACGCGATGGCCCGAGCGATTACAAACAATACGCTCGGGCCAGGCGCCAAGATAATCACCATCGCGGCAACGATGTATTCAGGAAGCCGCGTTGGAATGATCATGCAGGGATGTTACTTATTACCTCGTGCATCTGCAATTGAGTGGAGGATTCGGTATCCAAGGATCGCCACCAATGTTGCATTGATGATTCCGTTGAATGTGTAATCCCCACGAGTCCATGACATATCTGCAATACCGATGATAAGTGCTGAACCTGCGATCAAGAGATTAGTTGAATTCGCAAAATCAACCTTTCCTTCGATCCAGATGCGCGCACCTACAACACCGATCATTCCAAACAATGCAACGCCGACTCCACCGAGTGCTCCTACTGGAGTCGCACTCAGAACTGCGCCGAACTTAGGAGACAATGAAAGTCCAATCGCACCAACACCTGCGATCCAATATGCAGCTGTTGAGTACACGCGAGTTGCAGCCATTACGCCAATGTTTTCTGCATATGTTGTAGTACCGGAACCGCCACCAAAGCCCGCAAGTGTTGTTGCAACACCATCGGCCATCAGCGCGGTACCCATTTGATCATCAAGATCTTTGCCAGTCATTGAGGCAACTGCCTTAACGTGACCAACATTTTCTGCGATCAAAACAAGAACTACAGGCAGAAACAAAATAATTGCTTTGCCATCAAAGGTTGGATTTGTAAATGTTGGTAGCGCAAACCACTTGGCTGCTTTAATTCCATCTGTGCTGACATCGCCCTGTACATAAGCCAGGCCGTATCCGATCATTAGGCCCAGGAAAATACTGATGCGGCCAAGGAATCCACGTGAAAATGCTGAGATCAAACCAATAGATGCCAAAGTAACAACACCAATCATTGGAGCGGCTACGAAGTTATTTTTAGCAGCACCGGCCAAGTTCAAACCGATGACCATAACGATTGTTCCTGTTACAACTGGTGGCAACATCCAGTTAATCCAACCGATGCCCCATTGCTGAACGATCAGACCAACAGCAGCAAGGATTAGGCCAGTTACAACGACGCCACCAAGTGCAGCTCCCATTCCGCCGCTTGTCTTTGCAGCTGCGATTGGTGCCAAGAATGCAAAAGATGAACCTAAGTAGCTAGGAACTTTATTTTTGGTAAGTGCTAAGAAAATGAGAGTGCCGATTCCTGAGAAAAACAGAGTTGTTGTTGGGGGGAAGCCCGTAATGATTGGGACCAGAAATGTTGCGCCGAACATTGCGGCGATGTGTTGCAGACCTACACCGATGGTGCGGGGCCAGGTGAGGCGCTCATCAGTTAAAACAACCTCGCCATGGCCAATTGATTTTCCGTTTCCATGGAGTTTCCACGAGAGTAGAGACACTTGAAACTTCCCTTCCTATGAGTATCCGGAGTAGGACACACATAAAAGGGTAGAACTGTGCTGGGCATTACCTGTGGATACGCCACACCCGGGCAGGGGTAAAAATCTGACCATCTGGCGAGTCCGAGTTGCAGGCTTGGGTATATCCCAATAGATTACGGCTCGATATATCGAATAGATACATAATACGGAGCATTACCTAGCAGAAAGGGAAGGGTCAGATGCGCTCACGGTCAGAGTCACTTGAATTCGCCCTTCTAGGCCTGCTCTCGCAAGCCCCATTGCATGGCTACGAGCTCCGTAAGCGCATAGGCACCATCTTTGGGCCATTTCGCGCATTGTCATTTTCCGTTCTCTATCCGCAACTTCGCCGAATGGTTGAAGCAGGCGTGATTGAGGAAACTGTTGTTGAGGCTACATCTCGTCGTTCCCGCATTGTGTATGACATCACCGATAAGGGCGCTCGCAGATTTGAATTGTTGACCGAATCAGTAACACCAGAAACTTGGGAAGATGAAGGATTTGAAATTCGTTTCGCATTCTTTAGTCCGACTTCAGCAAATAACAGAGTAAGAATTCTTGAGGGACGCCATCGTCGCCTTAAGGAGAAAGCCGAAATCCTTCGTGGTGAACTCGAGAAGTCACCTGTTGGTATCGACAAATATCTGGAGGAGTGGCGACGTCACTCACTAGAGACAGCTGATCGAGAGATTGCTTGGCTGGAAGACATGATCAAAACCGAGAGGAAATAGAGTGAATATCACAACCGGTAAAGGCGACATCCGTGTTGCAATCGTTGGCGTTGGAAACTGCGCTAACTCATTAGTCCAGGGCGTTGAATATTACAAAGATGCTGCCCTAGATCAAGAGATCCCAGGTCTTATGCACGCTGTTGTTGGGGGATACCACATCTCTAGCATCAAGTTTGTTGCAGCCTTCGATGTTGATGCGAAGAAGGTTGGACTTGACCTTGCTGATGCAATTTGGGCAAGCGAGAACAACACAATTAAATTTAGCGATGTTGCTAAGACTGGTGTACCAGTTCTTCGCGGTGTCACAAATGATGGTCTCGGCAAGTATTACCGCGAGACAATCAAGGAATCAGATGCCCCGGCTGTAGATGTTGTACAGGTGCTAAAAGATGAAGCGATCGATGTTTTGATCTGCTACCTGCCCGTAGGTTCTGAAACAGCTGCTAAGTATTACGCACAGTGTGCAATTGATGCAGGATGTGCCTTTGTTAATGCGCTTCCAGTGTTTATTGCATCAGATCCTGTCTGGGAAAAGAAGTTTGCAGATGCAGGACTTCCGATTGTTGGAGATGACATTAAGAGCCAAGTTGGTGCGACAATCACTCACCGCATCATGGCTAAGTTGTTCCAGGATCGTGGCGTTCACCTAGACCGTACCTACCAGTTAAATGTTGGTGGAAACATGGACTTCAAGAACATGCTCGAGCGTGATCGTCTTGAATCAAAGAAAATTTCAAAAACAAACTCTGTGACATCACAGTTGAATCATGATCTTGGTGAGAAGAATGTTCACATCGGACCTTCTGACTACATTCCATGGCTAGATGATCGCAAGTGGGCCTACGTTCGCCTCGAAGGCCGTGCATTTGGCGATGTTCCTCTCAACCTTGAATACA
>Ga0208718_1000172_pt1 | contig 11897 bp, 10 predicted proteins | sample LakMenE29Apr09ns_FD_150743 | JGI IMG/M metagenome (GOLD analysis project Ga0208718, IMG submission 150743) | Freshwater microbial communities from Lake Mendota, WI - 29APR2009 deep hole epilimnion ns (SPAdes) | ecosystem: Environmental > Aquatic > Freshwater > Lake > Epilimnion/Euphotic zone ...
CTATTCCATTGCATTTATTTTAACAGGATTAATTACCTACATAGTTGCTATTTATTCCGAGAAAATAAATTTTATCTCCTCATCAAGAAACACCTTTCGGCAATTTCTAAAAGATGGATTCGATTATTTTGTTACCATCAGTACCACCTCATTAGTTTTTAATGGAACCATCATCATCTTGAGTTTCTTTGAAAAAAGCATTTTAATTATTGGGGCTTTTGCTGCCCTTGATAGAATAATTAAAATTTTAGTTTCCATTTATGTTCCCTATTCAACCGCAATGTATCCTAGAAACATGGCTAATTTTCAAATTGGATATGCCGAAGGGCGAAAATCAGTAATCAAATATGGCGCCTACGGCCTTATATTTTCAATAGTTACTCTACTACTGATCTGTTTGTTTTCTGAAGCAATTTTAGTTTTTTTAAATCCAAAGTTGGTTATCTACTCGAATTGGCTTAAATTGTTTTCTTTTTGGTTCTTTTTTATTGTTTTTAATAATTTGTTGGGATATCATTTTCTAAATGGATTAAATAAATCGAACGTTTTTAGAAACATTAATATAGTATATACCATTATTACAGTCGCACTTATGAGTTTAGGATGTTATTTATTTTCATTCAAAGGCTGCATCGTTTCGGTTCTCTTTGGAGAAGTGCTTTTAGCAATTATGTTATTGACAAAAACCAGACAAATTCTCTCCAACGCAAAAACCAATTAGTAGATTATGGTTATTTCTTATAATAAAAATTTACCGTACCAAATTCTGTTTGGATTGTGTTGTGCAGTTCCTTTTTTAAGTAATTACGAGCTTACTTTTGCATTGTGGTTATTTACCATTTTTATCACTTTTCGCAGTTCGTATTCTTCAAAATTCTTGACTTATGCACTCTGTTTTGTCCTAGTTTTTATAATTGCATTTCTTTTCACCGATTTTTCAAATTCTAAACCCTATTTTATCATAAGAGATATTACCTATCTATTAAAACCTTTTTTAGGGTTGCTATTAGGGTATCAAATATGTAGATTTCTAAAGAAAAATGTTCTTCAAACAGTGGTTTATTCTGGTCTTGGAGTTTCGATAATTCACGTTTTGGTGATATTAAAAACCTATATTATTTATCACCATATTTCAGTGGCGTTACTTAGAGATTTTTGTGGTTTCTTCAGTGATTTTGAAGTTTTCGCCTTAATTTTTGTGGTATTTCATAAAGAATTTCAAATAAATTTTAACAAAAAAACCTATTACACACTATTAACAATCATTGGGTTTTCCACTTTTATGTATTTGTCGCGAACCAATTTTATTCAGTTTGTAGTATTGTATTTAGGTGTGAAGGGCTATTTTGTACTTAACAGAAGAGCATTAATCGCCGTAACATCAGTTGTAGCGGTTACGGTAATTTTATATTCTGTCGTTTTATTAATCAACCCCAAAAGAACGGGTTCAAGTGTTGAAGAATTTTTATACAAAATAAAAGTGGCACCTACAGAGCCTTTTAAAACAAAGGTTAATGTTGCCGATTATAAAGATTTTAATGTCAACTATCGTTCAGTAGAAATTCTGTACACCCTTAAGCAAGTCCGATTAAGAGGTCCGCAAGCAATGATTTTCGGAAGCGGACTGGGGTCTCAGGTCGATTTGAAACAAATAGTTCATTTAGGGGATATGGATTTAAGATACATTTCAGTTCTTCATAACGGCTTTATGACCACTTACTTAAAATCGGGGATTATCGGTGTGATCATTCTTGTATTTTCCATTTTTTTACTTTCTAAACAAAGGAAGTCAGCCCTACCACTTAACCAACAAATTAACGCTCTCTTGGTGGGTACAAGTGTTTTTTTAATAGTCTCTAACTGGGTATTAATGGGATATTATTTTACTCAAGACTCTAAATCCATTATTGTAGGATTGCTTTTTGCTTTTAAAGAAATAAATGAAAAAGAGCAAAACGAGGCATCTAATTAATAGCCGTACTTTCCAAACTAGTATAAAAACCTATATTTGCAACTCTTATTATAGTAAACATGAAAGTGCTTTTTCAAACAAGAACCAATTTATTTGATGCTCCCGGTGGAGATATGATACAATTGTTAAAAACGAAAGAACACCTTGAAAAGTTAGGAGTTGAGGTTGACGTTTCCCTAGAATTTGAACCCGATTTATCTAAATACGATTTAGTGCATCTTTTTAATTTAATGGAACCGCAGGACATTTATTTACAGATGTTAAATGCTAAAAAGCAAAATAAAAAAATAGCACTGTCTACCATTTACGGATTGTATACTGAATTTGAAAGAAAAGCTCGTGGCGGATTATTCCAACAACTTGCTAATGTGATTTCACCTTATCAAATCGCTTACATCAAAACCATAATAAAACAATATTATGAAAATCGTTTTCATAAAGGGGTTTTCAAAATGTTGTACAAAGGGTATTATGGTTTAATGAAAGAAATAGTGGATAATACTGCTGTTTTTTTACCAAATTCTGTTTCAGAAATGAACAGGGTAGCAGCGGAATTTAAACTAAAGGACTACACCTTTGCAGATATTCCCAACGCCATAGATAAAACTATTTTTTCTGACGAAGAAAACGGAAAAACCAACCCCTATTTAAAATACCAAGATTGCATTCTTTGTGCCGCAAGAATTGAAGGAAGAAAAGAAACTTTAAACTTAGTTCGAGCCGTAAAAGGAACCAACTACAATTTAGTATTAGTAGGAAAGGAATCTAAAAACCAGAAAAAATATGTCGAGAAAGTACATCAAGAAGCGGGCAATAATGTTCATTTTTTAGGCGCAATTCCTCACGACGATTTAAAAGAATTATATAAAGTAGCCAAAGTTCACGCTTTAGTAAGTTGGATGGAAACTCCTGGACTTTCCTCCTTGGAAGCCGCTGCAATGGAATGTAATATTGTGGTTACCAGAAAAGGCGACACTTACGATTATTTTGAAGATTACGCCTTTTATTGTGAGCCTGACGACGTTAACTCAATAAAAAAAGCAATAGAGGATGCTTTTTCTTCTCCGGTAAATTCGAAATTAAAACAAAAGATTTTGGCCAACTATACTTGGGAAAAAACGGCTGAAGCAACCTACAAAGCCTATAAAAAAATACTAAACATAACCATTAATTAATCTAATCAAAAGCATCTTAATTCCTTAAATTTGTTATTTTAGCCAACTGATTATGATTAACTAATGAAAATAGCTATTTTAGGAACGCGTGGAATCCCAAACCATTATTCGGGTTTTGAGCAATTTGCTGAATTTTTCTCCGTATTTCTTGTTGAGAAAGGACACGATGTTTTTGTTTACAATTCACATAATCATCCTTATCAAGAAAATACATTTAATGGCGTTAACATAATACATCAACACGATCCTGAATATAAATTAGGGACTTTTGGTCAGTTTATTTATGATTATAATTGTATTATGGATTCTCGAAAAAGAGATTTCGACATTATTTTACAATTAGGCTATACTAGTAATTCAATTTGGTATTTTTTACTTCCAAAAAAGCCAATTATTATCACCAATATGGATGGACTAGAGTGGAAACGTTCTAAATACTCTAAGCCCGTTCAACAATTTTTGAAATTTGCCGAAAGATTAGCTGTGAAAAGCAGTGATTTTTTGATTTCTGATTCCCTTGGAATTCAAAAATATATTAATAGTAAATACAATGTTACGTCCACCTATATCGCCTACGGCGCAAAGGTTTTCAGCTCTCCAAACGAAGAAATCTTGAAAGAGTACGATGTCCTAAAACACAATTATAATATGATTATGGCTCGTTTTGAACCAGAAAATAATATTGAGACTATTCTTGATGGAATAGTGTTGGCAGGCCATGAAACCACGGTATTAGTTTTAGGAAATCACCAAACAAAATATGGAGACTATCTAAAAAATAAATTCAAAACGCACAAACAAATACGATTTATAGGGGCTGAATTTGATATCAACAAACTAAACAATTTAAGGTATTTCTCGAATTTTTACTTCCATGGGCATTCTGTTGGCGGGACCAACCCTTCATTGCTTGAAGCCATGGCATCCAACGCGTTTATTATTGCTCATGACAATCACTTCAACAAAACGATTCTTAAAGAAAACGGATATTATTTTTCAAATCCTGCCGATATAAAAAATATTATAGATAGAATCAAAAAAAATGATAACTTGCAATTGGTTCAAAACAACTTTGACGCGATTGAAAATGAATTTAATTGGGATAAAATAAATGGAGAATATCTTCAACTTTTCGAAGAATGTATTTCAAAATCTAAAACAGGAATATAACAACAATCCTTCGTTATTATTTGTTTTACTAGCTTTATTGTGTATTCCTTTAGGATATGCATTTAACAGTATTTCGCTTGCATTACTTACAATTGTTACAATTATAAACTTCAAAAAAGAGAATTTCAGCTTTGAAAAACATTTGATTTTCCCACTAGCGTTATATTTTTTAATGTTGTTGTCTTTAATTTGGTCAATAGATAAAGACCGGACATTTAATGCGATTTCTAAAGAATTACCCCTTTTATTATTCCCGATTTGTTTTCTATTAATACGTTCTTTGTCAGAATTAGAAAAAAACAAAATAATTAAAGGATTTAGTTACGGAATGGTTGTTTTTTCCTTTTTTTATCTAATAAAAGCAACTTTTAGGTATTTTGTTGCTCAAGATCCATCCGTTTTCTTCTACCATGAATTAGTGACAAAAGATGTAAATGCAATCCATGTTTCCGTTTACATGGCAGTTTCTTTTTTTTATTTTTTAGTTAAACCAATAAAAACCAATTTTGATAAATTATCATTATCCATTTTATTGTTAATGGTTTTCTTATTGTCCTCAAAGAATATTGTGGTCATTTTTATAGGATTATTAGGCTTCTACTATATATTTTTTTCAAAAACAGCAAAAAAATTACGTCTTAGAAATTTGATTTTGATGCTGGTTCTTCTTTTTTCCCTTCCTTTTATTGGAAAAGTAAAAGAGCGTTTCAAACAAGAATACGAAACTATAATGACCGATAGTAGCGTAAACGATGTAATTAGCAAAGGGACCGAAAAAGTATATAATGTTAGCATTAAACAAGCCTGGACCAACCAGACATTTAAACCCAATGATTTTTTCCCAGGAACCGCCTTTAGGGTATATCAATTTAGAATTTTTAATGAATTTCTTCATGAAGAAGCTATTTTTTGGAAAGGTTTTGGACTGGACGCCTCTTATTCTAAAATTGAAGAAAAAGGAATTCAATACCACCTTTTTTTAGGAGATGAAAACCAAGAAGGTTATCAAAAGATGAATTTCCACAATCAGTACCTACAAGTATTTGCTGAATTGGGTGTATTCGGATTCTTATTGTTATTAATAATGCTTGCCTTAACCATTAGAAATGCGATCATTTCAAAAAACTACTTTCACATTGCATTTTCGATATTAATGATTTCTCTATTTATTACAGAGTCATTCCTTTGGAGACAGCGAGGAATTACTTTTTTTATTGTAATGTATTGTGTTTTAAACACTAATATAAAATCTCAAAAAACAAATGTTATTTAATATAATATTATAATAATTTTAACGTTAAAAAAATAATATAAAAAGGTAAAACGCAATCGCATCTAAATATGAAAAGAATATTAATTACCGGAGCCGCAGGTTTTTTAGGCTCCCATTTATGTGATCGTTTTATTAAAGAAGGATATCACGTTATCGGAATGGACAATCTAATAACAGGAGATTTAAGAAACATCGAACACCTTTTTAAATTAGAGCATTTTGAATTTTACCACCACGACATCACTAAATTTGTTCATGTTCCAGGAGAATTACATTATATTTTACACTTTGCTTCCCCTGCAAGTCCGATTGATTATTTAAAAATTCCAATTCAAACTTTAAAAGTGGGTTCCCTAGGGACGCACAATCTTTTGGGTTTAGCAAGAGTTAAAAATGCCAGAATCCTAATTGCTTCCACTTCGGAGGTTTATGGCGATCCATTGGTTCATCCACAAACAGAAGAATATTATGGAAACGTAAACACTATTGGACCAAGAGGCGTTTATGACGAAGCAAAACGGTTTCAAGAATCTATAACCATGGCGTACCATACTTTCCATGGCGTAGAAACTAGAATTGTAAGAATTTTTAATACTTATGGTCCAAGAATGCGACTTAATGATGGTAGAGTTATTCCGGCATTTATCGGTCAAGCACTTAGGGGGGAAGATTTAACCATTTTTGGTGACGGAATGCAAACACGTTCTTTTTGTTATGTTGACGATCAAGTTGAGGGAATTTTTAGGCTACTACATTCCGATTATGTTTACCCCGTTAATATTGGAAACCCAGATGAAATTACGATTAAAGATTTTGCGGAGGAAATTATAAAATTAACTGGAACCAATCAAAAGGTAGTGTATCATCCTTTGCCAGTTAATGATCCTTTACAACGCCAACCGGACACCAATAAAGCAAAAAATATTTTGGGGTGGGAGGCGAAAGTATCTCGAGCAGAAGGAATGAAAATCACCTATGATTATTTCAAATCTCTTTCAAAAGAAGAACTTTTAAAAGAAGAACACAAAGATTTTACCGGATATATAAGATAATATGACGTCAGCTCAATCAGGTAGATATTCAAAATATATAAGACCAATAAGTATCGTTTTTGACTTATTAGTTATTACTGTTTTAGGTATTTATTTTTTTGAAGGATTAGTTTCAAAATTCAACACTTATATTTTCTATTTACTTATTTCTTGGTCGGTAATTGCCTTTCTAATTAAATTTTATGAAGTCTTCAGATTTACAACTCCCGTTGAAATCATCACGAAAATAGTAAAACAATGTTTGTTATTTTCCTTATTAATAATTGCCTATTACCCGTTTACTCAAGAGGAAATCTTTAACGAAAAAGCAGTTTTACTTTATGTTATTTATTGCACCACATTAATTACAATTTTTAAATTTCTATTATTTTATTATCTTAAAAAATACAGAATAATTACGGGTAGTAATTATAGAAATGTAGTAATTATTGGGCATACAGATGAATCGGTTCGACTGAAAGAACTTTTTGAAGACAGGGTTGATTACGGCTATCGGTTTCTAGGTTATTTTTCAAATAAGAGCAAATCACCTGAAATTTCGGGGAATTTAGATGACTTAAAGGAATATGTGCTTAACAATAAAGTGGATGAAATATACAGCTCTTTGGAAGAAATGACAAATGATCAAACCATTAATATGGTTGAATTTGCCGACACTAATAAAATAAATATCAAATTTATTCCTGGTTCAAAAGAGATTTTTTCTAAAAATTTAAAAATAAATTATTTAGAAATGTTTCCGGTATTAACCATGCAAAAAACAATTTTGCACGAACCCTCTATTAAAACAATTAAGAGAACCTTCGATATAGTATTCTCATTATTGGTGATTGTTTTTCTACTTTCTTGGATAGTTCCAATTTTGGCTATTTTAATCAAATTAGAATCAAAAGGGCCTGTGTTTTTTAAGCAAGGAAGACCAGGATTAGATGAAAACGAGTTTTTTTGTTATAAGTTTCGTTCTATGAAATTGAATGAGGATACCGAATCCGAGGCTTCCAAAAATGATCCTAGAGTTACTAAAACTGGAAAATTTATGAGAAAGACCAGCATGGACGAATTGCCTCAATTTATCAATGTGTTGTTCGGAGAAATGTCGGTTGTAGGCCCAAGGCCCCATTTATGGTCACAAAATAAATCCTACGGGAATAAAATTAAAAAATATTTAGTTCGTCATTGTGTAAAACCAGGAATTACCGGATTAGCTCAAGTTAAAGGATTTAGAGGAGAAATCGAGTCGGATGAAGACATGATCAATCGAATTAAATTTGACGTTTTCTACATCGATAACTGGTCGTTGATATTGGATTTAAAAATAATTGTACAAACAGTTCTCAATATCATAAAAGGAGAAAAAAAGGCTTATTAATCGCATCATTTTTTCCAATTTTAATTCATTTTAAAAATAAATTAGCGCCTCTTTTATTTTTTTGAGTATAAATGCCAATTTTATCTCAAAAGAATTATTTTTGCACCACAACACAATCACAAAAAAAATGACTATTTTATTATTAGGTTCCGGAGGAAGAGAACACGCATTAGCATGGAAAATGCTTCAAAGCGCTAAATGTACGAAACTGTTTGTAGCTCCTGGAAACGCCGGAACAGGAAGTGTTGCAACTAACGTTAACTTAAGCATCACCGATTTCAACTCAATTAAAGCATTTGTCTTGAGCGAAAAAGTAGAAATGGTGGTGGTAGGTCCAGAAGATCCATTAGTAAAAGGCATTTTTGATTTTTTCCAAAACGATGCCGATTTAAAACACATTCCAGTTATAGGGCCTTCAAAACAAGGAGCGCAATTAGAAGGAAGTAAAGAATTTGCAAAGGAATTTTTGGTAAGACACAATATTCCAACAGCTGGTTACGATAGTTTTACGAAAGATACAGTTGAAAACGGATGTTTGTTTTTAGAGACTTTACAGCCCCCATACGTGCTAAAAGCAGATGGTTTAGCCGCTGGAAAAGGAGTCTTGATAATAAATGATTTGGCCGAAGCCAAGCAAGAATTGCGCAATATGTTGGTGGACGCAAAATTCGGCGAAGCCAGCTCAAAAGTAGTGATAGAAGAATTTTTAGACGGAATAGAATTAAGCTGTTTTGTATTAACTGACGGGGTAAATTATAAAATATTGCCTACCGCAAAAGATTACAAACGAATAGGCGAAGGCGATACCGGCTTAAATACAGGTGGAATGGGAGCTGTTTCTCCTGTTCCTTTTGCAGACTCCGTTTTATTGGAAAAAATTGAAAGTAGAATTGTAAAACCAACGATTGAAGGCTTGAAAAAAGACAATATTCAATATAAAGGATTTGTTTTTATAGGATTAATAAACGTAAAAGGCGAACCAATTGTAATTGAATACAATGTAAGAATGGGGGACCCCGAAACAGAAGTGGTAATTCCAAGATTAAAATCGGATTTGGTTGAATTGTTTCAAGCGGTTGCCAACGAAAAATTGAACGATATTAATTTAGAGATAACCAATAAAAGCGCTGCTACCATAATGGTCGTTTCCGGAGGATATCCTGAAGAATATGTAAATGGAAAAGTAATTTCAGGAATTGAAAATGTTACCGATTCTATAGTTTTTCATGCAGGGACAAAGCAAGATAACGACACCACTATTACGAATGGAGGTAGGGTTTTGGCCGTTACGTCACTAGGCGATAATTTCGAAGAAGCCATAAAAAAATCGTATCAAAATATAGAAAAACTACATTTCGATACGATGTATTATAGAAAAGATATCGGTTTCGACCTTTAATAAATTCTTTTCAGTATTTTATTTAAAGAAAGAATGAGCCGTTGTATCCTGATATTCTTCATTGTTGGCTTTGTGTAATTGCAATTGTTTTATCCAATAAACCATTGCAGCTCCACAAATAATTACGAAAATCCAATTGATTATATTGGCAGCAAACCAATTTTCTAATTCTAGTTCTCTTAAATAATTTTGTGGAATGAAAATAATGTTTTCAAATAACCATTGTATTCCTTCAAAAAATGCTTTCATCTTAGTTCAAGTATTATATTTACATTTGCAAAAGTATAAAATATCCATATGATTACAAGTCTTTTTAAGAAATCTACCCCAATAAATTTTGCATTTATTTTTTTAATGCTACTATTTTTCTTTTTAACTACTCAATTTCATCAAGTTGGAACTGTTTTCTCCTTTGGCTTCTTAGCTAAAAAAACGATTTTATTTATTACCATCTTTGCTTGTTTCTTTACTGGAAACTTTATCATAAAAAAGAATGGACTCAGCAAAGACAGCGCTTTTATGATATTATTTTATTTATTATTGCTGCTTTTCTTCCCTTCCGTAATGAATAATTTTAAGTTGTTTTTGGCTAACTTTTTTATATTGTTAGCGTTAAGAAGACTCTTCTCTTTACAAACTTCAAAATCACAAAAAGAAAAAATATTTGATGCCTCGTTATGGGTTTTTGCAGCCTCCTTATTTCATTTTTGGAGTATTCTTTTTATAATATTGGTTTTTATCAGCATTCTTTTTCACACTGCACGAGATTATAGGACCTGGTTTTTGCCTTTTATTGCTTTTTTTATTTCCATGGTGTTATTGTTCTTTTTTGATTTGGTTTTTGATGCCGATAACGTCGGAAAATTAATAGCAAATTCAGGAAGTAATCTAGAAATTAATTATTTTATTAATAATTATCAAAATTTAGCGCTATCACTTTTTGCAACAATTTCGCTATTTTTTATTGCCAATTTAGGGTTCACCATATCAAATCGCCCTATTATTCTTCACTCTACGTATAAGAAAATCATTGCTGCATTTTTTATTGGACTAATGGTCTTTCTATTTTCACCCAACAAAAGCAACGATATTCTGATCTTTACATTTGTGCCTTTGGCTTATGCAATGACTATTTTTGTAGAAACGCCGCAATCGAAAGCGAAAACGGAATTGTTCTTTTTAGCGGTAGTAGGTTGTAGTCTATTTTCGTTTTTCTCTCAATTATAATTTGCTTCCAAAAGCCAAATCACCAGCATCTCCAAGACCTGGGACAATATAATTTTTTTCATTAAGCTTTTGATCGATAGAAGCAATCCAAAGATGACAATAATCGGGGAAATGCGATTCTAAGTATTTTATACCTTCTGGAGCGGCAATAACCACCGCCAAATGAATCTCTTTAGGAGTACCTTTAGTAATTAATTTATTAAATACGGCAACGATTGATTGTCCGGTTGCCAACATTGGATCAACCAAAATTAAATTGGCGCCCTGGATATCCGAAACCGCTTCGTATTCAACTTTTATTTCAAAATCATTATCGTTATTAGGATGAAACCGGTAAGCTGAAATAAATCCGTTTTCAGCGCCATCAAAATAATTCAAAAAACCATTGTGCAAAGTCAATCCGGCTCTTAATATGGAACAAATAATTATTTTATCATTTATGGCTGCAGACTTTTTGGTGTCCAATGGAGTAGCGATTTCCCAATTTTTATAGTTGAATTCTTTACTCATTTCATAGGCCAATATTTCCCCTATACGCTCAATGTTTCTTCTAAATCTAAGTCGGTCTTTCTGAATAGTATGATCTCTAATTTCTCCTAGAAAATGATTTAAAACGCTATTTCTTTCAGATAAATGATGAATTTTCATAAAATTGGGATTAATATTTCAACGTTAAAAGTATAAAAAGTATCTTTGCCTTTTAAATCACAAAGATATGTTTTCAAAATTAGCTTATTCCGTATTTGAACAAAGTATTCAAGATTATCATCAATTTGATAATGTGGACCAACCAATTAACAACCCTTTTCCGAATGATAATTTCGAGCATTTATTGTATCACAAAAATTGGATTGATACGGTTCAATGGCATTTTGAAGACATCATTCGTGATCCAAATATCGATCCAGTTGCAGCGCTAACATTAAAAAGAAGAATCGACGCTTCCAACCAAGAGCGTACCGATATGGTGGAATACATCGACAGTTATTTCTTACAAAAATACAGCCATGTTACTGTAAAAACGGGTGCGAAAATCAATTCAGAAAGTCCCGCTTGGGCATTTGATAGATTGTCAATTCTAGCTTTGAAAATTTATCATATGAATGAAGAAGCAACTCGTGAAGAAGCTTCTGCAGAGCACCGTCAAAAATGTCAAGAGAAATTAAACGTGCTTTTAGAGCAAAGAACGGATCTTTCAACTGCAATTGAGGAATTGCTACTTGACTTTGAAAATGGGGACAAATTCATGAAAGTCTACAA
>Ga0208718_1000173_pt1 | contig 11875 bp, 8 predicted proteins | sample LakMenE29Apr09ns_FD_150743 | JGI IMG/M metagenome (GOLD analysis project Ga0208718, IMG submission 150743) | Freshwater microbial communities from Lake Mendota, WI - 29APR2009 deep hole epilimnion ns (SPAdes) | ecosystem: Environmental > Aquatic > Freshwater > Lake > Epilimnion/Euphotic zone ...
TTTTTCGATTGGTTTTTGTAAAAACATTAAAATAGGAAATTAATAATATTTACAAATTTACTTTATGATACGCTACATATTGATTATTTTTGTAAAACAATATTAACAACACTACTCACTATTATGACAGTATCAATTGGTAACGACCACGCGGGTCCAGACTACAAAAAAGCAATAGTTAACTATTTAGAAAGCAACAATTATCAAGTTATTAACCACGGAACAGATACTTTTGAAAGTGTTGACTATCCAGATTTTGGTCACGCTGTGGCAAATGATGTTGTAAGTAAGAAAGCCAATTTTGGAATTGTAATTTGTGGCTCTGGAAACGGAATTGCGATGTCGGCAAACAAACACCAAGATATTCGTGCTGCTTTATGTTGGACGAAAGAAATTGCGGAATTAGCCCGTCAGCATAATGATGCGAATATAATTTCTATTCCGGCACGTTATACCTCTATCCAACAAGCAGTGGAAATGGTAGCTACATTTTTAAATACCGATTTTGAAGGCGGAAGACACGCAAATAGAGTGAATAAAATTGCTTGTAAATAATATTTTGTGTTAATTCCGTCAACCAACTGACGGAATTAATATTAATTTAGTCAATCAACTGACGGAATTAATATTTTTTTCTTATATTTGTAGTCTGTTTTCTAAAGAAAAATTATAATGAATTACTACAAAAGAGCCATTCTTGAAGATTTGCAATTGAAATTAAAACCAAATAAAGTGCTTATTTTATTGGGTGCAAGACGTGTTGGCAAAACACAAGTAATAAAAAAATATTTAGAATCCACCAACGAAAACGTATTACAATTAAACGGCGAAGACATAAACGATGCCCGATTATTGGAAGAAAGAAGCGCTTCAAATTACACTAAATTATTACAAAATGTTTCCATATTAATAATAGATGAAGCACAAAGCATAACAGATATTGGCTTAATATTAAAATTAATTGTAGATTCAATTGAAGGAATAAAAGTAATCGCTACAGGTTCTTCAATGTTTGATTTAGCTAATAAATTAGGCGAACCGCTGGTGGGCAGAAAAAACACTATGTATTTATTTCCGTTGGCGCAAATAGAGTTTACTCAATTTGAAAATTATAAACAAACTACTGAAAAATTAGAAGAAAGATTGATTTATGGCGGTTATCCAGAAGTTACACATTATGATTCTTGGGGAGAAAAACAAACGTATTTAAGAGAAATTGTGAACTCTTATTTATTAAAAGATATATTGGTTTTTGACGGAATTAAAAATGCAGATAAAATTTACGATTTATTACGATTAATTGCTTTTCAGGTAGGAAAAGAAGTTTCGTTACAAGAATTAGGCAACCAATTAAACATATCTAAAAACACAGTAGAAAAATATTTAGATTTACTTTCAAAAGTATTTATCATTTTTAAAATAGAAGGATTTAGTAAAAATTTAAGAAAAGAAATTACGAAGTCATCGCGTTGGTATTTTTACGATAATGGAATAAGAAACACTATAATAAATAATTTCAACACCATAAACAACCGAACAGATATTGGTGATTTATGGGAAAATTATTTAGCATCAGAACGCTTTAAAAAACAAAAATATAAGAAAATTTATAAACAAAATTATTTTTGGCGCACCTATGACCAACAAGAATTAGATTGGCTGGAAACCGAAGCAGAAACGATAGCTGGTTACGAATTCAAATGGAACGAAAATAGAAAAACAAAAATTCCTGGAGCTTTTGCTAAAGCCTATCCAGAAGCTACTTTTGAAGTAATTAACAAACAGAATTATTTAGATTTTATAATTTAATATGACCACAATCCAATTTATACAAAATCAAACTAACATTGCTGTAAAAAGCATTGAAGCTACAATAAAATTACTTTCGGAAGATTGCACGATTCCGTTTATTTCTCGTTATCGAAAAGACCAAACAGGAAATTTAGATGAGGTTCAAATTGAGCAAATTGCTAAATTAAACAAGCAATTTATTGAAATTGTAAAACGAAAAGAAAGCATTTTAAAATCTATTGAAGAGCAAAATGCACTTTCTGCAGAATTGAAATCAAAAATCGAAAACAGTTTTGATTTGCAAGAATTGGAAGATTTCTATTTACCGTATAAAAAGAAGAAAAAAACCAAAGCAGACACCGCGCGTGAAAACGGATTGGAGCCATTAGCAAAAATAATTATGTCTCAACGAAATGATGACATTGAGTTTTTAGCTTCGAAATATTTAAACGAAAAAGTTACCAACGAAGACGAAGCCCTACAAGGCGCTCGCGATATTATTGCCGAGTGGATAAATGAAAATATTTTCATTCGAAAATCGCTAAGAAGAACCTTTCTGCGTAAAGCCGAAATTATCACTAAAGTAGTTAAAACCAAAAAAGACGACGAAGCAGCTCAAAAATTTTCCCAATATTTTGATTGGTCTGAAAACATTACCAAAGCCCCATCGCACCGATTATTAGCTATGTTACGCGCTGAAGCCGAAGGATATATTAAGTTAAATGTAGGATTAAATGATGATGATAAAAGAGAAGCGATTCATTTTATGGAAGACAACTTAATTAAAACCAACAACGAAAGTGGCGAACAAATTGAAAAAGCTATTAAAGACAGTTATAAAAGATTGTTAGAACCCGCTATTTCAAACGAAACGTTGCAAGAAGCAAAAACCAAAGCCGATATAAAAGCTATTGATGTTTTTGCTGAAAATTTACGTCAGTTGTTATTGGCGCCACCATTAGGTGAAAAACGCATTTTAGCTATTGACCCAGGTTACAGAAGTGGCTGCAAATTAGTTTGTTTGGATGAAAAAGGCGATTTATTAAATAACGAAACGGTATATCCGCACGCACCACAAAACGATAGCACTATGGCGATGAAAAAAATCCGTTCGATGGTTAATGCTTACAATATTGAAGCCATTTCTATTGGAAACGGAACAGCATCTCGCGAAACGGAGTTTTTCATCAAAAAAATTGCTTTTGATAAACCCGTTCAGGTTTTTGTGGTTTCAGAAGCAGGAGCTTCGGTGTACTCGGCGAGTAAAATTGCGCGTGATGAATTTCCAAATTTCGATGTAACGGTTCGTGGTTCGGTTTCTATTGGAAGACGCTTATCTGATCCGTTAGCAGAATTAGTAAAAATAGATCCTAAATCAATTGGAGTTGGACAATACCAACACGATGTCGATCAAAACAAATTAAAAGAGCAATTAGATTCGGTTGTTATGAGTTGTGTAAATGCAGTTGGAATTAACGTAAATACCGCAAGTAAATCGTTGTTGAGTTATGTTTCTGGAATTGGAGAAAAAATGGCAGAAAATATTGTTGCGTATCGTTCTGAAAACGGTCCTTTTGAAGACAGAAAACAACTAAAAAAAGTACCACGTTTAGGCGAAAAAGCGTACCAACAAGCCGCTGCATTTATTCGTATTAAAGATGGAAAAAACCCGTTAGATAATTCAGCTGTTCACCCAGAAGCGTATGCAATTGTTGAAAAAATGGCTAAAGATTTAGGTGTTAAAACAAACGAATTAGTAGCTAACAAAGAAATAATCACACAGATTTCTCCTGAAAAATACATCACTTCAGAAATTGGAATCTTAACACTAAAAGACGTTTTAAAAGAATTAGAAAAACCAGGATTAGACCCAAGAAAAGCCGCAAAAGTTTTCGAGTTTGACCCAAATGTTCGAACAATAAAAGATTTAAAAACAGGTATGATTTTACCCGGAATAGTAAATAATATTACCGCTTTTGGTTGTTTCGTGGATATTGGAACAAAAGAAAGTGGTTTGGTTCACATTTCTCAATTAAAAGCAGGATTTGTATCCGATGTAAACGAAGTCGTAAAACTACACCAACACGTGCAAGTAAAAGTAGTTGAGGTAGACGAAGCGAGAAAACGTATTCAGTTGACGATGGTATTGTAACTATTAGAGAAATGCATTCCAAAGGAAGACATTTTTTTCTCTTTTTTTCTCTTCTTCATCGTTTCCGTAGCTCCACCAATCTTTAGTTTTTTCTTCAATAAGCGTTCTAAATTCAAGATTAGAAAACATTTTTTTAGCGGTTATAGGTTTTATTTCAGTTGGATTTGTAACGGTTACGTTTACTTTGGTTGCTATGTAAGAAGTGTATAATCTGGGTATTGTGAGCCCTAAAATCATTCCGGGTAGTCCATTTATTGAACAGGGTCCGCCGCTAATGGTAATATCATCGGTATAAAACGCAAAAATATAAACATCACCAAAAATTTTTCCAACAGCTTTGCGGCAATTATAACCTGCAATTTCTCGGTTTTCGTTTGTTATTTTCCATTCTATTGGTGCTATACTATCAGAAATTACAATGCTTGTACCAACCACCTGTTTTTGGGAACTCATGGTTTTTGTATTAAAATCAAAATACCAACTATTTTCTTCATCTTGGTCTTTTTCATATTTAGGAATTCTAGTTTTTTCGCTCCAGCGATTAAATTTGAAGAGACTTTTATTGTCTGTAAAACTATATGTCCAATATGATGTTTTAAGTTCTGATAGATTTTCTTTCATCATCTCATCCCAACTATTATTACTCATGTTTTTCTTAACATTGGTATTTACCTCAAACTCAATTTCGGCTTTGTCAACAAATTGCTGTGCCGTTGAGCAAAAGCTAAAAAATAACATTGTTATTACTAAATATACTGATTTCATCGTTTTTTTGTTTTAATTATTGTTTATTTTTAAAATTCCATGTAAAACCAATCATAGCATAGCGTTTAAGTCTATCATTCTGTTCTTCTCCAATTACGTTGCCATAGTTATATCGTTCAATTCCAATGTTTTGATTAAGAATATCTCTAACCAAAAAGTAAGCAGTAAACTCATCGTTTTTAAAAGTGCGTTGTACTCTTGCATTCCAAATTTGATTCGTAAGATTACTTTGAAAATCATCCGTTTTTTGTCTAGTATATAAGTTATAATTTGATGTAATTTTCCAATTTTTACTTAAATAATAGCTTGCGTCTATACTTAAATTATAAGTGTTAAATGATCTTATTTCGTTGTTAAGTGTCGTACTATTTCTATTATTTGAAAATTGATTATTGATATAAAATTCATAACTTTTTTCTTTTGATTTAGAAAAATAAACCGAAAAATTTGAATTTATATTCTTTGAATTGTTCAGAACATTATTAATGCTTATTATGGATTTATTATAACTAATTGAAGGATTAATTCCAGCATCCAAATCAAACTTTTTTATTTTAAAACCATAACCCATATAAAAATTACCAGAAAAATTACCGTTGGTATTGATTGCTTTAGAGGTAGTTTTTGCGTTGTCAATATCAATATCTCTGTTATAGGTAATTAAATTCGACGTAGTTCTAAAATTAACGCCTTGATACATATGAGATTCGCTCAAGATATTATAATTATTATGAGAAATATTTATACTATTTGTAAAAGATTGCTTTAAGTCAGGATTTCCAATAATTTGATTAAAGAAATCTTGGTTGTTTCGCAAGGGTTGTAATTGGTCAATGGTGGGTTGCGTTGTTGCGCCATTATAATTTATTCTTAAATTACCATTATTTTTGTATTTATAAGAGAAACTGGCTGACGGAAAAAGATTGGTATAGTTTCGTTTGTACTCTTTATTGAAGGTTTGGTCAATCAAATCAAAAAAGGTAAAACCAAAACCACTACCAAAACTATAATTTATTTTTTTTGAGTTATAACTCATTATTAAATTAGGTTTGTTAACCACAATAGTTTGTTCAAATTGATTTGAAAGCCCGCTATTAAGTAAATCATATTGGTTCGATAAAGTTGAAAAATCATACGTTAATTGATTGTTTTTTCCTGTATTGTAAGCAATTTGATAACCAAGTTGCAACGCCCAATTTTTTGCAATCGGTTCAGTATAGACAAGATTTACATTCGTGTTTTGAGTTGTTTTTTTGCCAATTTTATTTTGATTAATACTTATAATAGATGAAGAAATACCTGAAATAAAACTTTCATTATCAGATTTTAAATAATTATCAGAATCATTATTTAAACTGCTCCAAGACAAGTTCATTGAAAAAGTACGACGTAATTTGGCAAATTTATGTTTGAATAAAACAGAAGCCATTAATGATTGTTTATCCGATTTTGTATCTAGATTTTTTTGACTATTATTTTTTAAAACGCCATTTTCATCAGTAGTAGTTCCATTGGTAAATTCATTACTTTTAGTAGCATAAAAATTTGTTTTTGCATTTATTTTAATCGTATTTAATGAATCTAATTTTATATCATAAGACGCATTTAATTTATAATTTTTTCTTGTGACGTTTGTAGTAGTAGCAGTATTTTCATTTAGTTGTGTTTCACCAATTTGTGTTTTATTATTTCTTTTATTGGTATTGGTGTAGTTTTGAGTATTAAATTTTGGTGATAAATTTAAGGTCTGTTTGTCGTTCCATTTGTTGTTGTAATGTAATCCTGCATTCGTGTTTTTTATAAAACCATTTTGCGTATCAACTTGAGGTTCATCATCATTGTTGCCCCCAATCCATTGGTAACTAACATTTCCATCATCATCCATATTCATCGAAACATCGCTGTTTTCACCACCAAATTTATCGCTATCTTCCCAATCTAAACCGTCCTGACCCGTATTTCCATTTAATAAAAACGCTGAAATTTTCCTTTTTCCTTTAAAGGCACTTAACATCAAATTGCTATTATACCTAGGGTCTAGGTCTTCTAATGGTCCAACAGAGTTGTCTATTTTTCCAAAACGACCTTTCTTTTTATCTTCTTTAAGTTTTAGATTTATTGTTTTTTGACTTTTCCCATCGTCTATTCCTGTAAATTCCGCTTGATCACTTTTTTTATCAAATACTTGTACAGTTTTAACTGCATCGGCACGAAGATTTTTTGTAGCCATTCCTGGGTCGTCACCAAAAAATTCTTCTCCATCCACAAGAACTTTTTTAACCGATTCGCCCATCGCTTTGATTTCTCCGTTCTTATCAACTTGAATACCAGGAAGCTTTTTTAATAATTCTTCCACATTTGCGTTTACATCAACTTTATAATCACTTGCTCTATAACTAGTTGTGTCGCCCTTAATTCTTATGGAACCGCCTTTAATAATTACTTCTTCTATTAATTTGCTTTTATTAAATAGCCCGATTGTTTCTTGTTTATTTTCATTTTCTTTTATTTCTATTTCATCTACATAGTCGGCAAATTGACTATTTGATATGCTCAAAATATATTTTCCTGATTTGATGTTTTTAATTAAAAACTTGCCTTCTTTATCTGATCTTGTAAATCGATACAAAATAGAATCTTTAGGCGTTATTAAAGCTATTACGGCATTTTCAACAGGTTTTTTTTCTAAATCATTAACTTGCCCAGAAAGGGTTCCTTTTTGAGAAAAGGATGAAATCGAAAATAATAGGAAAGCAACAAGTAAGTAATTACATTTTAACATAATATATTTTTAGGGCTTAAAAAATCTCAGTTCTTTCCAACAAAAATAAGGAAACAGTTGTTATTTAAATTGGTTTTCAATTAAATAAACGAGTTTTATTAAAAAATATTTTACTAAAGCGTAAACTTTTTTACTAGTAACAAAGAAATAATCAAAAATGATATTTTAAAACTAGGCTTTGTTTCCGATGTAAACGAAGTCGTAAAATTACACCAACACGTGCAAGTAAAAGTAGTTGAGGTAGATGAAGCAAGAAAACGCATTCAATTGACTATGGTAATTTAATTCCAAAAGGTATAACGCAAACTAATTCCAAACGTGGTTTGCGTCTGTTTTTTAGATACCGCAAAGGATTCATCGTCACGACTAAACACTAATTTTTTAGCCGAAGCAAATGAGTAATTTACTCCAATATACCAATTTTTATTTAAAGAATATTCTAATTGAGCTAAATAGCCAATATAAATAGCATTAGCGTTAAAAGTTTGCGTTTCATCAAATCGCAGAGGGAAATTTCCGCTTGAACCAATAAATTTTGCTTGGTATTTACTGTATGTACTAAAAACACCAACCGAAGGTGTAAACCTATTCATTTTCCAAAAAAACAAAAGCGGAACTTGAAATTGAAACCCTTTTGTATTTATACTTTCAAACAATTTAGGGCTTCCATCGTTTGTGAAATAATAACCTAATAAATCAGATTCAGAATTAGGGTTATTTTGTGTTCCAACATCTAATAAAAAAGAAGTTTCAATTCCAGTACCAATCGAAAAATTAGAATTAAAAACTCTTTTTCTAATAAATATTCCAAAGTTTAAAAAAGGTTGGTTTTTTATTTCAAATTCTTTTAACAAGCTGTTAGAAGTTATACCGCCGTTAAGTTTTAAACTATAATCTATATTAGAGAAAATATTATTTTTCACTCGTTTGATTATTAAAGTGTCTGAAGAAACAATTGTTTTTTGTTTATTTTGAATTATAGTAATGCTTGGTTTACCTCCTTTTATTTCTTTGTTTAAGATTACTTTATCAACTTTTATTTTAGCTAAAGGTTTTTCAATAAAAACAGTATCTCTAATGATTACTTCTTCATAAACATATACTGTGTCAACCTTTTTTTCTTGAGAAAAGCCAAGTTGAAAAAAAAGTAAAAACCAGAAAAAACAATTATTCTTTTTCCACATAAACCGTGTCTTTTTTAACAATTTGTTTTTTAATTACAACTATTTTTGGTGTTTCAGCATTGGCTGTTGAATCCTTTTTTTCTAACGTATTTATATTTAACAAAGGCTTATTTGCTTCAATTTTCACCTTCTTTTTTTCCGAAGTTTTCATTTCATTTGATAAATGTCCTGTGTCTTTTGTGGTAATGGTATTTATAATTTTATCTTTCTTAGTTTCTTGTATTATTTTAGGTGTTTCGTTATTGTAAAAGAAAAATAAAATCAATGAAACTAAACCTGTAAAAAGTATGATAAATTTTAATATTTTAGTTCGAAAAATAGATGTATTAAGCAAAATTAAGTCTAAGTTATCATATTTTTTATGCGGATTAAAGACGTTTTTTGGTGAAATTTCAAAACCAGAAAAGGCTTTTTTATAATAATTAGCGAAAAGTTGGTTTCCAAAACCTAAAAATAATAAAAAGGCAATTATTCGTTTTTTCTTTTTCTCTTTTGGTTGTAAAGAAAGTTTTTCAAAAAGAAATTCTTGAATATTTTTTCTTGCTCTTGATAAACTTGATTTAGAAGTTCCAACTGATACATTTAATAGTTTGCTAATTTCAAAGTGCGAAAAACCATCAATAATATAAAGGTTAAAAATGGATTTATGTTTTTCAGAAAGCGAATCGATTGCTTCCAACAAATCCTTGTGGCTGAAATCACTTGCTAAAAGCACTGATTTTTTATCGAGTTCCATTATATTCATTTCGTTTGTTTCATCGATACATTCAAAATTTGTTGTGCTTGTAAAATTTATTTTCTGTTCGGTTTTCAAATAATTTATGGCTCTGTTTATCACAATTCTACTTAACCATCCATTCAAAGCGTCTTTGTTTTTCAAATCACGCTCTTTTTGAATGGCAATAATAAAAGAATCTTGCACAATGTCTTCGGCAGTGGCAATATCTTTAATATACCTACGACAAATCCCCAAGAGTTTTGGGGAAATGTTGGTATAAGTTTCGTTCCAGTTGATGGTGTTCATAGATTAGTTTTGGACAACGTAGAGAGAATAAAAACGTTCATTGGAAGCGTTAGATAAAACAATTGTATTATTTAGAGTAACATATTGAGATTGAGAACCAATAATATTAGTGATAATATACAAATTGTTGTTTTGCACTTCAAAATCAGTAATAAAATTAGTTGCTGTTTCTGGAACTAATGTGTTTCCATTTTTATAAATTGCTTTGTTATTTGTGTAATAAGTGTTGTTATTATCAAAAGACATATTTGTAATACTACCATCATTAGGGAAACTAATATTTGTATTAGTATTGTTGGATGTATTATAGTAAAAGCCAGAGAGCGAAAAACCGCCATACACATACATTTCATTACCATAATTTATCAAACCGTTATTGGTTTTGTTTGGAGTATCGTGATATGTTGTGTTAATATAATATCCTTGCGTTGGGAAATTAATACTGGTATATACATCATTATTTAAAACCTTAATATAAGAAGGATTAAAATCTGGTGTATTATTGTTTAATATTGTTCTAACACCATTTTTCCAATAACCAAAATTATAACCATTGGCTGGAAAATTACTTGCGTAACCAACAATATAAACATCATTACCAACTACATCAAAATCATTTATATATAAACCAACTGTATTAAAAGCAGTATTTAGGTTTGTCAAAACACCATTTTTCCAAAACAAAGTATAAAAAACAGTTGCGTCTCCACCATTACCTAATACATAAACATCTCCATTTGAAACGATAATTTTTGTGGCATATGTAGAAGGAAGTCCATTTGTATCTAATATCACTAATTGATTATTCTTCCAATAACAAGCTTGGTTGTTTTTAGAACCGGCCACATAAACATCAACAGGGTTGGTTGTAGGCGAGTTGTCTATAGGGTCAGGATTACAAGAAGTTTGTAGAAAACTAGTAAGTATAAGCAATACAAATAAAATTTTTTTCATAGTATTAATTTTAAAGTTATTTCTATTAAGACAACAAAAATTAAAATGGTTGCACTAAATAACAACAAAAATTCCAAATCCCAAGTTTTAAAATTTGGAATTTGGAATTTTTTTATTGTCTCTAAATTTAGGGATGAATGATTTATTCTTTAATTATTCTTTTAGATTCTACGACATTATTAGTTTTCATTTTCATAATATAAATACCTGTTTTTAAACTAGAAATATTTATAGAATTTATTTTTTCAAAGCTTACAAGAAGCTTACCTTGTAAATTATATATTTCTACAGAATCAACAAGGCTGTTACTTGTTGGATTAATATAAATAAAATCTTGAGCAGGATTTGGATAGAAATTAAAGGATTCTTTATTAAAAACATCTGAGTACAACAAATCATTCCCACCTAATAAACGAACAAGTTTACAAGAATTATAATTGTTATAATTTGTAAAATTTCCACCAGCTAAAATTTTACCATCTGTTTGAACTTTTATACAAGAAACACTTCCACCTATAAATCCTAAATTAATATCAAAAGAAGTGTCTTTTGTACCATCGCCATTTAATCTGATACATCTAACTTGATCGATGCCTTCAAATTTTAAAAAAAAACCACCAACTAAAATTTTCCCATCACTTTGTAGATCTACTGATAATATAGACCCTCCAGTAAAATCTGTACCAGTAACAGCAAATGAAGTATCAATTGAACCATTATTGTTTAATCTAATTAAATGATTTTGAGCTGTTAATTGGTAATATGTAAAATTCCCACCTACTACTATTTTCCCATCACTTTGAATTTTTATACTTGAAACATTTTCTCCCGGCAAGAAAAAACCATTATTGATAATAAAACCACTATCTATAGTACCATCATCATTTAGGCGAATAATTTTGTTTTTTGTTTGTCCGTTGTATGAAGTAAAAGTTCCTCCAACTAAAATTTTCCCATCTGATTGAAGTTTTATATCATTTATGCTACTATTAAAACCAGTACCAATATTAAAATTGGTATCAATACTACCATCTGTATTTAGACGGATTATTCGATTACAATTCTGTCCATTATATGTCGTAAATAGGCCTCCGACTAAAATTTTCCCATCAGGTTGAATCGTAATGATTGAAACGAAGTTATTAAAACCAGCTCCAACAATAAAACTAAAGTCGATATCTCCATTAGCATTTAAGCGAATAATTTGATTGTAATTTTGTCCT
>Ga0208718_1000177_pt1 | contig 11759 bp, 10 predicted proteins | sample LakMenE29Apr09ns_FD_150743 | JGI IMG/M metagenome (GOLD analysis project Ga0208718, IMG submission 150743) | Freshwater microbial communities from Lake Mendota, WI - 29APR2009 deep hole epilimnion ns (SPAdes) | ecosystem: Environmental > Aquatic > Freshwater > Lake > Epilimnion/Euphotic zone ...
GTAGAAAAAGAGATATGTGTTTAATGCTTAACACATATAAGGTTTAGTAACTTATATATTTTTATATTATATTATATAAATAATTGTATAATATAATACATAATAAACTAATACATAATAAACTAATACATAATAAACTAATACATAACAAAAGTAATACAAAAAATAATATAATATATTATAACATAACATAACTATATCAATATAATTGGAGTCAATAATCCATATAAACAATATGAGAAGTTTTAGTTCAAGTTCACCATTTTCATTTTTAAAAACAAACGAGTCTATTCCTTTAATTATATTTGTTTTTATTTTTTTAGGAGTCGGTATGTATTTTTTTATTAATAAGATAACCGAAAAACAAAAGCAAAAGATTGTTGATAAAAAGTCAGCAAAAGAAAATGACGAAGTGGAGTTAGATATTATAAACTCGAGGAAGAAAGATGTTGCTTCAAGAATGGCAAGAGGTGAAGAAACCGATAAAAATTCAATTCATACAAAATACGCTAGCGTAGATGTATTAAATTCGCCATCGAGCAATTTTAATGAAGAAGTAAAACTATTTATTAAACAAGGGAATGAAACTCCAGAAGTATATTCACATACCCCATTATATGTTCCACCTTTTGGCACAGGTAAAGAAACTCGATGTGTAGGAAGACAAGTTATGCCCCCCACCTCTACAACTTATGTTCAGGCATCTTTGTCTTCTAATTTAGTAAAAACTTCTTCAGATGCGGCGTATTTATCTTAACCTGTAACAATAATAATTACATAAAAAATAATATAAAACTATCTTAAAAATAATATTAAACATACAATATTATTTTTAGTGTTTGAAAACTATAATGAGTGGAGTAAACAACACTACCTACATCAACATCGACACCAAGCTTGCATTTATTACGGGCATAACCGGTCAAGATGGTTCATATCTTGCCGAATTACTTTTATCAAAAGGTTATATCGTTCATGGATTGATTCGCCGTTCGTCTACGATGAATACATCCCGCATTGAACACATATTTCATGATAAAAACTTGAAACTACACTACGGGGATATCACCGATAGTTCATGTTTAGAAAAGATTTTAAACCATATTAAAAACACGTATACAAATATGCAGCGTCTCGAGGTATATAACTTAGCAGCGCAGTCACATGTAAAAATATCATTTGAGATGCCGGAATATACTGCCGATACATGCGCTTTTGGGACATTGAAGTTACTAGAGGCGATTCGCAATAGTAATCTTGAAAAAGTTGTGCGATTTTATCAGGCATCGACAAGCGAACTTTACGGAAAAGCTGCCCCCGAACATATTCCTCAAAATGAAAACACGCCATTTTATCCACGATCGCCATACGCAATTGCAAAATTATATTCCTATTGGATGGTAAAAAATTATCGCGAAGCATATGGAATGTTCGCATGCAATGGTATTCTTTTTAATCACGGGGGTATACGGCGTGGGCACAATTTTGTGGAGCGAAAAATAACACTGGGTTTGGGTAAAATAATTAGGGGTGAAACAGACCGCCTTGTTTTAGGAAACTTGGATGCAAAACGTGATTTAGGAAATGCGCAAGATTACGTAGAAGGGATGTGGATGATGTTGCAACATGATACCCCCGACGACTATGTATTGGCGACGGGGGAGACGCATACGATTCGCGAAATGATTGAAAAAGCATTTGCGAGATGCGGGTTTGAAATAAAATGGGAGGGCTGTGGGTTGAGTGAAGTGGGATACAATGTCAAAACTGGACAAGCGATGATTTTTATTAGTGAAAAATACTATCGCCCAACGGAAGTAGATGTATTGCAAGGGGACTCTACGAAAGCGATGACAACTTTAGGATGGGAACCGAAGACAACATTTGATGAATTGATAAATATGATGGTGGATTATGATACAAAGTATATGTATACGATATTGTAGTTATACACTTTTATATATTAAAGCAGTAAGACTATAAGACTATAATAAATTTTGAAACTGATTAAATAATATGTTAAAATTATTGATAAATTATAAGTTGTATTTTATCAATAAATATATAAAAATATATTATTATAATGTTTGACTTAGAGTCCCGTAAAAATAATACAAAAATTATAGTTGATTTAACTTCAAAATGGATGTTATATTTTAGTAAAAATAAAATAATTGCAGGATGGTTAGCAGTATCTATTCATATTATATTTGGAGTATTTATCATATTTAATCTTTTAAAAAAAAAAGTAAATAATAATTATCATATTTATGTATTAATTTGGGCATTTGTAATATATTCAAATTATTATTTCAATGGTTGTATATTAGCAAGAATAGAAAAAGAAATATTTCAAGATAAATATTGGCGCGGTCCAATAAATTTATTATTATTTAAGTTTAAAAAAGATAAAGAATTATTAAATAACTTTATCAAGTATTGTATTGCTGCACCAGTATGTACTATTATTATTCTTAAATATTTGTATAATAAGAATCCAGTTGCTATATTTCTAATGATAATTTTTATACCATTGTTATTTATACATTCTCAAAGTAATATATTTGAGTATTTTTTTACCAAAAATATAAACTATTGTGAGGAATTTAAATTAAATTTAAATAACTCAAGATTTGATAATAAAGTTATAGCTATAACTGGATGTTCCTCAGGAATTGGTGAAAGACTATCAATATGGTTTAAAAACAATACAAATGCTAAAATTATTTGCTTAAATCGTAATAATAATAATAATAATAATTTAAATTTAAAAACAAATATATATATTGATTGTGACTTGACTGATTTTTTAAGTGTAACTAATGCCTATAAAAAAATAATATCATTATTTCCAAATGGGGTTGATATTTTAATAAATAATGCAGGAATAACAAATAGTTCAAATAGTAATACGAAAGATGGATATAATAAACAAATCCAAACCAATTATATTTCTCACGCTTTACTTTCTGAATTATTAATAAAAAATCACAATAAAGATGAAGAAAATAAAAAGAAAAAAATAGAGATTATAAATATATCAAGTATGTCTTTTAATATACCAAAAAAAAAATACGACGAAACATTTTTTTGTAAAGATGTTAAAGTAAGTAATTATTCTATTCAAGATATATACTATTCTCATTTATACTACCAACAATCTAAATTAGCAATGTTATTGTATACAAATTATTTAAATAAAAAAGTACTAAATAATAATTCCAATATCAAAATTTATAGTCTTCATCCAGGAATGTGTAAAACAGGATTGTTGGATAAATCAAAATTACCATTTTTTTTTAAAACAATAGTAAGATGCTTTTCAAGAAGTATAGATTTTCCTTGTGAATTTATAATAAAATGTATAGGAAATGAAAAAATAAAATGTGGTGATTTTTATGGAATTAATGCGATGAGTAATAATATTGAAAAAATAGAAAACAATGATTTAATTGATGATAAAAGTTCATATGAATTGTACATACATACAAAAAAAATATGTGATGGTATAATTATTTAATTAATGACATATATTCATTAGAAATTAATTTTCCAACTTGTAACAAAATATTATCTGAATCAACAAAAGGATATAAAATTGATGAAATTTCATGTTTCCAATAAGAACATTGTGGACCAGTATAATTTCCAATAAGTTTGAATATATTTTTTACATATTGATCTGAATTAATTGAAAACCATACATTTTTTAAATAGGGTGTATTACTTGTAATAACTGCACCTGGTGTAATATTTAAAATATCAATAGTTTTTTCATATTCTTTTTGTATAGAGTTTGAATGGTAAAATCCAAATGCATTAGATGCTTCATAAACAGATAAATATGGAATTGAAATATAATTCATCATACCAAAAAATGTAGATGTATGCATACACATTGAAGTAATATTAATAATACCCGATTTGTATTCTTTATTTTTTCTATTTTCAAAATGTTTTATAGCAATTTGAGTTAACCTAGATTGGACGATTGTCCCACATACGATAGTATCATTAATTTTTTGTTCTGGCATTTCGTGATAAGGATACCACGCTGTTCGATGCCCAATATTATTAACTAAGAAAGATAATTCACCATCTAAATTATCAAGAATGCTTTCTATTTTTTTGAAATAATTTTTTTTATATGCTTTACAAAAATTTGTTACACACCTTATAGTTTTAATATTTTTGAAATTATCATTTATTATTTTTTCTACCTTTTTAATTCCTTTATATCCCATTAAAATTATATTGAAATTTCTTTTTGCAAATTCATAGCAAATTAATTCTCCTTGCCCTGAACTACACCCAGTTACTATTACCCAAGTATTTGTTCCATATTTTTCAGTTAAGTTTATTTCATTTGTAAATAAATATTTTTTGGAAAATTTATAAAAATAGGATAAAATAAAATATAATTGCACAAAAAATACTATTAAAAATACTATTAAATATAATTTAATATAACACATAATGTCATTATAATTATTAAATATATTTAATAGTTTTAAATATTACGTATTTATTAATATATTTATAATAATATGTGAAATACCATAGTAAACCTGTGACATAATATATACGAATTATCTTTACGGATAAAAACATATACGGACATTATGAATGAAAATTCATAGCGCAATAATATTATTCCCAAATTTAATATTAATCTCGAATTTAATATTAAATATAAAAGTTACTTATTATTATACCACTATACCACTATACCACTATACCACTATACCACTATATGACATCGATAGAAAATACAAAACATCATGATGATAATACTAAAAGTCAACTACTACAAATTCACACAGACATACAAGAAAAATTAAAATATTTCATAGAAATCAAAAAAATCCCCAATATTATTTTCCATGGCGTATCAGGCTGTGGTAAAAGAACGTTAGTAAAATTATTCATACAGGATATTTATAACCATAATAAGGAGTCTATAAAAAATTATGTAATGGAGGTGAACTGCGCACACGGAAAGGGGATACGATTTATTCGCGAAGAATTGAAATTATTTGCACGAACAAATATTAATGTAAAAGATGGCGAAACGTTTAAGACGATAGTTTTGTCGAATGCGGATAAGTTGACTATAGATGCGCAGTCTGCATTACGACGTTGTATTGAACTATTTAGTCATTCTACGCGATTTTTTATTATCGTGGAAGACAAGTATAAACTACTGAAACCTATATTGTCGCGTTTTTGCGAGATATTTGTGCCCGAGCCTATTATAAACCATAAAGTAGTTAACTTACACAAATATGCAATTAAGGAAACGTTCGGTCTTGACAAACTTGCGAAAAATAAATGTGAAAATATTAAACGAGAGCTAGATGATAGTGTAACTAAAGAGTATACGCTAGTTGAATTAGTCGAAATGTGCACAAAGTTTTATGAAAAAGGTTATAATAGTTTAGACGTTATTAGGTATATAGAAATGTCGCCGCCTACTCGAATCAGTGACGAACAAAAATATGACTTTATGATTACATTTAATAAAATACGAAAAGAATTTAGAAATGAAAAATTATTAATGTTGTTTATTTTGCACTTTTTTCTTTTTCGTAGCAATATGACTTTAGAAAATATTTCGTTTATGTAAAGTAGTTAACATGGACGATTTTTCACTAAGTAGTTTACAAGAGTCGCGAAACGAGTATTGTTCACGACTAATCACTTTATTAACACCTTGTATTATCGACGGCGTCAAATCAATTTTCGACGAATCGTGGAAATTATGTATTGAAAATGATGAGAAGCCAAAATATTTGATGACGTTTCAGAATTTTTTGACACGTGTCCCAAAGTGGAATCCGAATATTATTTCCCAAGAGTGCGAACGAATTAAGGAGAAAAGTAATTGCTCGTATATTCCCGATCTTATAACGTGTGTTCATATCAATCAACTTAAAATGTTGTCATGTATGCGCGTAGGAACAAAACAAAAGAAGGTAAACGTCAATGTTCCAAATTTAGACGAATTTATTCATAAAGTGTATATTAATGCTGCTAGAAAGATTTATACGAATGTTTATTTATTTGAGACAGGTGTGTCGTCGCTGAAGTTGCAGCGAAATGCAAGAGACTTAGAAGTCGTTATTCGTGAATGTATAGTACAAACGATTCGTGAAAATATTCCCGTAGAAGAGTTGCTCAAATTGTATATGACCGAAACGATAGAAGATGTAATCGAAGTTCACGAAAAAGATGAAATTGTTTCTCAAGAACCGATAGTTCAACAACATGCTGGAGGTGGAGCGGCAGGCACCATGACAAATCCTTCATCAGAAGAATCTGAAAAAATATCAAAAGAAGAGAAAGAAAAACTTGAAATAATTAAAGCATCCAGTTCAAGCGCAAGTGAAAGTAATAGCAGCGGCGGCTCAAACGTAAGTTTTAATATGGATAATAACGAAATAATACCAATACCGCCTAATGAAAATAAAAATACTTCACTAGATGACTACGACGATGACTATGACATTGACGATGGCGATGACGATGGCGATGGCGACTATTCTGAAAATGTAAAACTAAAAATCGGTGACAATGTTGAACTAAACGTGGATGCTTTCCCCGCGGATAATGATAGTGCGTCGGGATTAGGATCAGATGAGGAGGGTGGTAATAGTGATGTAGAACTTACGATAGACGAAATTCCTATGATTGATAGTTATTAGGCTGAAATTATAACTATTTTATTTTATTTTATTTTATTTTATTTTATTTTATATAATTGTGTATAGTAATATATAATTATATAATTCATTTCTGTTACGCATTACGCATTACGCAAAATGGATAGTGATGTATTTAAAAAAACATATTTACACGCGTCACTTAAAGTATCTGTAGTAGTTCAGATTATAGCCGCACTTATCCAATTTTTTTCAATGTTTATAAGTGTTTCTCCGGCATATATGATTTTAAAACAACTTTTGGTATTAGAAAATATAGTCCAAGTTATTCAGGGGTCTTTTTATGCGTGGTTGTTTTTTAATATACAGAATGTAACAAACATAACAGCAAAACGATATATGGACTGGGTTATAACAACCCCTATTATGTTAATATCGTTGATATGTTATATGATATTTTTAAGAGGAAATGGTGAAAATCATGTAGACATTTTTAGTATACTACGCGGTAACTATGCTATTATTTCTACTATAGTTCTACTAAACGCATTCATGTTATTATTTGGATATCTAGGAGAAAAAAATATAATTCCTTTAGTGTGGGGAGTTTTGATTGGTTTTATTCCTTTTTCGATTTACTACTATCTAATTTATAATAACTTTGTAAAGAGTAATACTAATACCGAGGCTCATACCGACGCCGCGACGACAAATATAAATACTACTATATTAAAACTATTTTTATACTTTTTATTTTTTTGGAGTTTATATGGAATAGTTGGTATTTTACCATACTATATAAAAAATACGATTTATAATATTTTAGACCTTTTTTCAAAGAACTTTTTTGGATTATTATTGTCTTATTTAATTTATGTTAACTCATTAGAAAATAACTAATTTTAATTTATTCGTAAAAAAACGTAATAGATTATTCCTTTATAGATTAGAATAGGAGAAACAAATAAACAATCACATGGATAGTAATCTATATATCTCGGCTGCCGCAGTTGCAGCTATTTTTCTTTTAGCAAAGTTTATCGACTTTCGGTTTATTTCAAAACCATCTACTGAAGAAGGCGCAGAAGGAAATAGCCATCCAATGAAAAATGCACTTCGCGACGCAGCCCTTGTCTTTATTTGCTATATTTTAGGATACTATATCGTAAAACAATTTTATGAAACACCTGCCATTTTAGGAAATGCAAAACCGGAAATATTTACCGGTGATGCTGGGTTTTAAGTGGATCCAAATGCATCCGCATCCAAATGCATCCGCATCCAAATGCATCCGCATCCAAATGCATAATATATACTATTAAATTATTTACAACCACGTGTATAAATAATTTAATACCAAACTTTGGTCTACTTACTAATCCATATAGCACGGCAATTTATCAATATTCATAACACGATTTGACGTTTTTATATTCTTTTTAGGAACTTCGTAGTCGGCAAATATAGATTTTGAAAGTTGTGCTTGGGGTGTATGTTTATGCACACTTCTCGCAATCATTTTGTACAATTTAAAGTCAGGATATCTCTCTTCGCCACTGGTTTTATACAAAATATTCCTATTTTGATCATCAGTTACCCACTCCACTATTAGTTTTGCTATCGCATTCGTCTTACATACTTTAGCAATATCCCCAATATTATCAATAAAATAATCGAAAATAGAACAGCCTAGGCGACACAAATCAAAACTAAAATTCGGTTCTAATCTTGGCTTCTTATCGTTGAAGTAAGGTTCGATGTTATATTGCGTAGCTGCATCGCCTGTGCTGCTAAAACTATCGCTGCAGATGAGTCGTCCCTTGTATTTGTAAATTGCACGCCCAAAATCGATAATCTTGAAAATACGATGATACGTAGGGACACGATAATACTTTTTGTTAAAAAGATAATATACATACGCTTTATCTGTATGCACAAACATGACGTTGTTGGTATGAAGATCGTTATGTGTAAATCCAAACACTTTTTGGTATGCAATAAGCGTCATGATAACCTGCATAAGCGCAGATTTCCATTCGCCGTCGCTCATTTCTTCCTCGCCCATCATAAGCGAATCAAGAGTATTATCGCATTTTTCAAGCATAATAGCGGTAACAGGGAAATCATTTATAACCGCCCATAATGTTTCATCTTCGTCATAATCTGAATATTCGTCATCTTCATCTCCACCATCAACTTCGTCTCCGTCTCGATCTGCATCACCATTTTTATTATTATTATTATTATTATTATTATTATCCTTGTCGCGATCGTCTTTTTGATCTATTTTTCCATTTTCTATTTTTATTTTTTTCTCTCCTTTCTCTCCTTTCTCTCCTTTCTCTCCTTTCTCTCCTTTCTCTATCGTATGACTACCGCCCACGCCATCCCCGCCATCACTCTCACTACACGACGTATAAGAAGAACGTGATGAACACGACGAATCATCATTTTCAGAAATATCACTATTATTATTATCATCATTTCCATTTCCATGTTCTATTTCACTATTCATATCAGTATCACTATTGTCATCACTATCGTCATCATTATTGTCGTCGCTTTGATATTCTTTTAATTTAATATTTGAATTTAAAATAGAGTCGGTATCTACTCCCACCAATGATTCTAAGTTAATATCTGTTATTGATAATAACTCATTTTCAGCGACACTTGTATCAAAAACTGCATTCAAATCATTACTTATATTGTTAAAATCGTCATGAATGATATATTGTATATCACTAGTGTCGCCGCCACCAACAATGCCACCGCCATCACCGCCATCACCGCCATCACCGCCATCACCGCCGTGCACTATTTTTATTTTAGAACGTCGGTTGCGCGTGTTATTTCGCGGTTTTACTTTTCCCATAGAGTCTAAACTTATATGGTCATCATCACTATCATTATATCCAGCATTTTCACCATAGTTATAACTTTCATCTTCAATGTTAAACAATATGCCTTTATTTTTACTAAAAAATGTGTTCTTATCTAAATAATCAATATCATCTATCGCATTGTAATAAAAATTAGACTTAATACCATTAAATGAACCATAAAAGTCAAGTCCGTGTATAAAATTATGATGGTTTAAAAGCTGACACGATAAATAAGAAAAAAAACTATCAACATATGATGAATTATTTTTATCATTTACTTTTGGAATACCCGATGGTGGAAGAATTTTAGATAACTTTGGAACAGATACTACTTCGTCGCAGTCACTAGCATCTATCAATGCATACTTCCCTGATAGATATTTTAAAGGGTCAAGCAAAGGAGAGAATTTTATATATACTGGTTTATGCTCAATCATAAACGAATTCTCCTTTTCATTACTTTTAAATGTGTCCACTAATGCTGCTTGAATATTATTTCTATCAACAACACCAGAAAGACATGATACATAATAACGCTGGTTTAAGTTAAAAGAGTTATAGTTTGTCTCATTCATGTTGAAATAACTTTCATAGATGGGTATATAATTCATGGAATTTCGCATTTTAATTTCGGATGTTTCTAAAGAATTAAAAAAGTCTTCATTATCTATTTTCCTATAATATAGTGAAAAAAAGTCATCAGTTGTTTTTGTAGTAGCATCGCATGCTTCTTTCCCTTCAATATCAATCTTCATCCTATATTATTTAATAAATTAAACACATAATTTTATTACATTTTAAACTAATAATATCTATTTTAACTATTTCACTATTTCACTATTTCACTATTTCACTATTTCACTATTGCGTTGTATATTTTATATTTTTTAATTTGTATTATAATATATATTATTAGTTAGAAGCCAATCACAAGTATATATAAGAAGATAGATAGAATATACAAATGAGTGTTGGATTAGAATTAGCAAAGTTTGATATGAGGTCAATCAGTTTTAGACCCGACGAAAATAAAGGCCCCGTTATCGTTCTAATCGGACGTCGTGATACAGGTAAAAGTTTTTTAGTAAAAGATTTAATGTATTATCACCAAGATATTCCTATTGGTACTGTTATATCTGGCACAGAGGCGGGCAACGGATTCTTCGGTGAACACGTCCCCAAGCTATTCATCCATGATGCATACAATACCGCCATTATTGAGAATATTTTAAAACGACAAAAAGCAGTTTTAAAACAAATGAAGAAAGAGATTGAGACATATAAGCGAAGCACGATTGATCCACGAACATTCGTTGTTTTAGATGATTGTCTGTTCGATAATAAATGGACGAAAGATGTCATGATGCGTCTACTCTTTATGAACGGACGTCACTGGAAAGTGATGCTTGTAATTACTATGCAGTATCCTCTCGGTATTCCACCAAATTTAAGAACCAATATTGACTATGTTTTTATTCTGCGCGAACCCTATATTGGGAATCGCAAAAGAATATATGAGAACTACGCAGGTATGTTTCCGACATTTGAAAGCTTTTGCCAAGTGATGGACCAGTGCACGGAAAATTTTGAGTGCCTTGTAATAAACAACAACGCCAAGTCGAATAAACTACATGACCAGATATTCTGGTATAAGGCGCAAACGCATGGACCATTTAAATTAGGTGCGAAAGAGTTCTGGGAAATGTCGAAAGATATTCATTCGGATGAGGAAGAGGAACAATATGACCCATCAAGTATTAAACGCAAAGGCCAAGGACCGAAGATTCAAGTGAAGAAAAATAAATGGTAGTTATATCTAAAAAAGTGATGTAAATTTTATCATTATTTTTTTTAAATTTTCTCGTTGCATCTTCTTTGGATTACTACTACTTTCATTATATGTAGTATATACATTATTATATAAATCATCCTCATTATAAGTAGTTCCAATGCATAAACATGGTATATTAAAATAATTTGAAAGTAAAGTAGTTATATATATACTTTCAGAACCGATGAGTGTTTTATTAGTTTTATCATTTTTTACTATATCGTATATTTCATTTTTTAAATTTGTGCTATTATAGTTAACTATCGTAATCGTATCATGAATCAAGTAATTTGTTTTTTTATATATGTTATTTATTTCAATATAGTCTGGAAAAAAATTATCGTTTTTATAGTTTTTAAAATCGTCATTTATAGCACATGA
>Ga0208718_1000180_pt1 | contig 11666 bp, 3 predicted proteins | sample LakMenE29Apr09ns_FD_150743 | JGI IMG/M metagenome (GOLD analysis project Ga0208718, IMG submission 150743) | Freshwater microbial communities from Lake Mendota, WI - 29APR2009 deep hole epilimnion ns (SPAdes) | ecosystem: Environmental > Aquatic > Freshwater > Lake > Epilimnion/Euphotic zone ...
TTAATGTAGGTTCTGGAGGTATTGACACAGGTGCTTTTGCTATTTCACGGGCTGGAACTAATGGTTATGATACAAGTATTATTTTTGGAGGGAATACATTTTTGGTTGCTAAAGGCGGTGGAGGTGGTGGAACTGGATTTTCACCAGAATATTCTGGTGTTTCTGGTGGTTCAGGAGGAGGAGCAGGTTCAACAGCTGATAATGTTAATAAGAAAATAGGTGGTAGTTCAATACAATCTCAACAAGCAGGAGACAGTAGTACATACGGGTATGGAAATAAGGGTGGTGATAATAATACTGAGGGTACTTATTATGGAGGAGGTGGAGGTGGTGGAGCAAGTGAAGCAGGTAAAAATGGAGGTTTAAATTCTAATCAGGGTATAGGAGGTAATGGTTTAGCTCAAATAACATTATCAGGTACAATATATAATTTTAAAACATTTTTTGGTTTACCAACATCAGGAGTAGGAGAATACATTTCAAGAGAAGATAATATATATTTTGCTGGTGGAGGTGGAGGAGGTCATACCTATAATCCTGCTAATGGTTCATCGCAAGATAAAAATGGTGGTAAAGGAGGTGGAGGTCAAGGGCGTGGAACTAATAATGGCGTAGCAGGATTAGCAACAACAGGAGGAGGTGGTGGTGGCGGTGGTGGTAATCACGGGCGTGGAGGCAACGGCGGTTCTGGTATTATTATTATGAAAATTAAAATTGAAGATATAACAATTATACATCCAACAACAGATAATTATTATAAACAAGCCCCAATATTACCACCTACTAAGCCTATCACTATATCATCTTCAATAATTCAATCAAATATCCTAACATCTTTTGTATATTTACAAGCAGGATATTATAGGTTTAGAGCAGATATTGGGATTAATGATGCGGTTAATCAAAATTCTAATATAATATATGCGGAGTTAATAATATATGACGAAAGCAATCTATCAGGCTCACAATATAATTGTAAAACAGTTTTCAAATACAAAAGATACAAGGCGGGAAATAAGCCTTCATATTCAAAACAATACATACATATACCAACAAATAAGATTTACAAACTAGCATATATTTATTATTATTTTAATAATACTTCTAGTAATATTGATGATTACTTTAACCTTTATTGTAAATATTTAAAAATAGCACCACCAAATTTAGAAGCATCTTTACCGGAAGGGCTACTAGCGTGGTATAGATTTGACGGAAATATAAATAATTATAAAACTGGTTCAGGAAACTATAATTTAACAGCATTAAGAACATCACCTTTCTATCCTAATGATTTATATCAAGGAAGAAGATATATAAATATGAAAGATGGGGCAGTTTCTATTAACAATATAGATTTAGCAAGAAAATCTTTCAGTATTTCTATGTGGATGAGAACAAAAACATCGCGCCACGGATATTTTATTTGTCAAGGCACAGAGCGATACCATAATTATTTAGTTATAGGGCATCGTGGAGACAATCAATATGTACTAGCATTTTGGGGAAATGACCTTGAATGCGGACAAGGAACAGGAACTAAAGCTAGTTATCCTGAAGATATTGGGGTTTGGAAGCATATAGTATTTGTAGTTGAATTAGAAACTACAAATACTTGCAAAAGAAAAATATATAGAGACGGAGAATTGATAAGTCAAGATTCGGGTCGCACACAATATCAAGGCTCTGGTACACTATATATAGGTTATACTCCGTTCTTTAATGTATATAATGACATAGATATTAGTGATTTTATATTATGTAATGAAGCGATGACACAGGAAGAAGTGAAATCTCTATATAATTCAGCACCAAGTCAAATAAATACTTCAACATATATTCCTTTAATAAGCCCTACAAATAACGATACCCTATTTGCAAAGGATAATATAGCAGAAATAAATACATCTCTTAACCAGTATTTATTTACTGGTACAAATATACATACAGCTTATAATAATAGCACTTTGACAAGCCTTTTTTCAACAATCAGCTATGATAATAATGATAGCGAAGCTTTAAGAGCTTATTTAGACAAAGGGGGGAAAATAAATAATACACCTATAGATTATTTCAAGTTAAATTTCTTAGATACTAAAATAACTGAGGAACAGAATAAATACGATGGTGAGTATGATTTATTAATAGCAGAGATTAGAGATGACCCAATAATAGCAAAATATACGAAGCTATATAATGATATAGAGATGATTAACTATGCAAGTACAATCCCTGTTGATAACTTAACATTAAGGTCAGGTTCATCTTTTGTATCAATATTTGGAAACAATAAGGAAAACGACTATATAACATATGACAAGGTATCTAACATAAATAATTTGGCTAACTCCGCATTAACACCAACTGTATTTGTTGAGGCTATTTAATGATAATAAGGTATTATAGTGTATTATATTATAGCCAATATCATAACAGGACGCAACCTAACAAAGCCTAGCAACTGTAGGTAAAATCTCCTTTTTTTTATATATACATAGTATAATAATGATTACTCTAAATAATAGTAATATAGATTTTGATTTAGATAAAAAAATTTTGGCTCGTGAATATTCTATATTATTAGACGAGACCTCCTGTAATTTTATTTTTAGAACTTATGGCGAAGACCGAATGACAATTATGAGTAGTGGTAATATAGGCGTCGGCTTAGCAAATCCTACAGCCCCTCTAGAAGTTTCAGGTATTATAAAGGCGACAGGTGCTATCATCTCAACCGGCTCAGGATTTCAAGGTAAAGGCGTTAATTTAACCGAGATACCTATTACAGGTGTCCTAAATTTGCTACCGACATTACAAGGTTTGTCAGGTAATGTAGGAAGTGTAGAATTAAATATTGAGAGCACATCTAACAACTTAGTAAATAGAATATTAGAGGAGACGACATACGGTAGCAACTATACTTTAAGGAGCAATAGGGAACTAAACACCCGCATAGATTACACTAGCAACTATGTATTCTCTGCTAGCAACTTCTTAGTAAATCGTATAGTAATGGAAATCGGGCAAACCAGCAACTACATCTTAACTGCTAGCAATAACTTAGTAAATCGTGCGGTAATAGAAGCCGGCTTTGGTAGCAACTACCTATTTAGGCTTGATACGAACGCTAGCAACTACATCTTAACTGCTAGCAATAACTTAGTTAATCGTGCTGTCATAGAAGCCGGCTTTGGTAGCAATTACCTATTTAGGCTTGATACGAACGCTAGCAACTACATCTTAACTGCTAGCAATAACTTAGTAAATCGTGCTGTCATAGAAGCCGGCTTCGGTAGCAACTACCTATTTAGGCTTGATACGAACGCAAGCAACTACATCTTAACTGCGAGCAATAACTTAGTAAATCGTGCTGTCATAGAAGCCGGCTTTGGTAGTAATTATCTATTTCGGCTTGATACGAACGCCAGCAACTACATCTTAACTGCTAGCAATAACCTAGTTAATCGTGCTGTCATAGAAGCCGGCTTTGGTAGCAATTACCTATTTAGGCTTGATACAAACGCCAGCAACTACATTTTAACTGCTAGCAATAACCTAGTTAATCGCGCGGTCATAGAAGCCGGCTTCGGTAGCAACTACCTATTTAGGCTTGATACGAACGCCAGCAACTACATCTTAACTGCGAGCAATAACCTTGTAAATCGCGCTGTCATAGAAGCCGGCTTCGGTAGCAACTACCTATTTAGGCTTGATACGAACGCAAGCAACTACATCTTAACTGCGAGCAATAACTTAGTAAATCGTGCTGTCATAGAAGCCGGCTTTGGTAGCAACTACCTATTTAGGCTTGATACAAACGCTAGCAACTACATCTTAACTGCGAGCAATAACCTAGTAAATCGTGCGGTCATAGAAGCTGGCTTTGGTAGCAATTATTTGCTGAGGCTTGATACGAACGCCAGCAATTACATCTTATCTGCGAGCAATAACTTAGTAAATCGCGCGGTCATAGAAGCCGGCTTCGGTAGCAACTATCTATTTAGGCTTGATACGAACGCCAGCAATTACATACTAACTGCTAGCAATAACCTTGTTAAACGAATTGTAGAAGAAACAGGGTTTGGTAGCAATTATGCGCGAGACCGTGTAGGCATATGGAGCAGCAATTACACGGATTTAACAAGCAAATGGACTAGCAACTATGTAGATAAACTGAACGCCATAGCAATTGTTAGCAGCCAGTGGACTACTAATGCGGCGGCATCAATATATTATAACACAGGAGGAGTTGGGATAGGCACCGCAAACCCTATAGCAAACCTACATATTTATAGTAGTAATAATAGCACTAATAGCGGGCTAGCAAGCACTAAATTTGTAATACAAGAAGCCAACAATTCTAATCTATTTTCAACAATTGCTACAGATATCATATCAACCCCTACAGTAGTTCCTTTGTCTATAGCAGGGTCTATTGACAAATATGTAGTTTTCACTTATACTACAGACAATACTGGGTTCGGGCAAACGGCATACTCTATAACACTTCCTGAGAATTACAGTTATGATGTTTTAATGGTTGGCGGAGGTGGTGGTGGTGGAGGCGACCTTGGTGCTGGCGGCGGTGGAGGAGCTGTATTATATGGCTCTAATATAAGAATACCAGCAGGGAGCTATAATATTAAAGTGGGAAATGGCGGTAATGGAACGGGGCAAAACGGGTATAATACTGAAGCTTTCAATTCATTATGCTTTGGTGGTGGCGGAGCTGCTAATATTGGTGCGATTAACGGAAATGATGGAGGTAGCGGAGCTGGTGGTAAATCAGGAACTGTTGGTTCAGCAGGAGAGGTAATACCATCAATAAAGGGGGCGTTATTACAAACAGCAATAATATTTGGTAATAAAGGAGGAGCAGGTGCTGTAGGTGGAGGAAGTTTTCAATCAGCCGGAGGAGGTGGCGCGGGAGAAGTTGGAAAAGCTGGAACAACTCCAGCAGCGCCTTTTACAGGATCTGCGAATGGAGGCTCAGGTATTCAACTTAATATAACAGGTGCCGCTTTATTTTGGGGTGCTGGCGGTGGTGGCGCTGGTAATGCTATGATAGGTGGAAATGGAGGTAATGGAGGAGGAGGCGCAGGCACAAGAAGTGGAACAGGTTCTGGCGATAGTTCAGTAGGAGGAAACGCATATAGCACAGCAGTAGGGATGAATGCCGCCTTTGGTTCAGGTTCAGGAGGTGGCGGCGGGAGTGCTAATTTTCAATCAAATGGTGGAAATGGTGGTGCTGGTATTATAATCATAAGATACAGACCTTTAATAAATATTAGCGGAACGCCTGAGATGCAACTGGTAATTGGTGATAGGATAGAGGCTGGCGCTAGCAATTATAAGCTAGGCAATTATAACGGTAAATTTCAAATAAAAACAACAACTTCTAACATAGATACGACATCGCTTATAATAGAAAGTTTAGGAAATGTAGGGATTGGGACTAGTATAATAACTAGCAAGCTACACTTATACGATAGCCAGCAGAATGCTATTTTAACATTACAAGACAACACTTCTATACCTACATTAATGCCGCCAACTTCTATAAATCCAATTGTTGTTGGGGCTACTTCAAGTATTACACCGTCTGCTATTGGATTATACGATAAAATAGTTAGTTGTGAATATTCAAGTGATAGCACAGGTTTAACAGGGCAAACGCAATATATTTTCACGGCAAGCGAAGACATTAGCGCTGATATATTAGTTGTTGGAGGCGGAGGAGGCGGTGGTTGCTTTGGAGGTGGAGGCGGTGGCGGGCAGGTATTACTAACTACCAACTATATTATATCAAGCGGAAATCAAGTTATTATTAATGTAGGGAAAGGTGGGACAGGAGGAACTGCTGGGACTGTATCACCAGCTGTGGCTCCAGCAAACGGACAGAATGGCTTTGATACATCTATAACTATAGCAGGTAATACATTTATAGCAAAAGGTGGCGGAGGTGGTGGAACAAGTAATACAGATAGTAAAACACTAGCAGGTAGTAATGGAGGTTCTGGTGGAGGTAGCAGTTCTGGTATTTTAACCCCTGCAACTCTAGGCGGTATATCAACTAAGAATACATATCTTAATTGGAAATCATTTGGTAATAAAGGAGGTATAGGCTCCTATAAGCCAACTTCAGGTGCTACTGCTAATCATTTTGGGGGAGGCGGTGGAGGTGCTGGGTATAATGGTGGAACAGCTATATATTCAGCTTCAACTACAGGAACAACCATAGGAACAGCAGGCTCAGGAGGTGAAGGGATTAATTTATCATCTATTTTTGGAACAAGTTTTGGAGAAACAGGTAATTTTGGCGGTGGAGGTGGTGGTATGCTTTTTGGTTATGGAACAGTTGGTAGCGGTGGCTTAGGAGGTGGCGGTAGAGGAGGGACAGGTGTATCATCTACAGGGACAGCGGGAACTGTAAGAACAGGAGGAGGAGGCGGTGGTGGTAGTGGTATTGGTGGCGGAGGTGGAACTGGAGTGGTTATAATCAGGTATAGACAGAAGAACATAGAGGGCAGTAGTGAATTACAATTAATTAAGGGTGCTTCTATATCATCTGGAAATACGAATTACAAAATTGGGAATTACGGAGGAGACTACAAGGTTAAGTCGTCTAGTTATAATACTGATATGGATAGGTTTGTAATAGAGGCTACAGGCAATACGGTCTTTAATAACACGAACGGTATAGCTGTCGCTACAGTATTTAACAACGGGGACTTTAGGACAGCAGGGTCGCAGATATCAGACAGCGACCATCGTATTAAGAAGGATGTTGCTAATATTGATGATGATGCCGCTTTGCGGATGATATTAGCGATTGAGCCGAAGACTTATCGATATATTGATGATGAGAGAGGGAGGAACGGTGCGAACTGCGCGAACAGCGACCTTATCTACGGATTTATAGCGCAGCAAATCAGGGATGTTATACCAGATGCTACAGAATTGCGTAAGAACTTTCTGCCTAATATAATGAAGCGGGCGATATGCGATAATGATAGGGTCTATCTAGATTTAACGGGATATAGGGATTTGCCTGTTAAAGATACGGAGCGAAAAATAAACATTAGGTTTAAGAATGGTGGCGGATATAACTTCAGTATTACTGAGGTTAATACCGAATACTTCGTTATAGACAATAATGACAGGCTGATTGAGGAGGTATTCGTATATGGATATGAAGTGAATGATTTCCATATATTAACGAAAGACTACATATATACGCTGAATGTATCGGCTACTAGGGAACTTCATAGGAAGATGTTGGAACAAGAGGGACGCATTAAAGAACTTGAAGATAGGCTGCGTTAGCTGTGCGTTAGCTAATCAAAGAGCACTATAGGTATATAAACAATACTATAATAAAAATAAGGTCAAAAATATATGAAGATAAACTGTATTTATTGTTGTGTATCAACTGATAAATTACTTGTATTATTAGATATATTTAATAGGTTCTCTAATCTTTTAATACGATTTTCATAACCAATATTAATATCATTTAGATCCTGTATGGCTTTTATTAATATAGGAATAATTGAAGAATATTGAATAGAATATGTTGTATTATTATCATTTGATTGAGAAATATTTACAACTTCTGGTATAACATCTTCTAAATCTTGTGCTATTAAACCTAAATTTTTTTTATCAATATCTTCATTTTGATTTTTCATTAAATATGATACAGGTTTTAATTTCAAAACATCATTTAACCCGTATTGTATAGGTTGAATTAACTTTTTTAATCTTCTATCTGATACAGAACTATATGCTCCTGTACTGTTAGCAAAAGCACCACGGTATTCGTATGTTCCCGATTCGTTACTTTGATCTAAATTCAGTTGAGCACCACCGTGTCTAATCCTCCATCTAGCACGAACTAATCCATCGCCTATATATATACCTGAATTTCCTCCTGTATCACTAGATATTCCATAACCTATATTACCAACAGCTAATGAAGTAACAGTTGATGAAGGAGGTTGCATAGAATTTGCGGGCATATTAGCTGTACCAATAAACACAGATCCTCTATCACAAATTAATGTCACTACATTATTTGAATATATATATATTTTACTATCAGTACCAGCACCAAGTTGTAAATATAGGTCTTTATCTAATGACCAGCGAGTATTCCTAATAACTCTCATTTCTGCGTATTGGTCTGATGTAGACATATCTAACCCAACGGTTCCTGCTGTTCCTGAAATAACCAATCTAGCTGTTGTAGGATTTGTTGTACCAATACCAACATTACCACTAGTAGTAGTTATATTTTCACCAGTACTTATACTTTTACTAAAAATCACTCTACCATCATAAGTAAGCTCAATAGGTATATTAGTTCCTCCTATTTGACTTTGTGTTCTAAATCGCCAACCAACTCTAGCACTTTCATAATCATAAGGCCATATCGTTAAAGCATATTGGTCAGCTCCTGTAGAGCTAACATCTAAATGTAATCCGCCTGCTGGCGTAAATGAAGACAACTTGAAATGACATTTATATGTTGGATTATTAGTTCCAATTCCTACATTACCATTACTTTTTAAAATCATTACATCTGTGGCTTTCGCATCCCAACTATTATTAAACCTTAAATCACTACTATTTGCGTTCATATATATACTATAACCATATGAACCAGAAACATCAAACCCATATAATACCTTACCTGCGGATGTTCCACCAACCCTATTAGTTATAATGCTATTTTGCCCTGCTGAATTAGTAGGATTATGCACATATAAACTAACACTACCAGTAACAGGATTTTCTCCTGTTGAACTATTCACAATTTCTAATCTATTCGTTGGATTAGTAGTTCCTAATCCAACACAACTTCTATGACAAGTTAATGTCTCCGCATTATTTGAATATAATCTAAGTTTGCTATCAGTACCAGCATCAAGTTGTAAATATAGGTCTTTATCTAATGACCAGCGAGAATTCCTAATAACTCTCATTTCTGCGTATTGGTCTGATGTAGACATATCTAACCCAATAATGGTTCCTCCGGATGTTCCTGAAATAACCAATTTAGCTGTCGTTGGATTAGTAGTGCCTATACCAACATTACCTCCATTATAATAGATGTTTGTGGTTCCAGACCATTGTGACGGAGAGCTTGCTGTAATTGCCGCGCCATTAACTAATACGCTTGTCGCATTTATAGTTCCACCGACATTCAATTTATATGTTGTAGTATCTGTAGTTCCTATTCCTACATTACCATTATTGGCGATACGCATTCTTTCTGTAGTACTATCTGTTGTATAAAAGGCGTGCATACCTGTTGATGTTGTTGATAAATACTCTATAGTACCTTGATTACCACTTCGTGTATTACCTGATATAATTATTCGCGGATTAGTAGCAGAGTTTGTGTCGCTAGCACCAATCAAAGTGAAATCAGTATTATCATTAGCAAGTCTCAATTTTCCACCTGAACCTACTTGTAATATATTAACAGGATTTGTGGTTCCTATTCCTACATTTCCTTTGTAGAATGATATTACAGGTGTTGTATAATCAACATTATTTGTTTTTTGTATTAAATCATATCGAACATCATTTGCGGCTACTAAGGTTTGACGAAATCTAATACCATTCGTAGTATCATATCGCATAGTTAATATATCATTTGTTCCTGCTGTTGTATTTGTAGCTGTATATGTTTTGGATAAAGTATCATTAGCACAGGTTAAAGAACCAGTATTCACAGTTATACCTGCGTTTGCTGTTATTAGACCTGAAGCAGTTAAAGTGTTTGCTGTTATTAGACCTGATACGCTAGCGGCACCTTGAACCTGTAATTTATTTGTTCCTGTAATAGGAATAGTGCCGATACCAACATTACCAACATCTATAATAGAAACATTAGGTGCTAATAGATTAGGGCTATTCAAAATATTAAATACGCCAGTAGGAGTGTTCTCAATACGCCAGTCAGTCGCACCATCAGCAACAGTTCCATATCCGGATACGCCTTGTATCAAATCAATATTACTAGAAGAACAAATAATCATATTATAATATAAATATATAATATAAATATATAATATAATTCTAAATAAAAATGCGATAATGGTAATATATTACAGGGAATAGATAGCTAAGAATATATAGCAGAGCATTCTTTATGCTGCTATATGTAGTATTCATAAAAAATATAATATAATAATAGAAGTAAAAGGGATGAATAAGGGGACAGGAAGGGATAAGTCAGGAAGTTCATCAGGAAGGGATAAATCATTAGATAAATCAGGAATTTCATCATCAGCTAGGAGGTCGCCAATAAACATAAGAAGAATAGGGGAGGATATGCGAATGAAAATAATAGAGACAGCATTTAAATTTCCGGAGGAGATAGATAATAAGATGATAGGGGAATACATAAGATTAAAGGAGAATATAGGGAGGGTAGATAAGAGTTTCAGGGAATTATTGAGGAGCGTGGAGCCTACATTTAATAGGGTAAGGGTAATTAAGATACATAATATGGAGATAACGAAGGAGATATTAGGGATATTAAGTAGTACGGATGAGGGTAAAATAGAGAGTATAGAGTTGCGAAACATAGTATTTGATAGCGAGGATACAGGGAATAAATTCATAAGATTTCTAAGTAGGAATAGTAGGATAAGGAGGATAGTATTAGAGAATGTAAAGATAGATATAGGTGAGACATTAAGAATGATAAGAAGATGCGAGAGGATAGAGATGTTAGAGATAAGTGGATATGAATTAACAAGTGAAGAGTTTCATAATTTCATCAAGGTATTAATATATTCAACGGAGTTAAAATATTTAAATATTAGGATGAATAATATGGATAAACGGTATGAGAGTTATTTATTTACAAGGGATGAAGAGAATAAAGTAGTAATAGATAGGGAAATATATAGGATACATATAGGGAAGGGAGGTAATGAAAGTTGGAGTTTGGTAATACAGAGGGAAGGAGGGGGGAAAGCGAAGGAGATAAATGTGAATATAGTAGGGAATGATATAGCGGGATACATAGTACCAGCCAAGAATTATAGGAATGAGTTAGTGAGAGGATATAGGATATAGGGGTGTAAGATTAAATTTAAGAGGATTAGTGTAGGGATGGTAAGTAATTTTTAGGGTGAGTATTGTAATAGGTGATACTTGATGTTTTTTTATGTGATGTTCTTTATGTGATGTTCTTAGTAAATGCTAGGAAGATAAACGCAATACCTTTTATTACTGTTAGAGGAGGGATGGTAAGTAAATTTTAGGGGAGAAGTATTGTAATAGGTGATACTTAGAGCATTATATTGACATACTTGATGTTCTCTATGTTGTATCCTTAGTAAATGCTAGGGCACTAGCCGTGCTGCCGACTTGTAGGTTAAACACATTACATCATATTACCAGTCGTGGTGATAGAGAGGATAAAAGAAGAATGCTAAGTAATTGTTAGGGAAAGTAATGTAGTTATTATTTCTACATCATAGTGAATGTGGATATATTATTAGGCTTCGCCATATAACTATGCTATGCTATAAGGAACTAAGAAATAGAGGGTTGTCCCCTTTTTTACATTATATATATAGTAATATGAAATATTACTAACGCAGAAAAGGGAACACAAGAGGATAGAAGGAGGAACTAGGTAT
>Ga0208718_1000182_pt1 | contig 11597 bp, 12 predicted proteins | sample LakMenE29Apr09ns_FD_150743 | JGI IMG/M metagenome (GOLD analysis project Ga0208718, IMG submission 150743) | Freshwater microbial communities from Lake Mendota, WI - 29APR2009 deep hole epilimnion ns (SPAdes) | ecosystem: Environmental > Aquatic > Freshwater > Lake > Epilimnion/Euphotic zone ...
TTGTTTTCCAAAATCTTTATGGATAATGAAGGCAATTTCTTCAATATCTTGGTTGATTACGCCTGCGATATCTTCCACTAATCGATGAACGATTGGTTTGCCAGCAATTGGAATTAAAGGTTTTGGCACTGTTAATGTATGTGGTCTTAATCGGGAGCCACGGCCCGCCATTGGCACTATTATTTTCATATTTAGTTATTATAAGATTTAATTATTCGAAGATTAAAAATTACTGAGAATGTTTCAATCTTTGAATGTTTCAAATTTTGATTTTATTTTACTCCGGTGCTACCAAAACCGCCTTCACCTCTAGCTGTTTCTGACAATTCTTGAACTTCGATCCATTCAGCACGTTCGTGTTTTGCAATGATTAATTGCGCGACTCTTTCTCCATTTTCAATAACGAAAGGTTCGCTGGATAAATTTACTAATATTACACCAATTTCCCCACGGTAATCAGCATCAACAGTTCCTGGTGAATTTAGAACGGTGATTCCTTTTTTGGCTGCCAATCCACTTCTTGGGCGAACTTGTGCTTCATATCCAATTGGCAATTCGATGAATAGCCCAGTTTTTACTATAGTTCTTTCCAAAGAATTTAGAATGATAGCTTCAGTTAAATTAGCACGTAAATCCATTCCTGCAGAAGCGATAGTTTCGTAGTTTGGTAATTCGTGTTGTGATTTATTAATGATGTTTATTTTCATTTTGTAACTTAAAATTGTGTTTGATAATCTATGCATTTTAGCCCTGATAGTAGCGGCATCCCACACTTTTTTGTGTGGATATAGCGAATAGCGGGAAATAGCTTCTAATTATTTTTACGTTTTAAAATTTTGTTTAAGGTTTCTTTTTCGTTTTGATATATAAAATACATGAATACTAGTAATAAAGGGATTCCCACGAAATAATTTTCACGGAAATAATAGAAAGAAATTATCGAAAAAAGTATTGATAACCCCATGTAACCAATAATTTTTTTGAAGTCGTAGGGAATCGGGTAATATCGATTTCCGAGAACATAAGATATTGCCATCATGCTTCCATAGGCAGCAATGGTAGCTATTGCCGAACCATAATAACCCATAATTGGGATTAAGGTGAAATTTAAAATTAGCGTTATTACTGCTCCAATAATTGAAATATAGGCGCCAATATAGGTTTTATCAATTAGCTTGTACCACACGGATAAATTGGTGTAAATTCCAAGGAAAAAATTGGCTAAAATAATAAGAGGAACGACTTTCATGGCCTCCCAGTAGGAGGGATCACGAAGCATAATGTATTTTAAAATATCGGCAAAAACAATTACTGAAAGTAAAATAAAGGAACCAAAAATGACGAAATATTTGGTAATTATAGCATAGGTTTGGGGTGCATTTTCATTTTTAGCATGACTAAAAAAGAAGGGCTCGATTCCTAAAGTATAGGCGGTTCGAAATAAAACCATGAATAAACCGAGTTTATAACAAGCAGAATAAACACCCACTTCAGCTTCGGCAATGTTAGCGGGAAGAAGTTTGCCTAAAAGTATTTTATCGAATTGTTCGTTGATTGCGAAAGCTATTCCGGCCACCATAATTGGCAATCCGTAGCGCATCATCCGTTTCCAAAGAGAAAAATCGAACTCCCAACTAACGTGAAAATAGTTTGGCGATAATGCTAAAAATGTGATGAAACTTGCAATTATATTAGAAACAAAAATGTAACCTACTTCAAAATTTTCGGTGTATAGAGAACCCAGAAAACTATCAGGATTTGCTTGAGCAATTTTTGGTAAATAGATTAGGAAGAAAACGTTTAATGACAGGTAAACTAGTACATTCCCAATTTTAATAATTGCATAAACGACAGGTCTTTGGTAGGCTCGAAGTTTAGAAAAGGGCACAATCACCAAAGCGTCCAAAACGAGAATCCAAATGGTATAAATGATATACTGCACGTCGATTCCAGACCAATCGGCGAGGTGATTTTTCAATAATAAAGCTGAACATAGGAATAATAATGTTGACCAAAATATGGAAACGGTTGTAGTTTCAATTACGGCTTTTTTATTGGGTTCGTTGTTATAGAATCGGAAAAAAGCGGTTTCCATTCCGTAGGCCAAAATCACATTAAAGAAAATCATCCATGCAAATACGATGGTTACTTTTCCGTAGGCAGCTTTAGGCAGCAAGTCGGTATATAGTGGCACTAATAAAAAACTGAACATACGCGGCAATACTGAAGCCAGTCCGTAAATTGCAGTTTGTTTGAAAAGATTTTTATATAAACTCAAAATGCTTGATTGTGATTTTTAATTAACAAAAATAAGTAATTTTTAGCACATTTTCTAGGGAAATTGTATTGGTATAACTTCTTTTATTTGGGAACATTTATACCAGTATTTCAGTCCGTTTTTTTCATATTCAATTACGACTTCATTGTCTTTTAAATGAAATTCTTTTGTTGCAATTGCCGAATTTTGGTGTTTTTTATAGAGGGCATTATAGTGAAAATTGGCTCTAAATTTAGTTTCGTTCACTTGTACTAATTCCGTTTCTAGATTTTTGTAATATATTTTTTCAAGTCGGATATTGTTTTGAAGGGACTTTTCCAACTCAATGGTAAAAACTGTTCCACTACCACTTTCCATTCTCCCAGCTATCCAATTTTCAAACGTAATTGTTTTTATTTCTTGCAGTGTTGAAGCATTTATAGATTCTTTTGAAGCATTGCATGAAAGTAAAATTAAGAGGATAATTAGAAAGAAAATGGAAGTTGTTTTTTTCATTTTATAAAAGGGTTAGGGCGCTGGATTTGGAAATAAACTTTGAATTTTATCTATTTCAAAAAGAATATTTTCATTTAAAGTCACCTCAATGGTATTGATATTCTCTTTTAATTGCTCCATTGTTGTTGCCCCAATAATTGTACTTGATAAAAAGGGTTGCTGGTTTACAAACGCCAATGATAATTCAGTTAAAGTGAGTCCAAAATCGTTCGCAATTTCGTTGTATCTTCTAGCTGCCTCACGTGTATTTTCACTATTGTAACGAGCAAATTGTGGAAACAAATTTATTCTAGTGTTGGGGGGATTGGCACCATTTAGGAATTTTCCAGATAATACTCCAAAAGCTAGTGGTGAATAGGCAAGAAGACCCACATTTTCTCGATGACATACTTCCGAAAGGCCTACTTCAAAACTTCTATTTACTAACGAATAAGGATTTTGTATGGTTGCCATTCTAGGCAAATGGTGTTTTTTACTTTCTTCTAGAAACCGCATTAATCCCCAAGGAGTTTCATTTGAAACCCCGATGTGTCTTATTTTTCCCTGTTTGATAAATCCTTGTAAACATTCTAAAACCGATTGAAAATTATCTTCCCAAGGATCTTCTTGGACTTTAAATCCCAGTACCCCAAACATGTTTGACTTTCTTTCAGGCCAGTGCAACTGGTATAAATCGATATAGTCAGTTTGAAGCCTTTTCAAACTTTGATCGAGAGCATAAGTCAGATTTTCAGGGGAAAAGTCATTTTCATCACGCATATAATTTAGGTTTCTATTGGGTCCGGCAATTTTAGTAGCAAGCACGATATTTTCTCGATTACCAGATTTCTTAAACCAGCTGCCAATTATTTTTTCGGTACTTCCGTACGTCTCTTTTTTTGCTGGGATAGAATACATTTCTGCAGTATCAAATAAATTAATACCATTTTCAAACGCATAATCCATTTGAGCATGCCCTTCAACTTCGGAATTTTGTTGGCCGAAAGTCATGGTTCCAAGCGCAATTTTACTGATTTTAGTAGAGGTATTGGGTAAATTACTATATTTCATATCAAAAGTTATAATTTGGTAAAGTAAAAAAGGCCCAAAGTAGAACTCTGAACCTTTGAACCTTTATACTTTGAATTTTTTTATAATTCGTTCAACATTTTAGATATTTCATCTAATTTTGGTGTCAATACAATTTCAATTCTTCGATTTTTTGCCTTCCCTTCCGGAGTATCATTACTCATTAATGGAGCAAATTCTCCTCTTCCAGCAGCGGTAAGATTGTCTTTTTTAACGCCTTTATTTTCAGATAAGATATTTACAATTGCAGTCGCTCTTTTAGTAGAAAGATCCCAATTATTTTCAATTTGTCCAACAGCACCCGAAAATTTATCATTATCAGTATGCCCCTCAATTAAAACTGAAATATCTGGGTTTTGCGCTAAAACAGAACCGACTAACACCACCGCTTTTTTACCTTCAGGGCCAACAGCCCAACTTCCTGATTCGAAAAGAAGTTTATTTTCCATAGAAACATAAACTTTTCCATCTCTTTGATTTACAGTAAGTCCTTTTCCTTCAAAAGCTTTTAAGGATTTTGAAAGAGCATCTTTTAGTTTTTTCATCGCTGCTTCTTTAGCCGCCATTATACTTTCTAATTCATTCACGCGATCGGTTCCTTTTTTCAAATCAGCACTCAATTTGTTTAGCCTTTCTTTTTCAGCGGCAAGTGCTTTTTCTTTGGCTTCTAATTGTGCTAATAACTCTCTGTTTTTAGCCATGTTTTCTTTTAAAGACTCATCACTATTTTTTTCTAATGCACTGTAAGATGCTTGTAAGGTTTTCAGATTTTTATCAGCAGCAGCAAAGTCAATGGCTAGTTTATCTCTTTCGGCTTTTGTTTTTTCATAGTCCTTTTTTAGCTTAGAATAATCAATATCAAGCTGGTTTTTAGATTTCGAAATGCTATCGTATAAATCTTGAGTTTTTCTATTTTCTTTTTTTAAATCGGCAAATTTAGTTTCTAACTCATTAAAAACTTTTTTCGAAACGCAGGAGCTTGATAAAGCAATCAGTACTAATCCTATTGAAATTTTTTTTATCATTTTAATTAATTTTTACGAGGGTTAAATTATTCTATTTCTACTACAACGGGACAATGGTCAGAATGTTTTGCTTCTGGTAAAATATAGGCCCTTTTTAATTTTTCTTTTAATGTTTCACTAACAAGGCAATAGTCAATTCGCCATCCTTTGTTATTTCCGCGTGCGCCTGCTCTATAGCTCCACCAACTGTAATTATCTGGTTGATCATTAAAAAAACGGAAGCTATCAATAAAGCCATTTTTCATAAACTGGTCTAGCCAATCCCTTTCTTGTGGTAAAAATCCCGACACATTGGCGTTTCTGATTGGATCATGAATGTCTATAGCTTTATGACAAATGTTATAATCTCCACAAATCACCAAATTTGGAATTTCCTTTTTTAGCTCATTTACATAATTTTGAAAATCATCCATAAACCTAAATTTATGACTTAATCGATCAATATTTGTTCCAGAAGGAAGATACAAACTCATTACTGATAGATCATCAAAATCGACACGTACATTTCTACCTTCAAAATCCATGTGTTCAATTCCAGTTCCAAAAACGATAGTATTGGGCTTAATTTTTGACAAAATTGCAACACCACTATATCCTTTTTTTGTTGCAGGAAAATAATATTGATAAGGATATCCTGCCATTTCAATATCCAAATAGGGAACTTGATCTTCCGTAGCTTTGATCTCTTGAAGGCAAATAACGTCTGGATTTGAGTGTTGCAACCATTCAATAAATCCTTTCGATATGGCTGCACGAATTCCATTTACATTATAGGAAATGATTCTCATTATTATAATTCAATATTAATATCCCCAAAAGTAATAAAAAACTAAACGATTATTACAGAAAATTAAAAGAAATTGGCCTTATAATTTCATTGGTTACTTAACTTTTTTTCTATCTTTGTTTCTAGATTTTAAACACATAAATCAATGGGTTTAGTTACCGCTAAAGAAGTAGCAAAAGCAATAAAAGCTGATAAATACGGTTTTTTAGGAACTTTTTCAGGATGGTTACTGATGAAAGTTCTAAAAATATCGACACTAAATAAGTTCTACGATAAAAACAAGCACTTGCAGGATGTAGCTTTTCTAAATGCTATTTTAGATGATTTAGAAATTAAATTTGAAATCCCAGAAGAAGATTTTAAACGCTTACCAAAAGACGGTGCCTACATTACCATTTCAAATCACCCATTAGGAGGAATCGACGGCGTTTTACTTTTGAAATTAATGCTTGAAAGAGAACCTAATTTTAAAATAATTGCCAATTTTTTATTGCATAGAATAGCTCCCTTGAAGAAATATATAATGCCTGTTAATCCATTTGAAAATCACAAAGACGCCAAGTCGAGTGTTATTGGAATTAAGGAAACTTTGATTCATTTAAAAGAGGGAAAACCTCTTGGAATGTTCCCAGCAGGAGAAGTTTCAACCTATAAAGACGGAAAATTAGTAGTTGATAAACCATGGGAAGTGGGAGCTATTAAGGTCATTCGAAAAGCTCAAGTGCCTGTAGTACCAATCTACTTTCATGCTAAAAACAGTCGATTGTTTTACTTTTTATCAAAAATTGGGGACACACTTCGCACGGCGAAATTACCTTCGGAAGTATTTTCACAAAAAGAAAGAGTAATAAAAGTTCGAATTGGAAAGCCAATTTCTGTTAATGAGCAAAATGAGTATGAAACAATAGAAGAGTATGCGAAGTTTTTACGCAAAAAAACGTACATGCTTTCCAAACCATTTGTAAAAGAAAAGCCATTTTTACCAACACCCAAAATTAAACTTCCAAAAAAAGGACCAAAAACTATTGTTACTGGTGCTTCGGTTGAAAACATGATTCAAGAGGTTGATGCTTTAAGAGCCGCAGATTGCCGTTTGCTACAAAGTAAAAATTACGAGGTATTTTTTGCTCAAGCAGATAAAATTCCAAATGTTTTGCATGAATTGGGTCGATTGCGCGAAATTACTTTTCGGGAAGTCGGTGAAGGAACCAATGAATCTACTGATATTGATAAATTTGATAAATACTATCACCATATGTTTTTGTGGGATGACGATGCTAAAAAAGTTGCCGGAGCATACAGAATGGGTTTAGGGTCTGAAATTTATCCAAAATATGGCATGGATGGTTTTTATTTAAATGAACTTTTCCGTTTTGAACCTGAATTACACGATATGATGTCTAAATCTATCGAAATGGGACGCGCCTTTATCATTAGAGAATACCAGCAAAAACCAATGCCGCTTTTCCTACTTTGGAAAGGAATTATTCACACTACTTTGCGATTTCCAGAGCACAAATTTTTGCTTGGAGGGGTAAGTATTAGCAACCAATTTTCAGAATTTTCAAAATCGTTGATGATAGAATTTATGAAATCTAATTTCTACGACCCTTATATCGCGCAATACATTCATCCTAAAAAAGCATTTAAAGTTAAGCTTAAAGATGCAGATAAAGATTTTGTTTTTAATGAAGCAGAATCCGACTTGAACAAGTTCGACAAAATTATTGACGAATTAGAGCCGGGAACTTTAAGACTTCCTGTATTGATTAAAAAATACATTAAGCAAAACGCAAGAGTAGTTGCTTTTAACGTTGATCCATTATTCAACGATGCGGTTGACGGGTTGATGTACATTAGGATTTCAGATATTCCTGACAGTACTGTGAAGCCTGTTATGGAGGAGTTTCAAGCGGAATTAGAGCGAAAATTATCCGAGAAAGGGGATTTATAAAAATAAAAAAAGCGACAATTAAGTCGCTTTTTTTGTTACTGTTTAATTGGTTTTTTCTTTGATTAACTTTTTATAATTTTCCCAAGCTGTTGATGAAATGGTAGTTTGCTTTTGATACTTTTTATCTTTCAAATAAGCCAAAATATATTTAGCACGTTCTTCTGATTCTGGATGAGAAGAAACCCAATACAAACTATCGGACAAGTCGTTTTGCTGGGCCAATTCAAACATAAAATCGGCGAAAGGCTCCGGGTTAATATTGGCGTTAAGCAAATAATCAACACTTGTCATATCGGCCTCTTTTTCCAACGTTCGGTCATAGGCTGAAGAAGAAAGGGATTTTAAAATTTCTTTAACCACAACGCTACCTTTCCCTCCCGTACTTGCCGAAAGCAATACCGACAAACCAATTTCTTTAGAAAGTTTTTTCATGACATGATTGTTTTCAATGTGAGCAATTTCATGTCCCAAAACCCCTTGTAACGCTTCTTGATTTTTACATTCAGTGATTAATCCGGTGTAAACCACTAAGTGATTATTTGGAAGAGCAAAAGCATTAATATCCTCTTTTTCAATAATATGAATCTTCAAGGAATCTCTCTCGATTTTATTATTTTTACAAATAGGTTCTATTAACTTATCCAATGTTTTACTAATAGAATCATTGAAAATTACTTTTTCTGTAGATGAAATTTCTTCCCAAATTAAGTCCCCAATTTTATTTTCTGACGAACTTCGAATTTGTTTTACATGAAATTCATTAACCCAATCAATTTGTGAAAGCCCATAAAAAAGTCCGAAGAAAGCGACTATTAATAAAAGTCCCGGGAGTATGATTTTTTTTACCATTATGATTTACAGATTAAATTAGTCACATTTCCAAAAAAGAAAACTTCAACATGTTTTCCTTTTCTTGTTTGAACCGCACAGTATATTGTTGAAATAACTTCTAAAACATTAAAAACGATCACCGTAAATAAATAGGCAAAATAATAGTTAGTTGCTTTTTCATCTGTAAAAAGGATGGAAACAGTCCACCAAAAGCTGTAGCTATTTGCGAAAAGCAATACGATTTGCGAAAGCAAGGCTTGGGTACAATGCCACCTCACAAAGAAGGTACTTTTTCGGTTTCCAATATAGAAAAATAAAGTGGCCAACAGATTGATAATTGGCAATGGCAATCCAGCAATTACAGCCACTAAAGACATTAAATAACTATTGCAAGCCTTTTCTCTTTCGTGTTCCGTTGGTTTATAAGTAAAAGTGGTTTCTTGTGTCATAATTCTTTATAAATGTTCCAAATCCAGTTGAGAACAACTAGAATAATTAGTGGAATAGCATTTTTTTTTTGTTTTAATATACCCTCCATTTTGTTATAGGCCACATGAAACGTTTGCTTTTTTGTTGCTAAATCAAAACCAACCCAAAAAGGCAAAATTAATAGGGCAATACTCACAATTATTCCAAAAGGATTTAATGAAATAGAACCCATCAAATCGCCCTTATATAGCGCATGAACTGCTCGAGTTGTTCCGCAAGAAGGGCAGGGATAACCGGTTACATTCTTAATCATGCAAACGGATATTTGACCGCCTTCAGAATAATTAGTAGTAAATAATAAATAGAGATATCCTGAAAAACAAGCTATTAATACAATTAGGTATAACTTGTTTTTAGACATTTTTAGTATAAAGTGTTTTGGAAAATTTCCATATTTTTTTCACGAGCCGCACTCATAATTGAAAACCAATCTACAATGGCCCAAATTCCAAAACCACCACAAGTGATTAATTTTAAAACACCCATTCCTGTATCTCCCAACATAAATCTATCAATTCCTAACTGCCCTGCTGTTAAAGAAACGATCATCATTGTATCTGGATTTTTGAATTGCATTTCTAATACTAATGGCCATTTTTCCTCCTCCAATGTATTTAACTTTTCTCTTACTGCAGATAGATGATAGCTTTCAAAATACTTAGCGTTGCTGATCATAAATAGGTCTACTTTGTGTGATTCCATTGTTTTTATTTTAATTTGGTTATTAGATTGCTAATATATTAATTTACAAGAAAACTTTGTCAATTGGCTCCCAAAGTTCTATTTTATTTTCTTCAGGATCTAAAATCCAAGCGAATTTTCCATAGCTGTAGGTTTCCATTTCCCCCACAATGGTAACGCCCTCTTTTCTTAAATCGGAGATTAATTTTTCAAGATTTTGAACTCGGAAGTTCTGCATGAATTCTTTTTTACTCGGATCAAAATATTTTGTATCTTCTTGAAAAGGAGACCATTGTGTAATACAATCATTTCCATTTTCATCTTTCCAAACAAAACTGCTGCCATAATCATTATTATCAAATCCTAAATGAGTGGCATACCAATTTAGCAACTCTTTTGAATTTTTAGATTTAAAAAAGAAGCCGCCAATTCCTGTTACTCGCTGGTATTTTTTTTCTTCTATTTTTGGCTCAATAAATAGGGATTTGATTTTATCAACGATCACTTGCGCTAACTTTTCATGGCTTTCAATGGTCCATCCTGCAATATGGGGCGTTAAAAGAACGTTTTTTGCTTGAAGCAAATAGCTAAATGCTGCCGGCTTTTCGGAGTCTAAAAATAAGTTTTCGAAGGATAATTTTTCATATTCCAACACGTCTAATCCAGCTCCTAAAACTTTACCTGATCGCAAACCTTCCGCTAGATCATCTGTCACCACAGAATTTCCCCTGGCGGTATTGATGAACCAAAATGGTTTTGCGCAAGAGTTTATAAATTCCGAATTTATCATTTTGTCAGTAGAAGAGTTCCAAGGCGTGTGTAAACTAATTACATCCGATTTTTCTTGTAATTCTGCTAAAGAAACAGGTTTAGCATTAGCGTCACCTACATTTTCAAGAATATCGTAAAAAAGTACATTTACCTCAAAACCACGAAGTTTTTTAGCAAAAGATTTACCCATATTCCCATAGCCAATTATCCCCACAGTTTTTCCATCCAATTCATGCCCTCGATTCCCTTCCCGATTCCAATGTCCGTTTTTTATTTCAGAATCGGCCGTGTTGAGGTTGTTTAAAATCGACAATAACATTCCTAGGGCATGCTCACCAACCGCATTTTTATTTCCTTCAGGAGCAGCAATTAAAGTTATGTTTTTCGAAATTGCATAGTCACAATCGATACTTTCTAAACCAGCGCCAACTCTAGCTATGAATTTTAAATGGGTTGCTTTATCAAGAAAAGTTTGGTCTATTTTAAATCTGCTGCGGATAACAATTCCCTGGTATTCGTGAATTTTATTTTCAATTTCTTCCTTTGATGAGGTAAAATCTTCATGATTAGCAAACCCTAATTCTTCCAATTGTTGCCACAAAATAGGATGGTTACTATCGAGATGTAGTATTTTAATATTTGAAAATTGCATAACTTAATTTTGAGTGTTAAAGATACTTTTTTTTATGGAATATTAATTCTTGAATTTGCAATAGATTAAATAAATCTTTAACATAAATTTTCAAGTGTATACTGCATCTTAGTTTAAATTTGTAAAAAAAATTAACCATGCAAAACTTTGAATTATACAATCCTACCAATTTAGTTTTTGGTAAAGGGCAAATCGAAAAATTAAGCTCATTAGTTCCTAAAAATGCCAAAATATTATTGGCTTATGGCGGAGGAAGTATCTTTAAGAATGGTGTTTACGACCAAGTTAAATTGGCTTTAAAAGGTTTTGAAATCGTTGAATTTGGTGGTATCGAACCCAATCCACATTTTGAAACTTTAATGAAAGCAATACAAATTGTAAAAGAAAAAAACATCAATTTCATTCTAGCTGTAGGCGGTGGATCAGTGATTGATGGGGTGAAATTTATTTCGGGAGCAACTCATTTTGAAGGAGATCCTATGGAAATTCTTAAAAAGAGAATCCTTATAAAAGAAGGAGCAAAAGTTATTCCATTTGGAACCGTTTTGACCTTGCCAGCAACGGGA
>Ga0208718_1000183_pt1 | contig 11563 bp, 9 predicted proteins | sample LakMenE29Apr09ns_FD_150743 | JGI IMG/M metagenome (GOLD analysis project Ga0208718, IMG submission 150743) | Freshwater microbial communities from Lake Mendota, WI - 29APR2009 deep hole epilimnion ns (SPAdes) | ecosystem: Environmental > Aquatic > Freshwater > Lake > Epilimnion/Euphotic zone ...
AGGAATGGGCGGCGGCGGAATTCAAGCACTCGCCTTCGCGATCCTCGGTGACATTCTTCCGCCACGTGAACGCGGTCGGTACATGGGCTACTTCACTCTTGCATTCGTTGGTTCTGCAGTTCTCGGTCCTCTCATTGGCGGGCTCATCATTGACCACGCCAGTTGGCCGTGGATCTTCTACATCAACATTCCTTTTATCATCATTGTTGCTGGCATCTGCCACTTCGCTCTCAAACTTCCGTTCAAACGGCGCACAGCCAAACTTGACTTCTTGGGTGCTGGCTTGCTTTCTCTCACTATTGCATCACTGATGATTGGCCTAGAAGAAGGGAGGCACGGTTGGACCCAACAACACGTCCTCATACTTCTAGTTATTGCAGTGCTTGGTCTTATCGCATTTGTCAAAGTAGAACAACGTGCTGAAGAGCCGATGATTCCACTTCGACTTTTTTCAAATGATGTCGTTCGCACGTGCGCACTTCTAGGAATGTGCGCTGGTGCAGTTACCTACGGTGCTGGTGGCTTTTTGTCGCTCTACTTCCAAGACTCACTGTTGGTATCGCCTACAGAATCAGGATTGCGCACATTGCCACAGATGCTTGGCGTAACAATGGCCACGTTTGGTGTTGGTCGCATCATTGCCAAGACAGGTAAGTACAAAATTTTTCCAGTCATTGGAAGCGTTCTCTGCATCTTTGGCCTTCTCGGCATTGCACAAATAACCGGTACAACTCCTTATATGTACCTAGTGATCCCAATGATTCTTCTGGGCTTTGGTACAGCTTCTGTATTCACCACAACGTCAATCGCAAGTCAGAATGCTGTTGAATTCTCTGATCTTGGTGTTGCCACTGCAACAGTGCTCTTCTTCCGATCGCTTGGTGGCTCATTCGGACTGGCAATATTTGGAACCGTACTGAACTCAACGATTCGCAGTGAAATACCAAAGCGAATACCTATTGAACCCGACAAAGCTTCCTCCATCATCCGATCACCAGAACAAATTGCTTCATTACCTCTCGCCTCAAAACAAGCAGTGGTCGACAGTCTCGCTATGGGAGTCAGTCGAATCTATTGGCTCTGCGCGGGCACTATGGTTATCGCATTGTTGCTTGCCGTGATTCTGCGCGAACAGCCGTTGCGCTTGCGCGCCGGTTTGTCGGACGCCATGGAAAAGGCCGAGTCAGCAACCACGTAATTGCGACACACCCACGCTCTACGATGTGATTGTCGATAGGGAAACCCTATTCATATTGGCTTTCTGGCCCAGTTGTCCACCTCACTGTTCTTAGGAACGAGGTTAAATGTCAGTCACTCTTCGTTCAAGAACGATTTGTCCCATCGTGGAAAAGATCGATTCGCTGCCCGTAAACCAGCTCACGACCGAATCAGTTCGTCAAGCGCTCGAAGGTCTGGCCCACATTGCGGCGTGGGTAGATTCAAAAAAGCTACTTCTCACTCGACGACTTCAAGAACTTGCCGCTGCATCACCATCGGTCGTTCCGGCGCAGGTCATTGCATCAGCATGTGGCGTCACACGTAGTGAAGCACAACGCGGTGTAGCGCGAGTCTCGACATTGGATTTGGTTCCACAACTTGAAACTGCGCTCACCACCGGCACTGTGTCAATCGCACATATCGACGCAGTCACGCAAGCAATGGCACACCTGTCCGAGCCCGAGAAGCAACAAGTTGCGATACAAGGCAACTGGATCAATATGGTTGCATCGCACACCACGCCCGACAATTTTGCCCGCGCAGTACGACGGGCTGTGCAACAGATTCACACAGATGCTGGCCTCACCCAACTCGAGCAGCAACGTCGCCGTACTTTCCTGCGCCACTGGGTCGATCGTGATTCCGGCATGGTCTGTCTGCGCGGAGAATTTGATCCGGAATCTGGTTTACAAATTGTTGGACGATTACAAAATGCAGTTGAGCGACTGTTTCGTGAAGGAACCGTTAACGGCGAACCTCGATCTCCCGATCAACTGCGAGCCCTTAGTTTGTGTGCCCTCGTTATCGATACCAATACCGATTCCGCAGCACCCATTTCTTCTGCATATGGTCGAGCCGACGTCAGCGTCATTATCGATCTCAAAACACTTCAATCAGGTATTCACAAACACTCGCTTGTCCATACAGGTACTGAAATAGATGTTCCTATCGAAACCATTCGTCGCATTGCCTGTGAAGCAAAAATCATTCCCATAGTTCTTGGCAATGACGGGATTGTTCTCGATGTGGGTCGATCAAGTCGTCTTGCCACACGACATCAGCGGCGAGCACTCGAATCCATGCACACCACGTGCGCAATGCCTCACTGCCACATACCGGTCTCGCAATGCCAACCGCACCATATTGCATTCTGGAATCTTGGTGGAGCTACTGACATGGCCAATCTCATTCCGTTGTGTACTGAACATCACCGATGCGCTCACGAAGGAGGTTGGAAACTTTCACTCAATGCAACTACTCGCGAACTCACTGTCCGTGAACCTGGCTCTGCACGACTACGCACTTCAATTCCCGAGTCAGTTCGCGTTCGCTCTTCTGGCTAGGAGTTATTGAGGGTCTGCGATCAGGATGGGGATGATGCGTGAGGTTTTGGTTTTGTATTCGTTGTACTGAGGAAACACCGCAGCCGAGCGTTCCCACCACACGTTGTATTCATCACCTTTTACTTCTCGAACTGTGACACGAAATGGGGCTGGACCATCTTGCACAAGAACTTCAGTTGGGTTCTCGATCAGGTTTGTGTACCAATCAGGATTCTCTGGGGCTCCGCCACGGGATGCGACGAGGGCATATGAGCCTTCATGTTCAACACGCATCAATGCAATCTTTCGCACGTTTCCGCTCTTCGCTCCACGCATCGTGACGATGATTACTGGGATACCGGTCTTGAGGAGCGTGTTTCCTGCAGTGCCGCCAGAGGTTTCATATTCTTCGATTTGATTGCGTACCCATTCGCTAGTGCTGGGTACGTACGTGCCTTCAAGTTGTTCCATGCCTTCACCATATCGCGAGGCAAGAATCCTCTATAGCTCGTGGCGATATACGTTTGTTTCGCGGGCTACGAAACCAATGCGTTGGTACAAGCGATTTGCTGCTTCACGCGACGGCCGCGATGTGAGCTCAACTGTTATTGCGCCACGGTGTCGTGCTTCAAGAATCGCTGCTTGATTTAGTGCTTCGCCAACACCATGACCGCGAGCAGCTGCATCAACAACAACATCTTCTATCCATGCACGAACTCCGGTAGGAATGCGAAACGTTGCGAGGGTGAGAGACCCGACTATGTGTTCATCGTGTCGAGCGATGAACAGAATCGTGGCTGGTGACGCAATGATCTCGGCTAATTGCTCTTGAGTCGGAGGCTTGTTGGAGGTTGACAGTTGTGGAATGAGACGGTTGAAAGCGTCAATCAATTCGGCATTTGCAATGGTGGCTTGTTCAACAACAACGGACATATACCCACCTTGCCACATTTGCCCCAGTAATCGGGCGACATCAGGAAGTAGTTATTCTTCAAACATGGCTACCACGCATATTTCACGAGTATTGGCAGGGGTTCTTGAACCAGTTACGGGCCAGGTGTACTTCTCACCTGAATGCCACAACAATTATCAGAAATTGGGTTTTGGGGCGAGCCCTCGAGAACTGAATGGAGTGATGGCGCCAGACGGGCCGGCGTACTTTACTAGTCGCGGTTCAGTCATGGGGCAGGTGCCAGGACAAGTAGTTGCTGCAGCATTTGCGGTGTTCAAGCCAGAGGTGGTGCTGCCATCCGTTGCATACGGTTGGACCCTTACAGATGCAGCAACAATTTGTGCTGCACGTGATGATGGCGCGATTGGGCAATTGCATCGCATCATTGGTGAGAATCCGGAGGGCGCTTCTCGTGCGCGTTCATTGCTCGCGCGTGCAAACGAAGTTTTGCGTCCTGAAGGCCGTGCACTTTTTGCTGGCATGAGTTCACTTGCGATGCCAGGTTCAGTTGTCGGAGATGTGTGGCGACTTGGAGACATGTTGCGTGAGTATCGAGGCGATAGCCACACCGCTGCGTGGATCAGTGCTGGTTTCACTGCATGCGAAATTGGAATTCTCAGTGAACTGTTCTGGGGAATGCCCATCAAGACCTACAGCCGAAGCCGAGGATGGGACGAGGCTGACTACGACGAAGCGATTGAACGCTTGTTGCGAGACCGTCTCATTACAGATGAAGGAACCCTCACTGCTGAGGGCCGTGCCCAACGTGAGTTGGTAGAACAAAACACAGACAAACAAATGGAATGTGTTGTGCGTGCGCTTGGAACAGATATCGACGAATTGATCGCCATTTTGAAGCCGTGGGGAGCCTCAATTCGCGAGAAAAAGGGCTATCCGGCAGCTGGTCCACATGATCTGGCAGATGCAGCCAATTAGTGAATTCTCTGGCTATTTTCGGCGATAGATTTTGAAGGAATGACGGCCTCAGATCATGTCCGCTGGTTATCGCAACCAACACTTCGCAGCCCTGCCGTAATTGCGGCGTTTAGTGGTTGGAACGATGCGGCCGACGCCTCAAGTACCGCAGTTCGCACACTCATCGACGCTTGGAATGCTGAACCACTTGCTGAAATTGATCCCGAAGAGTTCACAGACTTCGCAACAATTCGCCCATCCATTCGTTTGCTAGATGGCGTGACTCGCACCGTTGTCTGGCCAAAGGTAAGTCTCTGGCATGCAAGCACACCTGGTGCAGATGTCATCCTGATTCTCGGACCAGAGCCAAGTTTGAAATGGCGTTTGTTTACTGAACAGATCGTTAGTGTCGCTGCTCGTTTCGAAGCATCGATGGTGTTATCACTTGGAGCATTACTTGCTGATGTTCCCCACTCTCGTGAAGTTCGAGTAATGGGCACTGCTAACGATCAACCAACCATTGACAGATTCGATCTTCAGCGTTCGCGTTACGAAGGACCAACCGGCATAGTTGGTGTCTTGCACGATGCATGCTCGCAAGCATCTATTCCATCGGCTTCATTGTGGGCTGCCGTACCTGCATATGCATCCCAGATACCTTCACCAAAGGCAGCAAGTGCTCTCATGGCGCGTGCTGGTGAAATCATTGGCACACCTGCTCCACTTTCTGCATTGCACAACTTCGTTGTTGCCTATGACAACAAAGTGAATGAACTCATCGAAGATGATGACGACCTACGTGAATACGTGGAACGTCTTGACTCCATGGGCGATGACATTTTTGATCAGGAAGATTCACCGCAACTTGAATTTGAATTCGGTAGCGACGACGGCGAAGATACAGAAAACAATGCTCACTTGTTAGTTGACGAAGTCGAACAGTTTCTGCGCGATCAGGGTACGAACTAACTAATTGGTGTGATCGCCGCGCCACATGTGTTCGCGCGGGGCATCAAACGTTGCCGGGTTAACGTCGCCGGCAATTGCAGCAAAGGCCATATCGCCCCACCACTGCGCACCAGCTGTTGGGGTTGGTAGTTCATCGGGGCCAAACCAGCCCACATCGCCAGTCTCTAACGGATGCCCCTGTAGTTCCCCGCCAGTTGCACGCAGATGGAACAACAACATGTACATACCGAAACGTGAAAAACCCATTCGCATGCCGTCAACAACACCAAGAAGTTGTAACGGTTCAGCAATGATGCCTGTTTCTTCTTCTACTTCTTTCATGGCTACTTCAGCTGGCGAATACCCAACGTCTGCCCATCCAGTGGGATACAGCCACACTCCGCTGTCTTTGCGTTGAACGAGAAGAATCTTTCCTTCTTCATTTCCAACGATTGCGCCGATTGCAACTTTTGGTGTGACATAACCCGGAACACCTTCACCGACTGATTCCATCCACTCTTGAACGAAGTGATCTTGTTCGCGGCGTATCTCTAAGGCATCATCTGCAGCAACTTTTATATCTGCAGCAACTTTAAGAACTTCTTCGTAGCGTTCTTTTTCATACAAGCTCTGCGTGAAGCCCATGCCGGTTCGTGCAATGGCAGCAAGAGTTTCGCTCCATCGAATGAGATCTTTGGTGAAGTACTGCGGTTCTGCATCGCTCATAGTTTTCACCTTACTTGGTAGGCGGAGGATGACTACTTTTCGCCGAGAGAGTGCAAAATGGCGCGAGAAATCTCATTCTTATACGCCTCATCATTTATTCGACCGCCATTGGGTTCACGCACATAGAACGAGTCAACTACTTCGTTTCCAAGGGTCAACACCCGAGCGTGACGAATGTCGAGTCCACAATCAGCGATGGCTTTCGTAATGCGGTGCAATACTCCGACCATGTCTGGTGCTCGCACTTCGAGGAACGTCGCGTTTGATGACGCAGAGTCATCGAAACGAACTGTTGGTGCAGCGGGCGCTAACGCAGAAGTTGCACGACGGGGCCGAGCGCTTGCCGCGCGATCTGCAAGTCGCGAATCAAGTGCAAGACGACCTGACAATGCAAGTCGAAGATTGTTCTCAATCGGTTCCCATTCAATGTCGCCGTGTTGGCTTGATACACGAAATTCTGAGGCAGCCATTCCCTGTTCATCTGAATGTGCTTCGGCACCCAAAACATCCATGTTGTACAAAGACAGAACACCAGCAACACGACTAAAAGTTCCGGGTTTGTCAGGGCTGACAACAGTGACACGATCTGGTTGTGTGCGTATTGCAATTTCACCACTTGCCATCAGTTCCAGTACTGATGCATCAGGGAAAAGTCGCCACATCACTTCTGTCATGTCGCCACCGCCCAATACATGTCGGGCACGTTCAACCAGAAGTGCAACAAGTTCAGCTTTCCAATCACTCCACGCTGACGGGCCTGTTGCTAATGAGTCGGCCTGTGTCAGCGCATGCAATAGATCCAATACAACTGTTGATTGCAAGTGACCTGCCACCATGGTGATGGTTGCGTCATCAGACAAGTCACGTCGCGTTGCGGTGTCAGCAAGCAACAAATGGTGCTCAATCAACAAACTGATGATGCGCTGATCAGATTCGGACATTCCCATGCGGGTTCCAATTTCAGCGAACAACTCAATACCGACTTCGGTGTGGTCTCCTGGGTACCCCTTACCGAGATCATGAAACAATGCAGCGAGCACCAACAAGTCAGGTCGAACTACTCGATGTACTAATTCCGCCGCATTTGCAACGGTTTGCCACAAATGGCGGTCGACCGTATAGCGATGAAATGCATTGCGTTGAGGCTTGCTGCGCACTGACGCCCATTCAGGCAACACGCGAACTAACAAGTTGCGCTGGTCTAGAGACTCAAGAACTGGTATCGCTGCTTCACCTTCAAGAAGTAACGCAACAAGATCATCACTGGCTCCTGCTGGCCACGGGTCTGGCCACTGCGGAGACAAGTCACCAAGTCGATTGAGAGACGCACGATCAATACGTGCCCCAAGGCGAGCAGCAGCTGTTGCAACCCGCAGCAATAACGTCGGATCATCAGCAACATTGACTGCATCATCAAGGTGAATTTCACCGTTCAATAGATGCACTCCAGGCGCCAACGGTTGCGCGATGGGAGAACGATCTGCAGGTGGGTCTAGTTGCGCCCATGCCTCATCAGCAATCCACGCCACTTCACGACCGACTTCAGCAATTGCAGCCATCAACTGATCATCAGTGGCGTATCCGGCCATCGGCGCAACTGGTGCTTGGTCTTCTAGTCGCAAGATTTCACTTGCTCGACCAACATGACGATGAAGTGCAACACGTACTCGAAGCAGAACGTCGTTGCACCTAGTTAATTGCCTACGGTCATCAGATGAAAGTTCTAGCCCTGCTTCAACTGCCCATTGCAAAGCATGGATGTCACGCAAGCCACCAAGTCCTTCTTTGAGGTTTGGTTCAAGAAGAAACGCAACTTCCCCATCTTTTGCGTAACGCTCAATGATTCGCCGATGTAATTGCACCAACCATTGACGGCCGTTTTTCTTCCAACTGGAAGAAGCATCACGAATCAGTTCGTTTCCAAGTTTCTGGTTACCGGCAATTACGCGAGCAGTCACTAAAGCTGTGGCCGTGTCAAGATCTGTGGAACACAACTGAATGGTCTCTTTTGGAGTGCGGACTGCATGTCCAAGCTTGACGCTCGCGTCCCAAATTGGGTACCAGATCTTTGATGCGATATCACCAATGTTCTTTACTGATTTATGCACCAACAAGATATCAAGATCGCTATGTGGTGAAAGTTCGCGTCTGCCATAGCCGCCAACAGCAATCAGAACAATGTCGTCACGTTTCTTCTCGCCTGTAGTAGCCGCATTGAAAATTTCCACTAACCATGCATCAGTAACATCTGATAACGCATTACACGCAGCGATACCGCCGAGTGACAGATCTGCAATAACTTCAGCGCGCGATGTCATGACGGGATACTCCCGTCTGCGCGTCGACGAGTCAGGATTGTTGCTGCTTTCCATGCACCCCACGAGATGCCCGCTTCATGAACCTCTTCACCAAGGTCTCTCCATGTCAACGGCCCAATCGAGAAAACATCATTTGGCATTGCTCGCACTTCATATTCATCACGGCGTGCAGGTTCAACACCGAATGCCTGCAACATTTGAGTAGCAAAAGAAGTTGATGCACGTAGCACATGAAGTGGGTTTGACTGTTGCGCGTCAACATCTGTTGCAAGTAACGACAGCAAGTTTTGGGTAACGACCTGTTGCGTTTGCTTAGTTACATCAGCCAAGGCAGATTGAAACTCTTGCGACGTTTCATCAATACTCATAGATGCAATTTCTGCAACTTGAGTACTTATCCAGCCCGGAATTGCGCGCGTGACAGCCTGATACAAATCATCGGCGTAGGGCTCTAGTGCGCTTGCGTCGGGCTGATTGTCCATATCTCCATGGAGTGTATGTAGCCAGAACAAGCCACGCCTCACACGAAACAAAGTTGCAACAATTACCTTTGGCCCGGCAACGACTAAACATGAGCCATGACACAAGCATTGGTATTGGCGGGCGGCGGAGTGACGGGTGTTGCGTGGGAAACAGGAGTCCTCATGGGATTACGAGATTCCGGCCACGACATCATTTCCCAACTTGACCTCGTGGTGGGCACCTCCGCTGGCTCCACTGTCGGCGCCCAGATTCTTTCTGGCACAGACCTTGTAGACCTCTATGCATTACAGACCGCGGAAAGCCACCATGAGATTTCCCCTCAGCTGGATCTTGAAGCACTAGCAATCATCTTTGGTGAAATGGCATTGGGTGGAACCACCACTGATGAACAACGCATACGCATTGGCGAACTTGCACTTGCTGCAACAACAGTTGACGAAGCAACTCGACGAGCCGTGATTGAAAAGCGACTTCCATCTCACGACTGGCCAACCATTCCGCTGATCCTCACTGCAATTGATGCTCTCACCGGTGAATTCGTCACCTGGACAAAAGATATGGGCATCTCACTTGTTGACGCCGTTACTTCAAGTTGTGCGGTGCCAAGTGTGTGGCCATGCGTCACCATCAAGAATCGTCGTTATTACGACGGAGGTTTGCGCAACAGTGCAAACGCCTATTTAGCTACGGGACACTCAGACGTGATCGTGATTGCACCCATGACCAGCGGACCTTCTCCGATAGTTGATGCCGAACTTGATGACCTCCGAGCATCTGGAAGCACTATCCGAATGATTGTTGCCGATGCTGAAGCAATCGAAGCAATGGGGCCAAACTCACTTGACCCACGCTTTCGTCAAGTTGCAGCCGAACACGGACGCAGGCAAGGCCGTATCGCTACATTCTGAACGCACCACATATTCCGACGGCATTAGCAATATCACTACAATTGCTTCACCACCTACGGAGGTTTTTATGACGTTCAATCCCACTACCCCTCAGGGATTTCCCGGCACCATTGGCCGCACCCTCGCTGAATCAACCCCGTACTTCCCGTCAGAAAACACCGACGGGGATAAGCCAAACATTCTGATCGTGCTGCTAGACGATGTCGGCTTTGCGGACTTCGGTTGCTACGGCTCGGAAAACGCAACGCCCGTAATCGACTCAATTGCACAGCGCGGTTTACGTTTCTCAGGGTTTCACACCACCGCCATGTGCTCTACAACTCGTGCAGCAATTCACACTGGCCGTAATCACCACTCTGTCGGAGTCGGATGTCTTGCAAACTTCGACAGCGGATACCCCGGCTATCGCGGAAAGATTGCAAAGGAAGCCGGCACGCTCGCTGAGATGTTGCGCCCTCACGGTTACCGCAACTACATGGTGGGCAAATGGCATGTCACCCCACTCACCGAAACAGGACCAACCGGTCCATTCGATGGCTGGCCGCTTGCGCGTGGCTTTGATCGTTTCTACGGATTCCTTGATGCTGAGACAGATCAGTTCAGTCCTGAAGTAGTACGCGACAACTCACACGTCACTGCACCCGGAACATACTGGACCGGTTATCACCTCACAGAAGATCTTGTCGACAATGCAGTGACATATCTTGCGGACCACACAGCTGGCGCACCGAACTCGCCGTGGTTCATGTTGCTCGCACCAGGCGCATGTCACGCTCCACACCAAGCGCCAGTACCAATCATTGATCGTTGTGAGCAGTACTACCTAGATGGTTGGGATGCAGCACGCGAACGTCGTCTTGCAAACCAAATCAAACTGGGTCTGGTGCCAGCAGGTACCGAACTTCCTGCGCGTAACGACTTTGTCTTGCCATGGGAAGACGTGCCAGCAGAACAAAAGCCACTCTTTGTTCGCCTCATGGCTGCATACGCCGCAATGTTGGAGCACTTTGACGAAAACTTGGCGCGAGTTATCAAACAACTTGAAGTCTCCGGCCAGTTAGACAACACCGTCATTATGGTGATGAGCGACAACGGCGCTAGCCAAGAAGGTGGCCCGTGGGGATTCATTAACGCAATGGGGCCTTTCAATCTGATTCCCGAATCAATCGAAGAAAAGATTGCAAAGGTTGGCGATATCGGTGGCCCTGATACTCACAGCAACTTCCCTTGGGGTTGGGCTATGGCTGCAAACACTCCACTAAAGCGCTACAAACAGAACACTCACTCGGGTGGTATTCGAGATCCGTTCATTCTTTCGTGGCCAGGTGTTGTGAAAGATGAAGGCGGACTTCGTCATAACTTCTGCCATGCAATCGACCTCGCCCCCACCATCCTTGACATGCTTGGTCTCGAAGCGCCAAGCACCATCAACGGAATCGCACAGATGCCGATTGAAGGAACATCATTTGCTCCAGTTCTTTCAAACGCAGAGGCCATCGTCAATCGTGGCCCTCAATACTTTGAAATGTTCGGTCATCGCGGACTGTGGGAAGACGGCTGGAAAGCTGTTGCCTTCCACCAGATGGGAACTCCGTTCGAGAATGACAAGTGGGAGCTGTACAACCTCGATGTTGACTTCAACGAATGCAATGACTTAGCGGAAGCAGAACCTGAACGACTTGCTCGCATGATTGACAAGTGGTGGGAAGAAGCAAACAAGCACAGCGTTCTTCCACTTGACGACAGATTCGCTCCGCGCTTCGTTGAAAACGC
>Ga0208718_1000185_pt1 | contig 11516 bp, 14 predicted proteins | sample LakMenE29Apr09ns_FD_150743 | JGI IMG/M metagenome (GOLD analysis project Ga0208718, IMG submission 150743) | Freshwater microbial communities from Lake Mendota, WI - 29APR2009 deep hole epilimnion ns (SPAdes) | ecosystem: Environmental > Aquatic > Freshwater > Lake > Epilimnion/Euphotic zone ...
AGAAGTATATTTTCTAGTATATTTTTTATTATTTTGGTTTCTTGAATATTTATATTTTCCTCCTCGTTTCTTTGTAAAAAACTGTTTAAATTTACCAAATAATCCTTTAGGCTCTTGATTCATTTGTTGTTGTATTGCTGGTTGTTGTATTGCTGGTTGTTGTATTGCTGGTTGTTGTATTGCTGGTTGTTGTATTTTTTGACCTTGTACTATAATTGGTCTATGTTTAACTTCTTCTGATTGTTTTTGTTTTGATGACAACATTCTCTCAATATTATTCACATCTTTTCCACAACTAAGTCCTTTTTCTCTTCCATAATTTGTCACTTTTTTAGAATTATTGTCGGGTTTATATTGCCCTTGTCTTACCTTAACAGAAGTAATAGAATCATTATTCACTTTTATAATTAATTCCCAAATATTCTGTTTTTTTACTATATCATAAAGTCCTTCATGACAATCATTCACATTCTTTTTTTTTATAATTGTATTATTAATTTTTTCACAAATATTATATAATGTTGCTTGCATTATATTTGAATGCGCAACAACATAAATATTTTGGTCTTGATCTTGAATAACATTTTTTATCCAATCAATGAATAATAACACACTTTCTTTTCCGAAAGATGTGGTGTATATGCCTACTTTAGATGATCTATTAAAATAATCAGCTTTTTTATTTTTTTTATTTATTTTCAATGGTTTAAAAGGTTTATCATTTAAATCAATTACTTCATCAGGATCATTAGTTAAATTTTGTTCAAGAAATGTTTTTAACATTGATTTAAAATAATTATAATTTACATCATCATCTCCTCCTTGTTGAATTTCATTTTCAGATTCAGTGCTTAAACTAAAATCATCATTCTTTGTTATTTTGTAAAAATACGGATCAACTTTATATGCTGAATCTGTTGATGTTATTTTATTATTATTTTCTTTCAATTCAATCATCGATACTAATTTTTTAATTGATTCATCATAATTTAAATATATTTTATAATCTACGTATATTTTTTTGCCATTTTTAATAGTTGAAAAAGTTGGAAAAATTATATTTATTTTATTTCCACCTTTTAAAATGTTATCAAGATTCATTTGAATTTTTAAAATATTTTCATCATATGATTTTTTTCTGTATTCATCCGAATTTTGCGATTTCATTTGTTTAAAATATTGTTGTATCAATCTCAAAAAAGAAAAAAAATATTTTATTTTTTCTATTTGTACAGCTACGCTTTCTGGCATATTTCCGGCATCTATTGTTTGCCCAACGTAATATTTATTGCTTAAATCTGATTCTTTTATGTAAGGAGACACAATTAAATCCAGTACTTGCGAAGTTGTGTGAGGAAAATATTCAATAATTGCAGTCATCCATGTTCTAACGAGACAGCTGACATAAACTTTATTTTTAAAATTTCCCAAAAGTTTCCGTTGTAATGCTAATCCTGAAATGATTCCCCACATCGACAATGGAGGTTCAGAAAATTTATAACTAATATTTGTCCATTTTGCATCGTCAACCATATTATTACACGAATTTAAATGTCTAGAAATATAAAATGTTTGTGAATTTTCTAAAACATCATCATCATAATCTGGTTCATATTCTTCTTCATAGTCGCTACTATAATTCATTATATATATGAATATAAATTAATTAAAATTTGAATAAAAATAAAAATATAATTAATTTGAATAAAAATATAATTAATTTGAATAAAAATATAATTAATTTGAATAAAAATATAATTAATTTGAATAAAAATATAATTAATTAATTAATTCAGTTGTATCACTTCTCATATCTGCTTCATCGTCTCCATATTCGTCACTTGATTCATCATTTGATTCATCAATTATATAAATTCGGTCTACTTCTTCTTCAGATTCATATTCTTCGTAAGTTGAATATTCAGTTATTCCACGTTCTCTTAATTCTCGTCTCAATTCATAATTAAATATTTTATTTTCCAATTCTCTTTTTTTTAAATTAAATTCTTTTTCTCTATTCTCGAATTCAATTTCTCTATTCTCGAATTCAATTTCTCTATTCTCGAATTCTTTCTCAAGGTCGATTTCTCTTTTATCGAAATAATATTTTTTTTCATTATTGATTATTTCATATGCGCAATAAATAAGTGGTAACAGAATTGATAATGCTTGAATTTGCAGAAGATAATTTGGAAAGAATGTTTTAATTATAAATGATTGAACTATAATCATCCAAATTTGACTGATAATCATCCATAAATCCATTATTATATTTGATAAATTCATTGTTGATTGTTGGTTGTTAGTTGATTATTGGTTATTGATTGATTACAATAAAAATAAAAAATATTTCAATTTTAATTATTCATTTTTATACGCATGTACATTCTTATAACATCTAATGTATTTTTCACTACCTAAATCTTTCAATATATAATATAATGATGCTTTGTATTTGTCCTTATGATGCTCTGCTATCCACTTTCCATTTTCATAAAACATAATCTGATATGTATTCTGTTTCATTCGCAATTCTAGTTGTCTTTTGTATTCAAGTTCAGCATCAATTTCTTCATTTCGGTCGTCATCTTCATTCGCAATATATCCTCGTTCTTTCATAATGTAAATCTTAAATTGTTTTATATTTCCATCTGGTGCAAGATAATCAACGATAATGTTGTGATCAACGTAGTAATCGCAGTTAATCATTGTTGGTGTTTTGTTTTGTATAATTTCCATAGTTTATTTCGCATTTTTTATTTTTTGATAAATATATTATATAAAAAAGAATATAAAAAGAAAATATAATATTTAATATCCGCGACTTTTAAATTCTCAATTTTAACTACAGTACAATACAATAAAATAATAAAATAATAAACTTATAAATAACAAAATAATAAAATAATAAAATAATAAAATAATAAAATAATAAAATAATAAAATATATATAAATAAAAAATGAAATAAAATTATTTATATTAATATCAACATTAACATGATGGATGATGAAATTCGAGAAAAACATATATCAATTTTGCAAAGATTCAATAAAAAATGTGCTGTTATTTATAAAAATTTGCCCGAATTTACTTATGAAAAAAAAACAATAAATTATCACGATATTAATTCTTTTGTTAAAAGTGAAAAATGTGATAATGATAAAAATAATAAAATGCGCGAATTTATTATAGGAGCTATTATAAACAATCAAATTCCTGACATTTATTATGATTATTCTTCTAGGTGGTATTCAATTCGAGAGAATGTATATGATTACATTAATATATTATTAAAAGACAAAAATGTACTCATCATAAATAATATAAATTGTACTCATAAAGGAGGAAGAAATAATTTATATGATTTTAAGATTACTGTTAATGATATCATCGAGTTTAATGTAGAATTAAAATTTAACATATCAAATGTTGTTGATGCTCCTCAATTTGTTTCACCAATGAAGCCTTCGCAATATTTATCAAATAGCTATGAAGAATATTATTATGACAATTATCTGACTAAATTAGCAGAATTATATGAGTTAGAACTTCCAGAAAAGATTCAATATTTAAATACAATACATAGCACAGAACCCAAATGTGTTAAAAAATATATTGACAAATATTATGGCGGATGTGAAACTTCAAGCAGATACAGTCAAAATGCCGATGATGTAAAATTTTATGAAGACGCCAAGAAATATTCAAAGGAAAGTATAAATAATTTTATAGAAATTACAGAGTTAAATATTGGCAAATTGTCAGATTATTTAAAAAATACTCAACAAGATAAAGTTTACATGATGTATGAAAATGGAAAATTTTGTTTTGAAAAAATAAATATGAAGGATTATACTATTGTAAATTATATAAAAAATCCAAAAACATCTTCTTATATTGCTACAACAGAAACCGGGAACCAATTACACATACTTCTTAGATGGAAAAATGGAAACGGAATTGCCTTTCCAGCATTCCAAATTAAATATACAAAGATTGAAAAATTAAAGAAAAAATCAAAAGAAAAATCAAAGATTGAAAATCCAAAGGAAAAAACAAAGATTGAAAATCCAAAGGAAAAAACAAAGATTGAAAATCCAAAGGAAAAAACAAAGAAAAAAACAACGGAAAAAACAACGGAAAAAACAAAAGAAAAAACAAAAGAAAAAGGCAAAAGAAATAATAAAAAAAAAGAAAAAGAAAAAGAAGAGGAAGAAGAAGAAGAAGAGGAAGAGGAAGAAGAAATATTTTATTCAAAAAAAGAAATAATAAAAGAAATAATTAAAGAAGAACAAGATGAAGAAGAAGAAGAAGAGGAAGAGGAAGAAGAAATATTTTATTCAAAAAAAGAAATAATAAAAGAAATAATTAAAGAAGAACAAGATGAAGAAGAAGAAGAAATATTTTATTCAAAAAAAGAAATAATTAAAGAAATAATGAAAGAAGAACAAGAGGAAGAGGAAGAAGAAATATTTTATTCAAAAAAAGAAATAATTAAAGAAGAACAAGAAGAACAAGAAGAACAAGAAGAACAAGAAGAACAAGAGGAAGAGGAAGAAGAAATATTTTATTCAAAAAAAGAAATAATAAAAGAAATAATAAAAGAAATAATAAAAGAAATAATTAAAGAAGAACAAGAGGAAGAGGAAGAAGAAATATTTTATTCAAAAGAAAAACATTAATATTTTAAAAATATATTGGCAAAATATTTTGAAGTTCAGTTGTATTGATAGCATTATTTCCGAAATATAATTGTATAAATTGTTTTGTTTTTTCATTTTCAAATGAATTAATTATTCTTTCGTATAAAGAGATTAATTCATCAGGATTGATTGGCAAATTATATTTTACACAGATTAAATGATTTTCAATTAAATATTCAACGTTTCCTTCAATTAAACAATATTCAAATTTATATTTTCCAACTCCATATCCTCTATTAATAACTAAAACTGACGTATTAAATCCTTGACGATTAATATAATTTTTTTTATCTTCATTTGAATAATTTTGTAAGCATAATTCATTATTTCTGATATCAGAGCTATAAATTAATAGAGTTTTAGTTGTATCATCTGTTAATTGATCTTTGACTTGATTCCAAACTATATTTCCGACATTTACTGTGAAATTTAATTTGGACAAAGTTGTTGAATTTTCATATAATAATTTTAATTGAATTATATTTTCTGGACTTCCAAAAATAACGTCATCTTCGGGAAAATCTTCTTCAACATTTTCCATCAATGTAAATTTATAATTTTGATTTAAATCAACTTTATTTTGAATTATTAACATGATTGTATCTTGTTTAGTTTCAAGATAATTGTCATCGCAAATTATGATATTAATTATCTTGAATTTTTTGAGAATATATCTTCGTGTTTTGTTATAATACAAACAATTTAAGAAATTCTTTGGTAAAATGAAACTTAATATTCCATCAGGATTTAATAATTTTAATGATTTGATCAAGAATAATATAAATATATTTGGTCTTCCATCGAAATAATTGTAATACGTCGAATTTACATCAGTTTTGCTCATTACGAAATAAGGAGGATTTCCTATTATTAAATCATATTTGGTTGTATCATTCCACTCCAAGTAACTTTGATTATATAATGTAATGTGTTCATTTTCTAATGGTTTAATTGATTCGTAAATTGTTTCATTCAATTCAATTCCCGTAATGTTTAAATTTTGATATTTATTATTTAATGCCACTATAAATTCACACGAACCACAAGATGGTTCTAAAACATTGCGAATTGTTGGTATAAATTCATCTAACAGTTTTAAATTGTAATCGATTGTTTTTGGTGGAGTGAAATATATTCCTCCATCTTTTTTGTCATTTTTGCTAATTTGGTGCGTCAATGTTACTGATAATTCACTGTAAGAAAATGGCAATTTGTTGTCAGATGGTGTCACGATGTCAATGTTTGTGTTTGTGTTTGTGGTTGTGTTTGTGTTGAATTTATTACAAGGTGTTTTTCTTTTATTATGTGCTGTGTATTTTGATTTTTGAGAGAATGTTTTTCCACATTTTTCGCAAGTATGATCCATTTGAAAATTATTCAATTTCATAACATACTTATTTTTAAATCAATTTTTTTAATTATTAAAATACTTTTGAGAAAAGTATAACCAAATAAAATAAATATAAATATAAAAATATAATTTTAAGAAGGTATAATAAATAAATGAATTTTAAAAATGCGATTGATAATGTTTCAAATATTAACCCTAAAAAAAATAAAATTGATGTTTCAACATGGGGTCAATATCGATTAAAAGATGGAAAAATTAAATGTTTAAATCCTCCACAAGAATTAACAGAAGAAGAAAAAAAACAAGAAGTCATTAATACTCTGAGTAAAATATCATTTGCTATTGAAGTAAATATGTATAAATATATGATAAATTATGATAAAATACACGGTGATGGAGCTTATGATAGATTATATTATTTAGAACCAATTTACGATGATTTAGATTTAAATTTAGATTTAGAATTTGAATTAGAATCAGAATTAGAAATAAAATCAAATGAAAACATCAATTATGAACAAAATGTTTATTGCTATCATTAAAATTTATACTTTTATGAAAAGTATAATAAAAATAAAAACTAGAAAAAATAAAAAGAATTTAAAAATTATTATATTATTAAATGAATAATATAATGAAAAACCTGGAATTAGAATTAGAATTGGAATTGGAATTGGAATATGATTTAATTAAGCAAAATGATTCTGATTCTGATATCATATCAAGTGATGATATTCAAAATAATATATTAACTCTTGTTAAATTATCTAAAAATATGTATTTATATACACTTACTCCTGAACAAATTTTTAAAAATTCAGAGGCATCATTGGCATATCAAGAATTTGATTTATTGGCCAGAGATATTTTCAATTGTATCTCTCATGGTTATGGAGAATATTTGAAAGTAATGACTAAATTAATTAAATTTATGAGACATGGTAATGGTCTTAATAAAATATTATTATCTTATTGTTTATTGGATATTTTATCTGAACATGATGCTGAACTAGCAAATGAAGTATTTTATTCTTTCACTTCAAATTATGGTTGTTGGAAAGATGTAAAAAAGTTTTATTCTTTTGCATGCATAATTGGAAAGGAATATAATTCGCCAATTGTTGAATATTCAATTCGATTGACAAATAAACAATTAATTACAGATTTAGAGAATTATCCAAATAATACATCAAAGGTTGCCAAATGGATCCCAAGAGAAAAATCAAAATATATAAATTTATATAATCGTTTAGTATTAAATTTTGTTAATTGTACAAATAATTATTTTAAATATGCTACCACTGTGGAACAAAAAATGAAGGCAATGAATAAATCTAAGATGGAATATCGCAAACATCTTTCAAAATTAAATCATACATTGGATACTGTACAAATTAAACAATGTTCAGGAAAATGGCAAAAAATTAATCCAAAAACTCAAACTGTACGTACATTACAGTTGCAAGCAAACGCATTTTTAAATCTTTCAAGAAATAGTAATAAAATGAGATATGAATTATCTGATAGAATTATTTGTTCTCAGAATTTCATGGATAATGATGATGATAAGAATAATAACAATAATAATAATAATGATGATAATAAACAAATATTTATTGTAAATTCAAACACATCATTTAATGATATTTTTTATTTCATATCTAAATATTATTAATATTATTTTATATTTTATATTTGAAGAATTCAAAAACTTTTAAATTAAATATTTATTTAATTCGTTCATCTATTCATTTCATCTATTCATTTCATCTATTCATTTCATCTATTCATTTCATCTATTAATTTCATAAAAATATTAAAATATAAAAATATAATTATATTTTAATTAGTTGAATGTTTATCAATAAAAATTATAAATCTAAAAATAAAAATCATAAATCTGAAAAAAATATTACAATTAATTCATATCATTTAATTGGTTATGGAAATGAATTATTTTATGATGAAGTTGAAATGAATCTTTGTAATAACTTAAATTATAAATTTGAAAGACATTTGGGGTTTTTATATGAGATATTTAGTGGTGGATTTGGCATATTAAAAGATTCAACTGAAAATAATATATTTCACATTCATATTATAAAATCAAAGACATTAGATTTGCGAATAAGACAATTGATGGAAGAATGTAATGATGAAAATAAATATATTAAAATTTTTTTTGAATGAATAATAAAAATTATAAATTATTTAAAACATAATTTATAATTTATAAAAATTGAAATAAAAATTAATTAATATCTCAATTAACAATACTTTAACACTTTAATTAAATAATTAAAATAATTAAAATAATTAAAAATGAGAACAAATCGCAATTTTCACGATGATGTTTACAATATTAATTATAATTATAACACTGAAAGTTATAGAACACTAAATAATCGTCAACGAATCCATGAAAGAATTACATCATTAGAAGAATTTGAACAAGATATTGAATACCTAAGGGAAATTCGCGCGCTTGAAGAAGAATTTAGACTTGATCAGCAAATTATTCAACAACCAACGTTGGAAAATGATTTAATTCAAGAATTTTCAAATGAAAGACCTTACATACCATTATATGATAGAATTCTTATGGATTTAAATTGGGCAAATGAAAGATTAATAAATCCAAATATTACGTGGGAAACAACCAGGGATTTAATAAATCCAAATATTACGTGGGAAACAACCAGGGATTTAATGAATCAAATGCTAAATTATGAAGAAGAAAATGAAACCCCAACGACAGGAAATATCAATGAAACGTCAGATGATGAATTAATAAACCCACCTAATGAATTTATTGATGTGTGCTCAATTTGTTTGGATGATGTCTGTGATATAGAAACCACACGTAAGTTGAGGTGTGGGCATCATTTTCACATAGATTGTATAAGAACATGGTTGACAAAAAATAAAAGTTGCCCACTATGCAGACAACATTTTACTAAATAAATAAATAATTCAAATACTTTTTATGAGGATTTAAATATCTTGATACATTCGTAAATTTTTGCAGATTCATCGAGTGAATATGTTCCGCGTTTTTGAGCTACATTGATGAAATAAACTATCATTTGTAATGCTTCATTTTGATTTGTAACGGGTACTTCAGAAACAGACATTTGTTGATTTGTTTGCGATGAGTCCATATTTTAATTACTATTTTTTTATTTTATTTTTTTAACGAATTTAATATTTTAATATTTCGAATATCTATTGCTCGCATTTTTAGGTCCAATATTTTGTGTGAAACTCATTGGACTTCCTGGCCATGCTGGTCCTTTATCTCCTTTATCTCCTTTATCTCCTTTATCTCCTTTTTCTCCTTTTTCTCCTTTTTCTCCTTTTTCTCCTATTCCTACGTCACCTTTGTCGCCTTTATTACCTTGAATGCCTTGCAAGCCTTGAGACCCGGGTGGTCCGGAAGAACCTGATTGACCCGGAGGACCTGGTGGACCAATTGATAATTCATTCAATTTATTGAACATATTTTTCACATCAGTTTCTGATAAAGCGCCATCATATAATGTAAAATTTTTAATTAATACATTTCCATTATTTCCATATCCATCGAAATGATCACCAATAAATATTTTAGTATTGATATTTCGTGGATGTATATCGGCATGACTACTTGATTGTACCACATTTCCATTTGCATAAAAAGTTAAAGTATTTTTATTAAATACTAACGTTATTAAAGATGGAATTCCCATTGGAATCATAATATTCGTGTCAATTCCATCATTTCCATTCGAATTTGTTGAGTATCTTATATGAAATTTAGTTGTATCCGGATGAACAAACATCGCAGGAACACGATCTTCGAAATTGCAACAATCATTTCCAGTATTACTAAAATGAAAAATGCATCTCCATTTATCTAATCCACCAACAATATTTATTAAAAAAGAAATGGATATTGAATCATATGATTCTTCTGTATTTGAAAATCCTAAATCTTTATATGTGTAAGATTTTTCATCACCCTTTCCAGGCAATTTGTACCAATCCGAAGAAGCATTGGGAAATGTCCATTTAGTTAAACTTGAAACATTAAAAGCAGAGGCAGTATTTGTGGAATCTATGAAAGATTCTACTATCGATTTTCTATAATAAAAAATATATAATAATAATAATAATAATAAAATGAATATTATAAAAAACATATTTTTATTGAATAATTTTAATCCATTAAATTTATACATTTATATATATTCTAATGCGACAATTATTTAATAAAATATATTTTTACACCTTTTCTTATTTAAAACGCCAATTTTGACAATGAACTAAATAATATATATAATCCAAACATTAGACCAAATATAATTGGTATCGTAAACTTATTATTTCTTTTAACAAATACGCCGATAAATACTGATAAAATATAAATTATAATTCCTACAAATAAATAAATCAAAATAGAATTTATGTTGTCTGACATATATTATTATGTTATATTATTTTTTCTAAAATGGGTGTTTTAAATGAGAAAAAGTGTAAGAAATATACTTTTAAGAAAAATAAAAAATTAATTAACGATATTTATTCGTGTCATTCATGACTGTTCTATCATATTCTTCATCTTGATTTTGTTTCAACAATCTATCATAAAATAATTGTTCAGCTTCACTGCGCAAACGGTCGATATTTAAGTCAAAATTGCTTCTATTTAATTTATTTATTATATAATTTTCGACAAAATCTTCCAATTCTTTTTGTTCATTTTCGAGTTGTTCTTGAATTATAATTTGTTCTAATTTTCTTAGAACTTCTTCTTCTTCCATGTCTTTCATTCGTTTCAATTGTTGTTTTTTTCTTTCCAATTCTAATTCTTGTTGATAAATAAATAATTTTCGAATATTTTGAGAATATAAATCTTCTTCTGCCATTATTTTATTTTCATATTTAATTTTATTTCTTTCACGAACAAAATTCATTTGACTTTCAAATTTAAATTCTGTATTCATTTGTGTAATTTATTATAAAATATATAATAAATTATTTTTCAATTTTTATTAAAAAAATAAAATAATTAACTAAATTTAAATGTATATGCTGAAAATTCTTCAATGATTAATTCAATAATCAATATCATGCTATATTTTAATTTATTATATATTTGATTGTAATCCTGAGGGTATGCTTCACAGTATTTCATAAGTGAAATAATCCATTCATAATCGTAAAAATCATCATAAAATTTATCGAAATATTCGTACATATTTTTTGCACGGCTATTGTATTTACATAAATCTGAAGTATCAAAATCCAAGTTTGGTATTGTTCCAAGTATGGCAAAATTATAAATTATTGGACCTGTATCATTTTTTTTTATTAATTCTCCAAGAATGTTGTAAAATAAATTATCAAATTCATCAGGGGAGAGGTTTAATAAGTCAATATTTGGTTCTGGCATTTATAATACTTCAATGCTTTTATAAA
>Ga0208718_1000190_pt1 | contig 11223 bp, 4 predicted proteins | sample LakMenE29Apr09ns_FD_150743 | JGI IMG/M metagenome (GOLD analysis project Ga0208718, IMG submission 150743) | Freshwater microbial communities from Lake Mendota, WI - 29APR2009 deep hole epilimnion ns (SPAdes) | ecosystem: Environmental > Aquatic > Freshwater > Lake > Epilimnion/Euphotic zone ...
TGTATTTCGCGATGCGTGGTCGGATGACTTCGTTGTAATGAAGGGTTTTTTCTAATTCTTCGACACGCAGTTTCGTAGCATCATATTTCGTTTCCCATACCTTGTAGATGTCGCAAAGGTATTCGTCGTATAGCATAAAGGAGTAGCCAATGAAATACTCGATATACGCGGTTATCGCATTGAGGTCGGCGTCTTTTATAGCGAGTTCTTCGTGTAAAGCGGTCTTCGAGGTTATGATGTGATTCATATCGATTGTAATCTTATTACTTGCTTCTTTAAACTTATAATAGTAATACCATTCGTGTAGTAAATGGTATTGCGTCTGTTTATTCATATTTTCTTCGAAGCGTTCTTGAACTATCGCGAACTCACTTGCGGAGCAGTTCATATTCTGGCGTTTCGCATCCATCTTCGCATTCAACGTTTGAAGGACGCGTTGTATCTCTTTTATCCGCGATACCCACGGGCGATTACAGCAAACGAGGCACTCGGGATTATAGCGATACTTTTCGCTCGTAGTGAAGAGTTGAAGTTCCTTTGAATACGTATCGACTTCTGTGGCGATTTTATCGATTGCTTCTTTTTTTCGAAGATATTCCTTTATAACCGCGTCATCCTCGGTGATTTGGAGATGAATGGCGTCTATATCGTATTTCCTCAGTTCCTTGACAATCGATTTTGCGGTAGCAGTGGTAGCGGCGATGCCTGTTATGCGGTCGCGAGGTATATTCACAATCTCGATGGCTTGTTGTTTCGAATACAGGATATTAAAGTCGTTTTCATAGGTCGCCAACTGATTATGAATACCTGCGATAGCATCTACGCATACCTCTTTGCGTTGAAGGGTATTTGTATAGTGTTCGAGGGTTGTAGGTTCGTCGCTACGGCTCTCGCGGCTCTCGCGGCGTCGCGTCCTTGGCTTGGTATGCGAGGCTATGAACGTATTGAATGCGTCGGTCGAACCATAAACTTTTAAAATAATCTTTAATAACTTTTCGATATCTCTGCCATACCCCGAAATCTTATTGGGTTTATTTGAAATCAACTCAGTTAGGGCATTCTTAGCGTCCGCTAAGTTTTCGCGGGTTTCGCTTTCGTCCGTATCCGCATCCGTAGCGTCAGCATCCGCAGCGTCATCAGCGTCGCCAATATATTCACACAATTCTCTTTTTTCGTTTGTGATGTAAGAGATGTCGCAAGGTTTATTCACGCAAGGTAATGTATTAAAGTCGTCTTCGAGCCGCGAAGAATAAAGCGACGAAGAAAGCGAAGCAGCCGCGTCGCGAATCGAATGGAGATATTTGTAATGGCAAAGCGTCTCTTTGTATTCTTCATATACTTCTGGGGATACGATGGGATACTCGGATTCAATCTCGCGAATCAAGGTTGTATAATCGGTATCGACGATGATAGATAGTTTGCGAAGGTTTTGAATATCAATTGGGATAGCGTTAAAGGCGGTTCGTAGTTCTCTTTCTTCTTCGCGTAGCGAGGATAGTTCTTCGTTTAGAAGCGAGATGACGTCGTCATTCACTACCGCTACCGCGGCGTCGTCCGCGTCGTTCGCGTCCGCAGCGTCGCGGAATAGCAACTTTTCATATACTTCTTTCTTACTCTGTATGACTTTTCGAAGGTCTCTGTATTTATTGATAGCCGTTTTAAAGAGATTATAGAGATGATAGATGAATTGTATATTATGGGATTTATCAATCGTCTCCAAGGTATCCTTGTAGTTTAGTGCGAGGATGTCATTATCGACATTCTGGGTAATCATAGATGTAGAAAGGAACGTCTGTATATCTCCAAAGAGTGCCTTGACTTCTGTATTACACGCACTGTCTTTTTTGAGTATCACGAGGTCTCCCGTAGCGTCATCGTGTTTATACAACACCGACGACTTGTTTGTGATTTTGAACGTTCCTTTCTTTTTACAAAAGTCTCTTTTAATGCGATAGGTGTCGCCATCAATCTTGATGTCTATAATGGTGTAGCCCTTCTCCTTATTGTGATTGATGAAACCAGCAGAGTATGTATCAAACTTACTGTTCGTAGCCCACAATGCGAGTTGCAAGATATCATAGATGGCGGATTTACCTGTTCCGTTTGCTCCTTTAATCATAAAGGTTTTCGCATCCAAATCTTTAAAATTAATGAGGCATTTATTTTCATAACACAATAAACCGCCCCATTCTAAATATTGGATTACAAAGGATTTGCGTAGGGATTGTGCGTCGTCTGCGTGATTACACAGGTTGATAATGGGTTCTAAATCCCTATTACGCTTTATACATTCGGGGTGTAAATCTTCGGGATATGCTTTGATATCGAAGAGCAGATACTCTTTGTCTTTTATTATTTTTAGTAATATCTTGTATTTGTCGTCGGTTAGGAGTTTTTTAAAATAAACGAGCAGATAGTTGGTATCTATCGCCCCGATGGGGCTTTCGTGATGTGTGGCGATGCCTTGATTCGCTACGTTCGTATTCGCTACGTTATTTAATTTCGAAACGATTTGAAAGGAAATCCCAAAGGGATTGAAGATGGTGCTTAGCGACTGATAGTTTATATTTGAAAAAGACTTTATTTCAAGCGTCTTAGGAAATAAATCGTGATGCTTTTGAACGTAGGATAGCAGTGGTTCTGTGTATTTGCCATTTGTGCGAATAAAGATACACGAAGTCTGCGAAGTCTGCGAAGTCTGCGAAGTCTGCGAAGTCTGCGAAGTTGGCGAAGTCTGCGAAGTCGGCGAAGCGGCGTCTTCAATGAGATTGATATAGCCGATATTATTATAGACGTTTATTTCTTCTGCTTCTTTCGTTTCGAGATTCCATAGCAGATACCCGTGGTCTATAATGTCTTCGCCAAAGTTTTGTTGGATGAGGCTTCCAGAATACCCGCACATCGTCTTCTTTTTATATGTGAATACTTGGCGTTTATGGATGTCGCCGAGAAGGACGTAGTCGAACTCTTGAACCCATTCTAATGGGTAAGGGTTGAACGTTTCTTCGATTGCTTTTCCATTGTATAACTTTGCGGACGCGAACGAACCGTGAAACAACGCGACGGTATGCTTAACGTCGCCACGAATGCGAGGGAACACTGGCAAATCTTGTATTCTCCCGCTATTTCTATATCTATCCAGTGTTGTATCGATGCTAACAAAGGAGAAGCCGACATTGTCGATGACAAACGAGGTCGAGGTATTTAATACGATTACATTGGGGATGTCAAAGGTCGAAGAATACACGAGCGACGGCTTATCCGCGTCGCTTTGGTCGTAATCGTGATTTCCAGAGATAATATAGAGCCTACCGATGTTGGATAACGCTTGGATAAACTCGCGATATACGAAGAGTCCGTAGTTCCCGATTACATTTTTATTATGAAATATATCGCCTGTAATCACGATGACAAAGTCTTCAAAGGATAACTGTAAGTCGGCGATGCGTCGCGTGATGGATACGATAGTTTCCTTAAATACGCTACGATACTCTTCGTATCGCGAGTATAGATTATCGCCATTACGGATATGTAAATCGGACAGATGGAAAATGCGAGTGAGCGGCATAGGTGATTTATTGTAAGAGTAAGGGATAAGGCTTATGTAATCATTTTTTTAATAAGATTTAACCCTTTGTTTATCATAGTGATTCCCAATTTCTATATAGTGTTTTTTATGTTAATAATTATTAGATAGGATGGGAGGGACAACCTCGAAAAATCTATTGGATAATTTTTCAGTATTAGAAAAAGAGATAAATAAACAAAGCGGTTTATTGAATTTTTTAAAGCAATATAGCCAATATACTTGTTTAAAAGGTATAATTGAGACAAATATTACGATGCATAATAACGTATCACAAGAAAATACCCTATGGATAAATTATAAATATTTGGATAATATAAAAAATATTCAATTCCCATGTATAATAAAAGAAGGATTTATACCCAAAAATAGCCTTGAATATCATAATGGAATTAAAGAGCATACAGAAGCACAAAACGTTCTGGGAGCATTGATAGAATCGACAATAAAGAGTTTTAACATCAACGAGATAACAAAATTAAGAAAAAAAACAGAAGAACTTATAAATAGAAATAATGCTTTTATAGAAAAATCCACTACTGTTGATGATATAGTAGAAGAAAAAAATAATATATTACGAGAATATAGGAAGAGTTTAGAGTATATTATAAGACAGAACAGTACGCAACTTATTGTTAAACAAGAACCTAAACAAATCAAGAAAGCAGTTTCAAAAGAAATAGAAATACTTAAAGAATTATCTATTATTCGTCGTGATTTAGACGATAATGAAGAACGTATGAATGAGATTGGATGGAAAGACCTATTTAATACAGAAGGAGAAATACTCGAAAGAGATAGATTGATAGCAAAAAAAGTTAGTTTAAACAAGCAGATAACAGAGAAGGTTGAAGAATTAAATAAGATATACCCTTTGTCAGAGAATATAACTAAATTAGAAGCAAACATAAGGAAAATAGAAGAAACGGGTTTTTCTGAACACACTAAAACTTTTTTAGATAATTACACGAAACAGAAGGAAGAAAACAAAATAGAGAAAGGTAAGAGCGAGGCTCTTCTGGAAGATTTAAAATATTATAGAATGTTTATAGACGATACATACAAAGATAATGATAAGTATAAGTATGTTGTACTAAGTATTTCAAAAACACTTGAATGTATAGAAATGAAACGGAGACCAAAAAAGTTCAATCTTGTCATAGGATACAGTAGAGAATACTTAGAAAGATATTTATATAGTGCTACAAAAATAAAGAAAATTATCGATGAAAGGATTACAAGAAACCGTTTTCTTACTACAAGAGGGGGACCAAATATAATACCAATAACCCCAATGTCGTATAATAATATTGATTATGAAATATTTAATAAGTATAAAGACAAATACGACAAAGAGATATTTGATATAGATAGAATAGAGCCGTGCTTATTGGTGATGAAAATAAAAATCTGAACAATTATATAGACAGTGATTTAATTTATGTTATCTTTTGTATCGAATACTTAACCAAAGAGTTAGGAAAAGCGGATGAGAAAAGGAAACCAATTATTAATTTGGAAATAAAAACTCTAAATGAAGACAAGGCAATAATAGAAGGGATTATACAAGGATTACAAGGATTACAAGGATTACAAGGATTACAAAAGGAAAGGGTTCTTGACGAAAATACAATCCTTGCCTATTATAATACATTACCACTCATCCACAAAGAGATATTTAAGAAATACTTTGCGACCTATTATACAAAAATCAAGGCGTTGCTTCCAACAATGACAGGAGCAGGAGGTAAAGTCAGGAGACACGCAAAGAAAGAGATACTCGGTAAGGAGCGATGTATCTACAAGAAGGCAGGAGACCGTAAGGAATATGTAAAGCACAAGGGTAATTTAATAACCGTCAATGATTATAGGAAACTGATGAAGCGATAACACAACGGTTGAAGGAGTTTTATACATTTGGTATCCCTACGAAAGTTGTTGTAGATTTGCCAGACGACGAGTTTTCCAACCCTATCGAACGCACGGTGGATTGGGATGAAATCGATACGAATAAGGGTATCGTCGTAGAATTGTTTAAATAATGGGTAGAATATGGCATAGAATAGTTTTTATTCTCTACTATATAATAGAATAGTAGAATAGTAGAATAATGAGTAGTGGTATAACCAACAAACTTGAAGTTTTATCACAACGCATTAGAAATGGAGATAAGAAAATAAACCCTGTTGTTCCACCTAAATATATAACATACCGTATGTTATATAATGAATGCTTAGGCAAAGAGCAAATACCTCGTATTACAAAGGAAGAGAAGAAAACGCTTAAATTAAAATTTGGGAACAATACAAAATCGATTGGCGTTCAGATATTATTGAATGACAAACTATATGAATTAGAACGAGTAATATGGTGGGGCAAATGGTATGAAACCTTTTCATCGGTGAGTTCATCGGTTAAACAAGCAAAAACAGGCATAGAGAGACTATATAGTATTCTTATACCTATACGCAATGGACTATTAAGTTTTATGCGAAAGGATAAAAAATATACAGCAGAAGATTTTGAAGACTGGACTAAAACCGTTATAATTTATGATATAAATGATGTAATCTATGCGAACGAAAAGACAAGGACAAGAGAGTGGTTTATTCAACAAGCACAAACAGGAGGTGATAGTGATTTTATAAAAGCAAAGAAAAACCTGATTATAGAAATTATGAAAATTAATAATAATACAAAAGGGGCTTTTATAGAATTAGTTATACAGAAGGATTATATTCTAAAATTGGCAGAGAACTGTCTTAAAATGCGAAATGTTAAATCAAAAACAACTGATAATAAAAAAAAGGAGCACGTGAAACAAAAGACGCCTTATTATATAGCACAAATGGTACAACAACTTGTGAATGATATAGAGGTTATCCAAGCAGTGTTAGTTAAGCAACAACAATTAGTAGAACTGAGTCCTAAGGCAGAGTTTCAGAAGCAACAACAATTAGTAGCACTGAGTCGTCATGCACAATTAGATGCATTGAGACTACGAGCAAAAACAAACACAGACCCACGGAGACATAAGCAATTAAAAGAGGTACAAGCACACCAAAAAGAATATAGACAGAGGTTGCAATTACAAGCACAGATGCGACAGGCACAAGCGCAAGAAGCATATATGCGACAAGCACAAGCGGCACAAGAAGCACAGATGCGACAGGCACAAGCGGAAGCACATGCACAAGCACAAGCGGAAGCATCGAGACAAGGAGCAGAATATGACTTAGATAGACAGAGATATTATCAAGAACAGCGGGGTATAAGAACAGGCGAACGTGGTTTTGGATATAAACCCTTTGGTTTTATAAGAAAGCCTATTATAAACCCTTTAAAACCCACGCGACCTCAACAATCAGCAAAAAAGCCAAATGCTCCAAACATCGGCGAAAATGATTTGAGGGATATATTGGAAAAAGCATTCAAAGCACACGAAGAACAAGTGGAACGTGAAGCACAAGCAGAACGTGAAGCACAAGCAGAACGTGAAGCACAAGCAGAACGTGAAGCAAAAGCAGAACGTGAAGCACAAGCAGAACGTGAAGCAAAAGCACAAGCACAAGCACCAAAATCGAAATCGAAATCGAAATCGCCACCAAAATCAAAATCTCAATCACCACCCAAAGCGGCACCAGCAACACCGCAACCAGCACCGCAACCAGCACCGCAACCAGCACCAGCACAACAACCAAAATCGCCACCAAAAGCGACACCAGCACCAGTACCAGTACCACAGACACCAATCTTTGCGTCACAGGATGATTTAAACTTAGGTTCTCTTGAAATATGGGATGCTATTTCATCAAACACGCAATTAAAGTGGGATAATTATACAGGAATAAAAGGTATTGTAGGTAATAATGATAATATAGTAGCGAGTGTTATGTTATTTTTATATTTACGAGACAATTATACGCCGGAAATGACAAAAGCAAACTTGCTAAATAAGCATTTCGGGTATTCGGATTCGGATTCGAATTATAATGCTCTTATAACAGGATTGAAAAAAGATGTATTTAATACTACATTAGCGACGCGTTCGATAGGAGACGAATTTTTCAAAATAAAGGACGATGGTTCTAAGGTAAATAGTATATCAAGGATGACACAATTAGGACAACGTCTAAATCGCGTATTTTTCTTTCTTGCGAGATATCATAAATGTTCGAATTATTTTGGATACAAGCGAACAAGAGGCGAAGGATACGACTATGCGAACGAGATTGGACTTACAGATGAAGATTTTAAGGGCATTATGGAACAATCAGGAGATGATATTCCATCTGAAATTACAAAATTACACAGGAAAATAATCGTGAAAATACATCCGAACCGAATGGCTTCTTCTGCTCCTGTCATTAAAATATATAATGTTGAACGTTTAGATGGAACTGTCGTTCAAAGAGAGACGCAAGAGACGGTGCGAGATGATAGTGGGTATTCATATAGTAGGTATAATGATATGTATAATAATTTTAGAAAGTGGTATGCGAATTTTAAAAAGAACCCAGCATATCTAAAAGAAGAAAGAAAATACTTTCTACCAGTGAATAACACAGTTGATTGGAAAGATTATGAAGAAAGGACACTTAACCCTATCAGATACAAAGAATGGTTTGATTTATAAAATCAAAAGATTATTGGTTTTTAGATTAACACAATTACGCTTCGATTTGTCCCGTTCCGTTAATTGGCATATCTAAAAAATGACTCGGTATATACAGAGAACAACGCAAAGGCATCGCAAAGGCATCGCGATGGTAATACAAAACTCATGCGAATCCTACGGACGCCACGAACTCAATCGTTATGTGTGCAACGGTTCGCGACGCAAAAGACGAATGTCTGCCATTCGAGCAAACAAGGCTGTATTGGTAGCCAAACAAAAAAAACTCTTGAAAGTAAAGAAGATGACGTCGCTATCGTCGCTATCGCAACTTACGCAACCGTCGCTCACGCAACTTACGCCGCTCACGCAACCAAAGTATGTGATTGATATGTCGCTTATCACCGAGATTTTATTTTCTAACGAAGAATCGTTTAATGATACAATCGATACGCAAACCGCTATGATGATAAGGTGTGTTTGTAAAAACGCGAAATTAAACAAGCATTTACAAAGGAAACGTGATGTATATAAGGCAGATGACCTTTATAATAACTTATCGGATATGATTGGTAGTTTCATAATGAGTAAAAGGGTACATTTGAGTTGTAGTAGATACGATACACAGGGAAAGGATACACCAGTTATATCGAATACTGTTCTTGAAACGTTGGCAATCGAGGTTGTCAAGGAGAATGAGCGGGTTAAGGATGCGTTTAGAGAACTTGTGGTTATACGTTATAAACATTCAAAAACCAACTATGAGAAGTCGAGTGTATATAAGGCAGGGTATCACGATTATTGCGTCCAATATAGGAGTGCGATAGAATATTTTGGATACGACTGTAAGGAACTGTAAGGAACTGTAAGGAACTGTAAGGAACTGTAAGGTATTTCTTTGTATATTTTTATTTTTTTATTATATTATAATAGAGTTTTATAATGAGAGGTGGTATATCGTCATTGTCAGAGATACAAAAGGCGAAGACTAAGCCGATGGCGAAGACTGAACAGATGGCGAAGCCGATGAACTGGATGTCATTGATTGGGACGCCAAAACCGAAGGCGAAGCCGATGCACGGGATGTCGTTAAATGATATTAAAGAACTGATGTCAAGACAATATAAAACAAGTAAGGAATTATTGGATTTGTCGAATCTCTTGAATAATGTAGAGAATAGGGAGAAGATAAGGAATGGAAGGGAGATAACTGTATTATATGAAGGAAAGAAAAGAAAGATAAGCCCTAATAAACCACCATCGTTTATAACGTATGAAATGTTATTGAATGAAAACTTAGAAGAGGACGATGTTGGCGAACAGATTGAACTTACTAAAAAGAGAAAGAATATGTTAAGGATAAAATGGTGGAACGCTTGGTATAAAATAATTACTGGATATTATAGACGCGAGGAAAAACAACAGGGCGGTGGGTTTGATTTTGAAAGTAAAAAGGCTAATATAATTAAACAATTAATTAAAAGAATAAAGGAAGGTACTATTACAGATGCGAATGTTCGGAAACGGGCAGAAGACTTTCTTCAATTACGAAATGTTAAAATGCTTAAACCTGTGAATACAACCCTACCAGCACAAAAAAGGAAGATAGTTAAGGAGGTGAATGAAGATACTATGGATATGGATGATTTTAATGAAATTATGACAGAGACAAAAGCACGAAGACGAACAGAAGCAAATGTTCGAAAAACCCGAATCAAAATGCTAAGGAAGCAAAATAGGGTAAAGATAACAGATGAAGACAAGAAGGGTTATATAGATGAACTTGTTAATAATGAAGAGGTTATAAAGGCGTTAGAAGCACGAAGACCTGTTCCACAAGTTCCACAAGCCCGTCCGCGAACTCCATCTGTTCCACAAGTTCCAAAAGCCCGTCCGCGAAATCAATCAGCCCCTACACCAAACACGTTTGTCCGCCCACAAGCCCGTCCGCGAAATCAATCAGCCCCTACGCCACCGCGAACTTCATCATCTTCTACGCGAGTTTCGCCAGTTCCACAAGTTCTACAAGCCCGTCAGCGAAAATCACCAGTTCCTATACCGTCAAATGAACAAATAGATGACGATTTAATACGAATAAAAGACCAAGTATTAAGTACAGCCGACAATAGTCAGCAACAATATGGGGAAACAGTCCGTCAAAGGTTTGAGGTGGCTTTTTCCATTGCTAATTTATCTCAGAGAGCGAGGATGAATATAAAGAACTCTTATGTGAAAAAAATAATAGTTGGTAATTTAGCGGATTATAATGGTGAGCCAAGAGAAATGAAATATACGAATGGTACTGTTGAACTTTTTAAAATAACAGATAACCTACATTTATACGGTATGCAACTACTGCCTCAATTCGATAGAATCAAACTTTTACATTCGATGTTGCATTTAATAGAAACCAGAAAAATATATTCGATTGTTGATTTACACGACTGTAAATCGACAAATGTAGATACACCAGATATCGCATATAGTATAGGATGTAATCCTTATGATATGTCATGCTCCGAAGATGTATATAATATGGTTATGGATGCTATCGAACCAAGTAAGCCTAAGCGATATCATAGAATAACAAATTATTTTGATATGTCGCCGGGCTTCCCTTCTGCGTGGGATAAAATATCGAAAATAGAGAGGACTGTCGATGCCAACAATAGCGTAACAGTCCATTGTTTAGCGGGTAAAGGGAGAACAGGGAGCGTTCTACTTTATTTATTCTTACGGGATAGTATGCCTGATGAGGCGATAATAAGGAGGTTAGGATTGCCACATTTTGGATTCAACGATATAAGTGAGTTTATATATCATGTCAAGGACTCGTTATTCAACGACCCGACAACGAGTGCTTATCAAACATATAAGGATGCTTCATCACGTGAGATATTCAGGGTAGGGTTTGAGTTATCGATGTGCGGATTAACGTCGAGTATCTTATTAAGACAGCGATTAAATCGAGTATATTATTTTCTTGCGAGGGAGAAAGGAGTAAATATATTTTATAATTACG
>Ga0208718_1000191_pt1 | contig 11169 bp, 11 predicted proteins | sample LakMenE29Apr09ns_FD_150743 | JGI IMG/M metagenome (GOLD analysis project Ga0208718, IMG submission 150743) | Freshwater microbial communities from Lake Mendota, WI - 29APR2009 deep hole epilimnion ns (SPAdes) | ecosystem: Environmental > Aquatic > Freshwater > Lake > Epilimnion/Euphotic zone ...
ACGGGCTCAAGAAGCGGTTCGCGAAGTATACATGGATGAGAAAATCGAAAAATATATCCTAGATATCATTTTTGCAACTCGTTTCCCTGAACAATATAAATTGGCTGATTTAAAACCATTAATCAGTTTTGGATCTTCCCCTCGTGGAAGTATCAATTTAGCAAATGCTGCTAAATGTTATGCTTTTATCAAACGTAGAGGTTATGTAATTCCTGAGGATGTTCGTGCCGTGGTTCATGATGTATTGCGTCATAGAATTGGAATTACCTACGAGGCGGAAGCAGAAAATATTACCTCTGTTGATATCATCAACAAAATCGTAAATGAAATAGAAGTACCTTAAATCAGCGGTAAGCCATAAAAAGTAAGCATTTAGAGTAATTCTGAAGGCTAAAAAGTAATGGCTATTTGCTGAAAGCTAAATGAAATGGACACCAAAGAACTATTAAAAAAAGTACGTAAAATAGAAATTAAAACCCGAAGATTGAGTGATCATATCTTTTCAGGTGAATATCATACGTCTTTTAAAGGACGAGGGATGACATTTTCTGAGGTTCGTCAATACCAATATGGTGATGATATTCGTGCTATAGATTGGAACGTTACCGCAAGATATAATGAAGCCCACGTTAAGGTTTTTGAAGAAGAACGCGAATTAACCATGATGTTAATGGTTGATATTTCTGGGTCAGAGAGTTTTGGTTCTAAAAACCAATTTAAGAAAGATATAGTTACAGAAATAGCTGCTACTATGGCTTTTTCAGCTACACAGAATAATGATAAAATAGGGCTGATTTTATTTTCAGATCAAATAGAATTGTATATCCCTCCAAAAAAAGGAAAATCACACGTGTTAAGAATAATTCGTGAGTTGATAGAATTTGAGCCTAAAAGCAATAAAACAGATATTTCACAAGCTTTGAAATTTTTATCTGGTACGCAAAAAAAGAAAGCAATTGTATTTTTAATTTCTGATTTTATGTCGGATGAATACGAACATACTTTAAAAATTGCTTCTAAAAAACATGATATTACAGGTATTCGAGTATTTGATATTCGAGAGGAAAAATTGCCTAATTTAGGGATGGTCCCAATGTTAGATGCAGAAACGGGTGAAACACAATTAGTGAATACGGGTTCAAAAACCATTCGTTTGGAATACGAAAAAGAATACCAAAACAAAGTCGATTATTTTATTGAAACCTTTAGAAAATCTGGTTCCGGGGTTGTAAATACTAGGGTTGATGAAAGTTACGTAACCAAATTATTAAGTTATTTTAAGTCGCGATAAAAAAAATGAAAGTTAAATATTACCTACTTTTCTTATTAATTTCTATGTCTCTATTTGCTCAAAAGCAAGTGGAAACTAAAATAGACGTTAAGAAAAATAAAATCGGGGCACAATTCAATTTGACCTATAAAACAACGGTTGACACTGCATCTAAGGTGGTTTTTCCCACTTTAAAAAACTTTGGAAAAATGGAAGTGATCCGTTCCTATGTAGTGGATACTATTAAAAATGGAGCTAAATATGAACTGATTAAAAAATATGGGGTGACCCAATTTGACTCAGGAAAATATGTAATTCCGAGTTTAAAAATTCTAATTAACAATAAAGCATTTGCTACCGATTCTATTTTAGTAGAGGTTGCTGATGTTAAAGTCGATACTCTAAAGCAAAAATTATTTGATATCAAACCAATTGCAGAATCAGAATTTCAATTGAGTAATTTTTGGAAATATTTATTAATCCTATTATTGATTTTAGGACTTGGCACCTTGACCTATTGGTTGATTAAAAAATATAAAAACAAACAAGTTGAAGAAGTAGAAGAACTAAAAAGCCCTATTGAAAGAGCAACTATTTTACTTAAAAACTTAGAAAAAAAGGAGCTTTGGCAAAAGGGTGCAGTTAAGGAATATTACAGTGAATTGACAGATATTGCTAGAAATTATATTGAAGAAGCAATCGAAATTCCTGCTATGGAAAGCACTACTTCCGAGCTGATTATTGCTCTTAGGGCGGCATCTATTAAAAAGAAAATGACGGTTTCTACTGATACGCTTGAAAATCTTGAGCGCGTATTAAAACAAGCAGATTTAGTGAAATTTGCTAAATCTAGACCGGTAGATTTTGAAATTGCCGAAGACAAAAATAAGATTGAAAAAGCAATTCTAACATTGGATAAATCCATACCAATCGAAGTTGAACCCGAAGAAGACGCATCAGAATGGGACGAAATGCGCCGTTTGCAAAAATTGAAGAAAGAGAAAAGAACCCGAATATTAAACGTGGTTGGATTCTTAGTTGGTACTTTATTAGTCTTATTTATTTTATTGGTTTCAACCAAAGGTTTTGATTACGTTAAAGACCAAATTATTGGAAGCCCAACGAAAGATTTAGTTAAAGGGCAATGGGTTTCGAGCGAATATGGTAACCCAAAAGTGTATATTGAAACTCCTAAAGTCCTTACAAGAAAAGACACATCCAACCTATTTCCAGCGGAAGTCAAGAAAATGTTAAAGGAAGCAAGTGTGTTTACCTACGGAAGTTTGCAAAGTAATTTCTACATCGCATTAGCAACAGCGACACCAAAACAAGAATTAGATTACGACCTCCAAAAAGGTTTAGAAGAAGTATTAGATAAGTTTGGAGGACAAAATGTTTTACTAAAACAAGAGGAATTCCAAACAAAAATGGGCGTTTCTGGTTTAAAAGGTTTTGGAACAATGTCGTTACTCGATCCTATCAATAAAAGCAGTGTTAAGTTGTACTTTGAAATACTCTTATTTAAAGAAAATGGCGGTTACCAACAAGTGATTTTATTCCATAAAGAAGGGGATAAATACGCGAAACAAATTTCAGAAAAAGTGATGAATTCAGTTGAATTTAAAAAAGGAGAAAACAATGAATAAGATGACTTTTCTAAATCCCGAATTTTTTTGGCTTTTTCTATTAATTCCAGTTGTTATTGCATGGCAAATTTGGAAAAGAAAGGAACAAACGGCTACTTTAAAAATAAGTTCATTAAAGGGTTTTAAAAATACGAAATCTGTTTTAACCAAATTAAAACCGTTGCTATTTGTGTTTCGAATATTGGCTTTAAGCTCTATAATCATTGCGATGGCTCGCCCTAGAACTGTGGATGTGAGTAGTAAAACCAAAACGACCAAAGGAATTGACATTGTAATGTCTGTAGACGTGTCAGGAAGTATGTTAGCAAAAGATTTCAAGCCAAATAGAATGGAGGCTTTGAAAGTGGTAGCAGAAAATTTTGTAAAAGGAAGACCAAACGACCGAATAGGATTAGTAGTTTATGCGTCTGAAGCTTATACAAAATCTCCGGTTACAAGTGACAAAGCAGTAGTTATGGATGCCATTAGAAGTATAAAATACGATAATGTACTTCAAGATGGAACAGGTATTGGAATGGGTTTAACCACGGCAATTAACCGATTAAAAGACAGCAAAGCGAAAAGCAAGATTGTAATATTAATGACTGATGGGGTGAATAACGCAGGTTTTATTGAGCCTCAAACGGCTTCTGATATTGCACAACAATATGGAATTAAAGTCTATACAATTGGAATTGGATCTAATGGAATGGCTGATTTCCCTTATGCAATTGCACCAAACGGGCAGTTTTTATTTAGAATGATGAAAGTTGAAATTGACGAAGCGTTACTTCGATCAATCGCAAAAAATACAGGCGGGAAATATTTCCGCGCTTACAGCAATCAAAAGTTAGAATCGATTTATAACGAAATTAACAAACTAGAAACAACCGAAATTCAGGAGTTAAAATTCTATGATTACGATGAAAAATATAGACCTTTTGCCATTTTTGCCGGGTTATTATTATTGTTAGAATTAGGATTACGAAACACTCTTTTTAGAAGTTTTATATAATTTGATATCATAAAGAAATTGGTGTTTAAGAAAAATATATGTACGAATTAGACGAAAAAAAATATTTGCCTTTATTATTTATCATTCCCATTTTGGTTGTGGTATTTCTATTCAATTTGTATTGGAAAAGAAAAAAACAAGAAGAATTTGGTGATTTAGAAATGATAAAAAAATTGAGTCCTGAGAGTTCAGGATTTAAAACTGGGCTTAAATTTGTTGTTTTAACACTCGCTTTTGCTTGCTTGGTTATTGGTTTGGTTAATCCAAAAATTGGAACAAAATCAGAGACCGTTAAGCGAGAAGGAATTGATATAGTATTTGCCGTAGACGTTTCAAAAAGTATGCTTTGCGAAGATGTTGCTCCAAGTAGATTAGAAAAAAGCAAGCAAATAGTTTCACAAATTATCAATCAATTAGTGGGCGATAGAATTGGAATTGTAGCTTATGCAGGAAGTGCATTCCCGGTTTTACCGATCACAACCGATTATGGAGTAGCAAAAATGTTTTTACAAAGCATGAATCCATCTATGGTTTCTTCACAAGGGACCTCATTGGATGAGGCAATAAAATTATCCTCTACTTATTTTGATGATGATAAAAAAACAAGCAAATTATTAATCTTAATTTCAGATGGTGAAGACCATTCTGAAGGTTCCAATGATGCCGCTGAAGAAGCTAATAAATTAGGGTTAAAGATCATTACAATAGGCCTAGGAACTCCAAAAGGCGGTCCAATTCCATTAAAAGAAAATGGCAGGGTGATCAGTTTTAAAAGAGATCAAAATAATGAAGTTGTGGTCACAAAATTAAATGAGGAAAGTTTAAAAGTGATTTCAAAAAACACTAAAGGCGGTTATATTAATGGAAATAACACCAAAGAAGTGTTAGAATATATTAAAAAGGCCTTGGATAATATTGAAAAAAACGAGTTTGAAGCACAGCAATTCACCGATTACAATTCGCAGTTCCAATGGTTTTTAGGAATGGCATTTTTTCTTTTATTTTTAGATGTTTTCTTTTTAGAGAAAAAAACGGAATGGTTGAAAAAGTTGAATTTATTTAATGAAAAAGCATAATGAAAAAATTAATACTATATAGTTTTATCTTGTTTTCTTTTGCAATTTTCGCTCAAGAAAAGGATTTTCATTTGCCTAAAGCAAATGATGAATTCGCGGAAAAAAAATATGCTGAAGCTGAAGCTGAATATCGAATTTCACTTTCTAATAATCCTAAAAAATCTATTTCCGCCTATAATTTAGGAAATGCTATTTACAAACAAAACAATAACACAGAGGCCTTATTCTCTTATGAAAATGCTATAAAAAATTCTACAGTTAGACCTGAAAAGCACAAGGCATTTCATAATTCTGGGAATATTTACATGAAAGAAAAAAATTATTCTGCAGCTGTTGAAGCCTATAAAAACGCCTTGCGAAATAATCCAAATGATGAAGAAACGAGGTATAATTTTGCCTTAGCAAAAAAAATGCTGAAAAATAATCCCCCTAAGAAGGACGATAATAAAGATAAGAAGGATAAGAAAAAGGATAAAAAGAAAGACGATAAAAAAGACAAAAAAGAGGACAAAAAGGAGGACAAGAAAAAAGACGATAAAAAGGACGGGGATCAAAAAGATAAAAACGACCAAAAAAACAATCAAGACGGGCAGCCAAAACCTAAACCTGGAGGAATACAAAAAGAACGGGTACAAAATTTATTAGACGCTGTAAACAATGAAGAAAAGAAAATTCAAGATAAAGTAAATGCTAAAAAAGTGAAGGGCAAACCAATTCAAACAGAGAAAGATTGGTAAAATTTAACCGGTTAACCGTTTAATCGTTTATTTGTCAAAAATATTTTTAACGATTAAACAAAAACATATAACGATTAAACATTTCAACGATTAACAAGTAATGAAAAGATATATAATTCTATTATTCTTAAGTTTTCAAGCGATGATAGCTCAAGTACAATTTGAGGCTAAAGTCAGCAAACAAACTCTTGGATTAAACGAAAGACTTCGTATAGATTTCACGATGAATGACGACGGTGATAACTTTACCCCTCCCAATTTTGAAGGGTTTAAAATTGTTGCTGGACCAAGCCAACAAGTGAGTCAATCTTGGATAAATGGCAAAAGCTCATTTAACAAAACGTATTCCTATTTCTTATTGCCTATGCAAAAAGGGACGTTGGTAATTCGTCAAGCTTCTATTGATATTCGAGGCCAAATTTATAAAACTTCACCCATTAAAATTACTGTTACAGCTGCTGTTGAGCAACCTAGAGATCCAAATGACACACAGGTAACTGCAGACCAGTCGTTACATTTAGTAGCAGAAATTTCAAAAACGAACCCCTATTTAAATGAACCAATTACGGTAGTTTATAAAATCTATTTTAGTTATAATATTGGAATTACCAATTGGAGAGAATTAGACAAACCAAAATACAATGATTTCTGGAGTCAGAATATTGATATCAAACAACTAGTTGCAGAAGAAGGAAGATATAAGGGTGAAAAATACCGATTTGTAACCCTTAGAAAAACCGTATTGTATCCTCAAAAATCAGGAAAATTAGTCATTGAACCATTATCATTAGATGTGGATGTTCAGTTGCCTTCCAACCGTAGAAATATATTTGGACAAGTACTTTTAGTTGAAGACCACAAACGGGTTTCTGCAGGAGCAAAAACCATTAACGTTAAAGCACTTCCAGAAGCTGGAAAACCAGCTGATTTTTCAGGGGCTGTGGGTCGATTCGCGTTTAAAGTGATTCCTTCAAAAACAAATATTAAATCTGGGGAAAGCTTAGATTTGGATGTGAGTGTTTCAGGAACAGGAAACTTAAAATTATTTACTTTACCAAAACCAATCGTCCCAACGGCTTTAGAAATGTATGACCCCGTGCACGGCGAACAAGTTACCACTCCGCTTTCAGGAATGACAGGAAAAATTTCAGATAAATATGCTATTATTCCTCAATACAAAGGAAAATACCCAATAAAACCGATGTCTTTTACCTATTTTGATTTGGGGTCTCAAAGTTATAAAACGATTACCTCCCCTGAAATTATGATTAATGTTTTGGAAGGTCCTAACGTTTCAAATAGTTCTCTTGCTGCAACAACCAATCCAAAAAAAGAAGTATTAAGTTCGGCCCAATTTAAATTTATTAAATTGAAAACGGAGCTGACCTCTATGCGTCAAAGCGATTTTTATGGTTCGACCTGGTATTATATATTATCCCTTTTGCCCTTTCTATGTATTCCAGTAATAGTTATATTCAAGAAGAAAAAAGAAGCAATTGATGGAGATATTGCAGGGAATAAAATAAAATTATCTAATAAATTGGCTAAGAAATATTTATCGGAAGCACAAAAAGAAATTGGAAATAAAGAACCATTTTATATTGCTTTGGAAAAAGCAATGCATAATTTCTTAAAGGCAAAAATAAACATTGAAACTTCAGAAATGAGTAAAGAAAAAATCAGTGAAATATTATTGGAAAGAAAAGCCAATCCGGAATCTATATCAGCGTTTATCAATCTAACAGAAAATTGTGAATTTGCTAGATATGCCCCTTCAACAAGTGCCGCAATTCAAGAAGATTATGACAAAGCGGTGACTATTATTTCAGAATTAGAAAAACAAATTGTTTAGTAAATAAAATGAAAAACTTATTATATATCCTATTATTAACATCACAAGTTTTCTTTGCTCAAAAGGGCTTTGAAAATGGGAATTCATTGTATCAAAAAGGAAAATACCAAGAAGCAATTAGCGCATACGAAAGCGAATTATCTGCTAAAAAACAATCTGCTGAATTGTACTTTAACCTAGGAAATTGCTACTATAAATTGAATAAAGTGGCGCCATCAATTTACAATTACGAAAAAGCATTATTGCAAAATCCTGACGATGCTGAAATTCAAAACAACCTAAAATTTGCGCAAAAACTTCAAATTGACGATATCAAAGAAGTTCCAAAAGTTGGATTTAATAAGGTAATTCAAGATTTTACCAATAGCTTTCATTACAACACTTGGGGTGGAATAACCGTTGGTTTATCAATTGTATTCTTATTGTTTTTTATAGGGTATTATTTCTCGCAAATCACCATTTCCAAAAGATTGTTTTTCTTAGGAATGTTTGGAGTAATGCTGCTATTATTAGTGAGTGTATCTTCCGCTATTTTTGAGAAAAATCAATTCAATAACGACCAACCTGCAATTGTATTTTCTGAAGTAGTATCGGTGAAAAGCGAACCTAAAGTTGGCGCTGCTGATTCTTTCTTGTTGCACGAAGGAACCAAGGTTTATGTAATGGAAACACTAGACAATTGGAACAAAATTCAACTTACCGATGGTAATGAAGGTTGGATAGAGAAAAGCGCAATAAAAAGATTGAAGTAAGTTATTGTTATGATTTTAACTTAATTACCTTATACCACTCTTCAATTGAAGGGTAAATTATTTCAGCTGTTTTCTTTATCGGATTGAAAAAATAGGAATTATCGATGGTCGATTTATTTGTAATAGTGTAATCAAAATTAATTTTTTGAAATAAACTCAACAGCACACTCAACATTAATATCATTTTTAATAGTCCGAAAACACTTCCCATTACTTTATTTACAATCCCCAAACTAGCTAGATTAGCCATCTTTGTTAAGAATTTTGCCAAAAAAGAAATTCCAATTACTATCAAAATAAAGGTAATTATAAAAGCTACAATTTGAATGGTTTTAGGGTTCCATGTAACATGACTTCCCACAATTGACTTAACTATATACGAGAATTTTATCGCAACATAAATTCCTACTAATAGCGAAACAAAAGAAGCCAATTCTATGAAAAAACCATTCCAAAAACCACGAACAAATCCGTAAATTAATAATCCGCCGAGAAAAACATCTAAATAACTCATGTGAAAATGATAAAGAGCAAAGATAAAAGAATTATCCATAAACGATTGTGCCATGTCAAATTCCAACTTACTATCTTTGCGAAAATAATTTTGATTGGATAATAGTATTTCGCCATTTTGAAATCCTAAATCTAAAATCCTAAAATCCTAAAATAAATGTCAAGAGATATACAACTCAAAGAGCGATGGGAAAATTTAGTTTCCCTACTTTCAGATCAGTTTTCACAAGGTGAAGATTTAGATTTGGATGCTATAATTTATTTAATTGGCGTTCAAGAACTTGGAAAAATTCACGAAACCTATAAAAAAGACGAGAAATTAAACTTAATGCATATTGCCATTTGCCGATTATTAGAACCCTACGGTTTTTATGAATTTGATTATGTAGATGCCGACGGTTGGCCACATTATATTGTTAAAGAAGAATTGCCACCACTTAAAGCGGGCGAGCAATCAGTTTTAATGAAAGAAGCCATTGTGAATTATTTTCTTGAAAAAGAACTTATTGATTAAAGTTTGTCGATTTACTTGAAAAACTTATACTATAGGACCTACAACTTACAACTTTTTAATTAAATTTGCACTTCAATTATTGAACGGAAATGACAGATAAGATCAAAGAATACATTAGTGAAGCACACGCTTTTCAAACCCAAGACGCAGCTGAATTAGAAGCTTTTCGTATCAAATTTTTAGGTAAAAAAGGACTATTAAATGACTTCTTTGCTGAGTTTAAATTGGTTCCAAACGATCAGAAAAAAGAATTTGGACAAGTTATCAATTTGCTCAAGACTACCGCTGAAGAAAAGATCAAATCAATTCAAGAAGTACTAGAAAGTAAAGTTGAAATTAAAGGGGTTTATGGTGATCTAACTCGTCCTGCTGAACCTTTGGTGATTGGCTCACGTCATCCTATTTCAATTGTAAAAAACCAAATTATCGATATTTTTTCTACCATCGGATTCAACGTTTCTGAAGGTCCCGAAATTGAAGACGATTGGCATAATTTTACTGCATTAAACTTGCCAGAATACCATCCGGCTCGTGACATGCAAGACACATTTTTCATTCAAACCAACCCTGATACTTTATTGCGTACGCACACTTCCTCTGTGCAAGTTCGATATATGGAAAATAATAAGCCCCCAATTCGAACTATTTCTCCTGGAAGAGTATTTAGAAATGAAGCGGTTTCATCACGTTCTCACTGCATTTTTCACCAAGTAGAAGGTTTGTATATTGACAAAGAAGTTTCTTTTGCAGATTTAAAACAAACCCTACTTTACTTTACTAAAGAAATGTTCGGAAAATCTAAAATTCGCCTGCGCCCGTCCTATTTCCCTTTTACTGAACCAAGTGCTGAAATAGATATTTATTGGGGATTAAAAACGGAAACCGATTACCGAATTACAAAAGGAACGGGATGGTTAGAAATTGGAGGTTGCGGTATGGTAGATCCTAACGTACTCAAAAACTGTGGTATAGATACTAATGAGTACAACGGTTTTGCCTTCGGAATGGGAGTGGAAAGAATCGCAATGTTACTATATCAAATTGGTGATATCAGAATGTTTTACGAAAATGACGTTCGATTCTTAGAGCAATTTAAGTCAAGTATATAAAAATGAAAATAGATAATAGACGGATAGATGAAAGACGATGGAGTCTATTATCTCTTAGTCTATCCTCTCCCCTTTCCTAATGAAAAAAGACATCACAATTCCAGAAGTAGAAAATGTATTTTTAGCTGCCGTCCAAGAATGGAGTGACGATTTTATGGAAAAGGTATGGTTTGTTCATTTAGTCAACGACAGCGACTTTAACCTTGATAGTGTAATGGTAGTTTCAAAAGCATTTGGAACAGTAGATGGTGAAATGAAAAAAACATCATTATTACGACACGCATTTGTAGAAGTTCCTGCAGTTTCGGTGGTGAAAATCGAAATGCTAGAAAAAAGTGTCACCGCACTCAATAACGAATTTATGGTTACATTTTTCATTGGAAATACCCTTTACGATAAAAAATTCACCTTTAACGCGAATTTCATTTCAGAAAACAATGTAGAAGAAGTGCCTATTTTATTTGTGGATGGCGTAATTGTAAGATAAGTTTTATTAATTACTTTCTGTCTTTATTTTTGATTTCCAACTTGAATTACCGACGATAAAAATCCCAATTAAAATAAAAATTATAAATCTGAAAATATAATTTATAGAAAATAGTTCGTCGAAATTTACTTTTCTATGCCAGGCGAATGTGCCTAATGTAATGATTAATTTACAGGAAAAACTCCAAATGAGGCCAATTTTAATTTGATGTTTCCATTT
>Ga0208718_1000192_pt1 | contig 11147 bp, 8 predicted proteins | sample LakMenE29Apr09ns_FD_150743 | JGI IMG/M metagenome (GOLD analysis project Ga0208718, IMG submission 150743) | Freshwater microbial communities from Lake Mendota, WI - 29APR2009 deep hole epilimnion ns (SPAdes) | ecosystem: Environmental > Aquatic > Freshwater > Lake > Epilimnion/Euphotic zone ...
CCCAAGTCCCAATTACCCCATTTTGAGAGGTTGTTGGTAACGGTAATAACGTTCCTCCATTACAAATTGGAGTAACGTCTAAAAACACAGGCGTGATTGTTGCAGGATTTACCGTGATAGTCATGGTTGCATTGCTTGAACATGTACCTGAAGCTGGTGTAAAAGTATAAGTGGTTGTAGCGTTATTATTAATAGCTGGCGACCAAGTTCCTGTAACACCATTAGTAGAAGTTGTTGGCAAAGCTGCTAATGTTGCACCCGCACAAATAGGAGCTACTTGTGTAAATACAGGGGCTACTGTTCCAACTTGAATTGTCATCGTTGTAGTAGTTGCGCATTGACCTGCATTTGGCGTAAAGGTATAGATAGTAGTGGCCGTATTGTTAATTGCTGGCGACCATGTCCCTGTAATTCCATTTAATGAAGTTGTTGGTAATGGCGCTGAAGTTCCTCCTGCACAAATTGGTGGCGCAGGATTAAATGTAGGAACTGGTAAAACAATATTTACAGTAGCTGAACTTACCGCTCCTGGACAACCTAAATACTGTGGTAAATTATAACTTACAATGTAAGTTCCAACTGTACTTGTACTTGGAGTAAACGATCCAGTAGTGGTGTTTAATGACAATCCAACTGCTGGTGAAACGGTATAATTACCTCCAGCTGTTCCGGTTTGAGTAACATTTTGAACAGTAGTATCTGTGCTACAAAAAGAAGCGGAACTATAATTAATATTTACATTTGAAGGCGGAACCGTGATGGTGATTGCCCAAGAATCCACATCTGAAGGACAGGTACCAGAAGGAGCGATAGTATTATAAACCACATAAGATCCCGGTGTACTTCCAGCTAAATTTATTAAACCTGTAACAGGATTAATTGCTAGTCCTGAAGGAACTGCTGAAAAAGTTCCAGCGGTAGCGTTACTAACAAAACTTGGAGTTGGATTAGCTTCGTTTTGACAAAAGAAATTTTTAGGATAAGTGAAATTTCCGAATGGACAACAAATAGTTGGAATAGGTCCTGCGGTTTGAGTTATTCGCACAAAACCTTTTCTACCATTAAAGTTGGTAATCATGATTATATATATTTCTCCGGCTATAGCATTATTAACTCCAAAGTTTTCAGTAAAAGCGGCAGAAAAACTACATGCAATTCCTGTAGCAGGTGCGTTTGTAGTAGAAATACCCGCACAAGCAGCTGCATTTGAAGTATATGGTCCCCAAGCTACGAAATCCACGTCAATACCAGTTCCATTAAAGGCGCTGCTAGTGTTTTGCTCTAAAAAGAAATTGTAGTTTCCGTTGGTTGGTATTTGTAAATAATAAAACGTTGGTGAAGGGGCTGATCCTAAACATCCTACTGTTGTGCTTGTTGTTGAAAAAGGACTTATAGGATTTGGCAAGGTAGGAACCCCTACATTGTTAGGAATAATAATTGGGTTTATAGCACACAATGGTAATGCCGTTCCACAAGTCCCAACATTGGTACCAACACATAGTTCAAATCTAGTTGTTGAGGCAACAGTTCCAGTTGAATAGGCTCTAATATAATACGTTTGACCAATGGTTAATCCAGTTGCTGTATTGTTAGCTACTGTAAAACAGGTAGTCCCAAACTGAGTCAGGGAGCCGCAAGTTCCTGTATAAAGTGCAAAGTTGATATTTCCTGGAGCTATACTATAGCTTTCACCTAGAATCGTAATATAATGACTTGTAGCAGTCGCGGTAAATTTAAACCAAACATCATCATCATCAATCGTTCCTCCACAAGAATTTGCTTGTATCGATCCTGTCGCAAAGGCAACGCTTCCAAAAACTGTTTGCAAACAATTGGTGTTTTGATTTACTGCAATGTCAATTGCTCCTGTACATTCATCATTTGAAATTAATGTATTAAAACTAAATGGCCCTGCTACGGAACTAGCGTCTGTTGGAGAACATATTGCTCTAACATAGTAATCATAACAAGTTGCCGAATTCAATCCTGTAATATAAAACGGATTTGAATTGGCATTCACCCAACTGGCGGAACCAATTGGAGGAACTGCTGAACCACAAGGTACAACGCTAACTTGCCATGCTGTTGCACTACTTCCGTCCGGATTAGCTGGTTGTGTCCACCCTAGTAATGCCGTAGACTGAGTGATTGTTGTAGCTGTTAAATTTTTAGGTTTACTACAAGTCGGTGGTGGCCCACAAGTAACACTTGCATTCCAACCAGCAGCATTTGTAAAACCGTTAGAAGTAAATACAAAAGTTAAACATCCTGAAGCAGTAGTTGCTGTAAATGGCCCAGGAACTGCTGTACCAGAGAAAGTACCTAACAAAGTTCCAGTAGCGACGTCACCGTCATAGACTCTTAAAAGATCAGAACCGGCTTGGGTAACAAAAGAGTTAAAAGTAACTGTTACTACTTGCCCCGGTATAGAAGGACAGATAGTTGTTGTTCCTGTGGCTGCGGTTACATTATTAGGGTAAACTCCATTTGGACCCCCTAAATCATAAAATGAGCCTCCACAGCCTGGTACAGTAGTTATTGATACTGGCAATAATGACCAAAAACTAACATCTGTGGCTGAACATTCTGCTCTTACATAAATATCATAACACAACCCTGGAGTTAATCCTGAAGCAACAAAAGGATTAGAAGTTACTCTTGTCCATCCTGTAGAAGTTGCTGTTGGTGCTGCGGCTCCACATGGCAAAGCAATATATTGCCAAGCGGTTGCGGTACTTCCACTTGGGTTTGCAGGTTGAGTAAACCCAACAGTAACTGTAGTAGTCGTGATCGCTGAACTGGTTAATGTATTTGGTCTAGTACACGTAGGAATTGGCGCACAAGTAATATTTGCTAACCAACCGGCAGCAGTAACGGTGTTATCGGAAATAAAGACAAACGTTAAACTACCATTTGGATCTGTAGACGTAAATGGTCCAGGTAAATTTGCCCCCGTTAATGTACCAGAATAAGTTCCTAATAGTGTTCCGGCAGAACTATTTCCATTATAAACTCTAAGTATATCTAAACCAACTTCGGTAGCAAACGAAGAAAATGTAACTGTAACGGCATCACCAGGTGTAACTGGAGTAATAACAGTGGTTCCTGTTGCTGCAGTTGTATTATTTGCATAAGTCCCTGCAAGTCCTCCAATATCTACATAATTTCCGCCACAAACTGCTGGCCCTGGAGCCGTTGTAAAAGGAAAAGGTCCAGCCCAAATACTGCCTGAAAAGGCACACAATGAACGTACATAATATTTATATTGTGTTAATGGCAACAAAGGTGCAAAGGGAGCTACTGTTAAAGTGGTAGCGGTATAAGGATTGGTATTTACAACAATTCCGGAACCAATTGGTGCTAATTGAGTAGCAGGAATAATCTCTATTTCCCATTGATTACAAGTGTTTAGTCCAGCACCAGTTAATGGATTTGGATTCGTCCAGTTCAACACTGCGCTTGATGAAGTAAAAGTTCCAGCCCCAAGAGTATTAGGCTCTAAACATCTTGAAACTACCAAAACATCGTCTAAAAGTAAATCGTCTCCTTGGAAAGGGGAAGTTTGATTAACTTCAGATACAAAAGCAATATATACTTGTGTTCCTGCAGGAAATGTTGCTGGCGGGAAATCAACCACTTGTTCTTCATAAACAATTGGCGCAGGAGCAATATTTGTACTCAATTGAGATTCTGAATACGATTGAAGAGTAGTAGTATACGCTGCTTCAGAAGTTTGATTTGCCGCTAATGCAGCTGAAGCAACTTTAATTTTAAAAACTCCACCTTGGTCTCCTTGTTGGCTCGTTTTTACCCAGAAACGCAATTGACCATTCAACGGAATGGTAACGACTGGGGAAGCTAAATAGTATTTTGCTGAATTTCCAATCCCTAGATTTTCTCCAAATAGCATCGCATGTTTCGTTCCAGTGCGAGGAGTTGTTCCGTCTGTAAACCAACTTTCTGAACCAGATCCGCTTTGAAATCTTGCCCAGTTTGCTGGTATACCAAAAGGTGTTGAAGGGGTTTCAAACCCTTGAAGTAAGGCTTGTGAAAATCCCGTGATTGAAAATAATAGTGTAATTAATAATAGTGTAATTTTTTTCATAAAATGAAAATTTAAGATTATAATCGGTAATTTAACTTGCAATTTAGCTTTCAAATTTAACAAAAAAAATTAAAAAATAACTTTTAATTGGATTTTTAACTAATGAATTTTAAAATTTATTAATTATAAATAAGTAAATCTAGATTTTTCATGCAAATAAAGTAGCTTTGCATTATATATTTTAATATGCTAGAAAAAGACAAAAAAAAGATTGAAAAAACCGTAATTGTAGGTATAATTACTCAAAAACAGGACGAAGATAAATTAAATGAGTACCTTGATGAGTTGGCTTTTTTAACCTATACTGCTGGCGGTGAAGTCGTTAAAAGATTTTCACAAAAAATGGAGCGACCTAATCCAAAAACTTTTGTGGGAACAGGAAAAATTGATGAAATAAACCATTTTGTGATTGAAAATGATATTTCAACCGTGATTTTCGATGATGAACTTTCTCCTTCGCAACAAAAAAATATTTCTAGAATAATTGCTTGTAAAATTCTCGATAGAACACATCTCATCCTCGATATATTTGCCCAAAGGGCAGAAACTTCTTATGCAAGAACTCAGGTTGAATTAGCACAATGCCAATACTTACTTCCAAGGTTATCAGGAATGTGGACCCACCTAGAACGTCAAAAGGGAGGAATCGGTATGCGAGGGCCTGGAGAAACTGAAATTGAAACCGACAGACGAATTGTTAGAGATAGAATTGCTTTACTTAAAGAAAAAATAAAAACCATAGACAAGCAAATGGGAGTTCAACGAGGTAATCGTGGCGCTATGGTTAGAGTGGCGTTAGTGGGTTACACTAACGTTGGAAAATCAACTTTAATGAATGTGGTAGGCAAAAGTGATGTTTTTGTAGAAAATAAATTGTTTGCCACTTTAGACACCACCGTGAGAAAAGTGGTAATAAAAAACTTGCCTTTTCTGCTTTCAGATACTGTGGGATTTATTCGAAAATTGCCTACACAATTGGTAGATTCTTTTAAAAGTACACTCGATGAAGTTCGTGAGGCCGACTTGCTTTTACATGTAGTAGATATCTCCCATCCTGATTTTGAAGACCACATAGAGTCTGTAAATCAAACATTGGCAGATATAAAAAGCAATAATAAAACAACCCTAATGGTCTTCAATAAAATTGATGCTTTCAAACATTTAACCATAGATGAGGACGATTTAATAACTGAAAAAACTAAAAAACATTTCACTTTAGAAGAATGGAAAACCACCTGGATGAACAATGTAGGTAAGGAAAAAGCAATTTTTATTTCCGCTACCCATAAAGAAAATTTTGAGCAATTTAGAGAGCGTGTTTATGAAGCCGTTCGAGAAATTCACATCTCAAGATTTCCCTACAATAAGTTTCTGTATCCCGATTTTAAAGACGCAATAGAAAAAGAAGAAGAAGATTAATTAGTTTTTTTTCTTGTATAATGGAACCGCCGAACACGCTTCGCCATACATTATACTTTTTGCGAAAGGCTGTAAATATTGTGCTGCAGACACATAGGCGCTAATTGGAACTGGTTTTTTTGAACACCCTTTAATAATCACCGCCTTATTTTCATATTTGGAATAATCAATTTTAGGAAGTATTTCTTGGAATAAAAAAGTCTCTAATCCCTGTAAATTACCATCGACAATTTTTTTTGCAAAAGGCGCCAAATGGACGGTAACTAAGACTGATGCCCAAGCAGGAAGTATCGCATCGGTACTACAAAATACGGCTACAAAATGATCTTGGTATTTTGTCCATTCGTGTTGTTTTAAATGCTCCCGAAAATCTTTTTCTTTTAAAATAAATCCGTCCGAAAGCCACTGCGAAATATCGATTTGTGTCCGAATACCACTGGGGTAAAACTCTTCTAAATCGAAAACTTCCAGAGAACTATTGGCAACTTTATTTATGATTTCGTCCATTTTACTTTAAACAGATTTTTAAAGCATTCCTAATTCTAATTTTGCTTCCTCGCTCATTAAATCTTTGCTCCAAGGTGGATCAAATGTGATTTCTACCTCACATGATTTTACTTCATCAATTGTCTGTACTTTTTCTTCTACTTCGCGAGGTAATGACTCAGCAACTGGGCAGTTAGGAGAAGTTAAGGTCATTAATATTTTAACTTCATTGTCTTCGTTAATCATCACATCATAGATAAGTCCTAATTCGTAAATATCAACTGGGATTTCAGGATCGTAAATACCCTTTAATTTTTTAACTACATTATCCCCTAAATTGATTGTATCGTTAAATTCTTCCATATTATTCCTTTTTTGAATCGAATGCCAAGGCATACATTTTAATATTTTTTATCATTGAAACCAAACCATTAGCGCGAGTGGGTGACAAATGTTCTTTCAATCCTATTTCATCTATAAAACCCATATCGGCGGCTAAAATATCTTCCGCCTTTTGATTCGAAAAAGCTCGAATTAGAATCGCAATAATTCCTTTGGTTAAAATTGCATCGCTATCGGCAGTAAAAACAATTAAACCGTCATTTTGTTCTCCATTTAACCAAACTTTAGATTGACAACCCTTGATAATATTTTCCTCAGTTTTAAATTCCTCATTAATTAAAGGTAATTTTTTTCCTAATTCAATAATGTATTCGTAGCGCTCCATCCAATCGTCAAACATAGAAAATTCATCTACAATTTGGTTTTGTATTTCTGTAATTGTCATTCTTCTGGTTTAAATAATAAATTCACAATTTCAACAACACTTTTTATTTGCATTGGAGGAAATCCATGATCAAAATCAGAGGATTGATAGGTGTTTCCTTTATAAATTATCTTTAATTTGGCAATTGCCGCTCCGTCATAAAATCTCTTTTCAGTTGGGGCAATTAAATTGGGTAAATTCTCTAAGTCTACTTTATTTATTTCCTCTCTTAAAGTATTCCAATCGGTATCAGAAACTTTTTGAACAATTGGATTTTCTTTACCATCTCTATCATTAGTTGAAGAAACAGCAGCATTTTTTATAAACAATTTTTGATAAAAGCCTCTTGTATTTGCTTCATATTGGATCTCAATATCTTTCATTTCAATAATCGTCCCAACCCCATTTTTCTGGCTATTGCAACTTCCTAAAACAAATAATAATACTGATAATAAAGATAAAATTCTCATATAAAGTATTTACGATAGCATTAATTTGGCTCTTTTGACACCTTCAACAAAGATATCAATTTCTTCTTTAGTATTGTAAAATGCAAACGAAGCACGAATAGTTCCCGGTATATTGAAGAAATTCATTATTGGTTGAGCACAATGATGACCAGTTCTAACTGCGATTCCTAATTTGTCAATTATAGTTCCAATATCATAGGGATGGATTCCCTCAATGTTAAATGAAATTACCGATGTTTTTTCTTTAGAAGTACCATAAATTTTCATCCCTTCAATTTCTAAAAGCCTTTTGGTACCATAGTCCAATAATTCTTTTTCCTGAATTTGGATGTTATCAAAACCTATTTGATTCATGTAATCAACTGCCGTTCCAAGTACAATTCCTCCTGCAATATTTGGGGTTCCAGCTTCAAACTTATGAGGTAATTCAGCATAAGTAGTTTTCTCGAAAGTCACTTCTTTAATCATTTCCCCTCCCCCTTGATAAGGCGGTAATTTGTTTAACCAATCTTCTTTACCATATAAAATCCCAGTTCCTGTTGGCCCACAGATTTTATGCCCTGAAAACACATAAAAATCACAATCTAATTCTTGTACATCTGGCTTCAAATGGGGAACTGCTTGCGCCCCGTCAATCAAAACTGCAGATCCAAATTCGTGGGATTTATCAATCATGTATTTTATAGGATTGACTGTTCCCAAAGCATTAGAAATATGATTTACCGTTACTATTTTGGTTTTCTCGGTAAGTAATTTATCAAATTCAGAAAGAATCAAATCTCCATTTTCATCCATTGGAATCACTCGCAATATAGCGCCTGTTTTTTCGCATAACATTTGCCAAGGCACAATATTAGAATGGTGTTCCAATGCTGAAACTAAAACCTCATCACCAGATTTCAATAGGGATGCAAAACCATTAGCGACTAAATTAATTCCGTGCGTAGTTCCAGAAGTAAATAGTACTTCGTGAGCAAATTTTGCATTAATGTGGTTTTGGATTTTCCCTCTAGAAGCTTCATAAGCATCTGTTGCCAGTTGACTTAAAGTGTGAACGCCACGGTGAATGTTGGCGTTAATTTCTTGATAATATTTTGAAATTGCATCAATAACAACCTGAGGTTTTTGCGAGGTTGCCCCATTGTCAAAATAGACTAAAGGTTTTCCATTTACCTTTTGAGATAAAATTGGAAAATCGGCACGAATAGCATCAATATTAAAACTCATTTTATTTTTTTATTTTGTCATATGACATTAATAAACTACAAGTCAAACCCCAATTTTACTCCTAATTTAGTGGCAATAATCTTAGTAATTCGTTGTTTCAATTCTGGAATTTTGATGCTTTCAATCACCGCATTTGAAAAGGCATACATCAATAATGCTTTGGCTTCTTTCTTAGGAATTCCACGTTGTTGCATGTAAAACATGGCCGTTTCATCTAATTGTCCTATGGTACATCCGTGGGAACATTTTACATCATCAGCAAAAATTTCCAATTGTGGTTTGGCATTAATTGTGGCTTTATCGCTTAATAAAATATTATTGCTTTTTTGAAAGGCATTGGTTTTTTGAGCTTCCTTTTCTACATAAATCTTCCCGTTGAAAACCCCTGTGGAACGATCTGAAAAGATCCCTTTATAATCTTGGTGGCTTTCACAATTGGGTTTCGAATGCTGAACTAAGGTATAATGATCAACATGTTGCTTGTCGCCAATAATGGTAATCCCATTCAAATTACTTACAATTCGTTCTCCAAAATGATAGAAATTCAAGTTATTTCTAGTTAAGTTTCCACCAAATGAAAACGTATTTATAGAAACATTGGTTTCTTGTTTTTGAGAAACATAGGTATTATCAATCAAGTTGGCCTCCAAATTATCATTTTGGATTTTATAGTAATCTACAATAGCTCTTTTTTGTGCGAAAATCTCGGTCACCGAATTCGTTAAAACGGGATTTTCATTCAAGCTTTGATGTCTTTCAATAATTTGCACGTAAGAATTTTCACCAACTACGACCAAGTTTCTTGGTTGAACCAAAAGTGCCGCTTCGCTTCCTGTAGAGAAATACATAATTTCAATTGGCTTGTCAACGACTTTGCTTTTTGGAATATTAATGTAAGCGCCCTCATTGGCGAAAGCCGTATTTAAAGAGGTTAAACTTTCGTCTAAATTGGCAATTTTATTGAAATAATTGTCAATTACCATTTTGTATTTCGGCTTATTTAAAGCGGATGACATCAAGCAAACATCAATTCCATCATGAGTTGTAGAAGATAAAAATGAACTGAAAACGCCATCAATAAACACTACTTTATAGGTGTCTATTTCGTGAAGAAAATACTTTTTCACATCGGCAAATTCGATATTATTTTCATTTTTGGGGAAAACTGAAAAGTCATTTTTCAACACCGAATTCAAAGACGTATATTTCCAAGCTTCCTCTTTTTTAGTTGGAAAACCTTTATTTTCAAAGTTCTTTATTGCCAAAGTCCGCAACTCATGTAAATCTGAATTCACATCAATATGCTCTTCAAAAGCCATAAAAGACGATACTAATTTTTCTTTTAATTCCATTTTAGTTTTCCGCTTTAATCCAATCGTATCCTTTTTCTTCTAATTCTAATGCCAATGAGGCATCTCCAGATTTCACGATTTTTCCATTGTATAATACATGAACAAAATCAGGAACAATGTAATCCAAAAGTCTTTGGTAGTGGGTAATTACAATGATGGCATTTTTGTCACTTTTCAATTTGTTTACCCCGTTAGCAACAATACGAAGCGCATCGATATCAAGCCCTGAATCGGTCTCGTCTAGAATTGCCAATTTAGGTTCTAACATTGCCATTTGGAAAATCTCATTTCTCTTTTTCTCTCCACCAGAAAATCCTTCGTTTAAAGAACGAGACAAAAATTTACGATCAATTTCCAATAATTCCGATTTCTCCCGAATTACTTTCAACATTTCATTAGCGGGCATTTCCTCTAAATTATTTGCTTTTCTAGTTTCGTTAATAGACGTTCTAATGAAATTGGTTACTGAAACTCCAGGGATTTCAACAGGATATTGAAAAGATAAGAACACCCCTTTATGCGCTCTTTCTTCAGGTGCTAAATCTGCGATATCTTCTCCTTCTAAAAAGATTTCTCCTTCGGTAACTTCGTAGTTTTCATTTCCTGCAATAATTGCGGAAAGTGTACTTTTACCAGCACCATTTGGACCCATTATGGCATGGATTTCTCCCGCTTTCACTTCAAGGTTAATCCCTTTTAATATTTCTTTGTCGCCTATTGATGCGTGTAAATTTTTAATGCTTAACATCTTGTTTTGTTTTTTTAAAGTTTAAAGTTCTCTTATTTCTGAAACTAAGTGTCTTTAAAATCTTTCTTGTTTAAATATGATATAATAAAATTTTCAAATTATCCTTACCCAACCGAACCTTCTAACGAAATCTCCAACAACTTCTGCGCCTCAACGGCAAATTCCATTGGCAACTTATTCAAAACGTCTTTACTGAAACCATTTACAATTAATGCAATGGCTTTTTCGGTTGGAATTCCGCGTTGGTTGCAATAAAAAACTTGGTCTTCTCCAATTTTACTTGTAGTTGCTTCGTGTTCTATTTTGGCTGTTGTGTTTTTACTTTCTATGTATGGAAAAGTGTGAGCACCACAATTGTTTCCCATTAATAACGAATCGCATTGGGAGAAGTTTCTAGCGTTTTCGGCTCCAGGGCCAATTTTTACTAAACCTCTGTAACTATTTTGAGATTTTCCTGCTGAAATCCCTTTTGAAATAATAGTTGATTTGGTGTTTTTACCAATATGAATCATTTTTGTTCCTGTATCGGCTTGTTGGAAATTATTGGTTACGGCTATGGAATAAAATTCTCCAA
>Ga0208718_1000193_pt1 | contig 11114 bp, 11 predicted proteins | sample LakMenE29Apr09ns_FD_150743 | JGI IMG/M metagenome (GOLD analysis project Ga0208718, IMG submission 150743) | Freshwater microbial communities from Lake Mendota, WI - 29APR2009 deep hole epilimnion ns (SPAdes) | ecosystem: Environmental > Aquatic > Freshwater > Lake > Epilimnion/Euphotic zone ...
AACTGGAACTTGCGATAATGAAGCAACTATTTCAATTGATGGAGGAACACCAGTAACCATTAGATTCTAATAAATAAGAATTGGTATATTTAAAAAAAACGTTCAGAAATTTCTGAACGTTTTTTTTATACCTCTTTGTTGGCTAATTGTCCACAAGCGGCATCGATATCTTTTCCTCGACTTCGTCTAACTTTTGCAACTATATCAATTGCGGAGAGTGCCTTTATATATGCATTAATAGACTCTTCAGATGCTTGTTGGAATTCTCCGTCATCAATTGGATTGTATTCTATTAAATTAACTTTACAAGGAACATATTTACAAAATTTAACTAGGGCGTCTACTGATTCTTTATTGTCGTTAATCCCTTTCCAAACGACATACTCGTAGGTAATTTTACTTTTTGTTTTTGAATACCAATATTCCAATGCTTCACGCAAATCTGCTAAAGGAAAATTGGCTGAAAATGGCATTATTCGGGAACGAATTTCATCAATTGCAGAATGTAATGAAACGGCCAATTTAAATTTAACCTCATCATCGGCAAGCTTTTTTATCATTTTTGGAACTCCAGAAGTAGAAAGAGTAATTCTTTTTGGAGACATACCCAAGCCTTCATTGGAAGTGATCATTGAAATGGCTTTTAGCACATTATTATAATTCATAAGGGGCTCACCCATTCCCATAAAAACAATATTAGAAAGCGGATGATTATAATACAACCTACTTTCTTTATCAATAGCAATAACCTGGTCGTAAATTTCTCCTGGCTCTAAGTTTCGCATTCTTTTTAATCTCGCGGTAGCACAAAAATTACAATCTAAACTACAACCTACTTGACTTGAAACACAAGCGGTGGTTCTGGTATCGGTTGGAATTAAAACGCTTTCTACTACCAATCCATCATGCAATCGAACGGCATTTTTTACTGTTCCATCGGAACTGCGTTGCATGGTGTCTACCTTAATATGATTGATTACAAAATTGTCTTCTAACATCAATCGAGTTTCTTTTGAAACATTGGTCATGTCCTCAAAACTATGAGCACCTTTACTCCATAACCACTCATAAACCTGGTTTCCCCGGAAGGCTTGGTCATGATTAGCAACAAAAAAATCACGCAACTGCTCTTTTGATAATGCTCTTATGTCTTTTTTCTCGATTTGCATGGTGCAAATTTAGTTTAATTTGTGGATTTGTTTATTTGATAATTTGATAACTTTTATAAATGAAAAGAAACAATTAGTATTTTACAAAAATTACAAACTATTGTCTTTTAAAAAAATTCCAGCTTTCTAAGAATACATCTATATCTTTTGGATTATTGTGTTCTCCATTAATTACTTTTAAAAGCACTACTTCTGGTTTTCCTTTATGCCTAAAAGAGTATTTTACAATTGTTTTCCCATCGGCTTCCAAGTCAGGCATTTCTTCCATTGATGGCGAACCTTTGTAACCATTTACGGTAGCCCAATATTGAAACGTTTCGTCGGTAGAAACAACTAATCCTTTATTTTTGGCAGAAATACCTCCATTATAAGGATTGGTATCATCTTTGGTTCCATTGATAATCATTACCGCGATTGGCTTTTTCTTTTCAAAACAATCCATATTATTTGACTCGGGTAAATTGGCTACAATTGCCGTTATTCCCTTAAATTTTTCTGGCATAGTCATGGCTAATTTATAAACCATGTGACCACCTCCAGAAGTCCCTATAGCAAAGACTTTTTCACGATTGATCAAAAATTTAGTAGTACAATAATCAATCATTTTGTCGAAAAAAATATTTTCATCAATATTTTCGACATTTGCTAATGCAGGAGCATTTTTTCTACATTCATTCCAATTTTTTAAATAACCGTCAGGAAACAAAATGAGCAGATTTTCTTTATTGGCAATATCCAACAATTTTGAAGTTCCTTTAATAGATTTAAGTCCATTACCACCTGAACCATGCAATACAAAAATCAAGCTTGCATTTTCACTATTTTTCGAAGGTAAATTATAATGAAACGTTCGATAATGTCCGTCAATTAAAATAGAATCACTGACTACTTGTGCGCTTAATTTGATAAAAATGAATAAAAAAAATAATGAAATTAATGATTTAGAATTGATTTTCATGAAATTTGAAATATAAATACTATTATTGGTTTCCAATTATGTGTTACAAATTTAGTTTAATTTATGGATTTGTTTATTTGATAAATTGATAACTTTGACCAAATTACAAATACAATCAAAAATGCATTTTATTTCCCAAGAATTAGAAGATTATATCGAACAACATTCTGAAAAAGAACCTGCTTTATTAGCAGCTCTAAATAAAGAAACCTATCAAAAAATTCTACTACCTAGAATGTTGAGTGGCCATTTTCAAGGGCGAGTATTGAGTATGCTTTCAAAATTAATTCGGCCAGTTAATATTCTAGAAATTGGAACATTTACAGGTTATGCCGCATTGTGTTTATGTGAAGGAATGCAAGAAAATGGTCAGTTACATACCATAGACATTAAAGAAGAATTGGCAACTATTCAAAGAAAATATTTTGACAAATCTCCTTGGGGAAGTCAAATTTTTCAACATTTAGGAGAAGCTATTGCTATTATTCCAACATTAGAATTAAAATTTGATTTGGTTTTTATTGATGCCGACAAAGAAAATTATCTGAGCTATTTTGAAATGATTGTGCCTAAAATGAATAAAGGGGGAATCATATTATCCGATAATGTTTTGTGGAGCGGCAAAGTACTTGAACCCTTACAAAAAAACGATAGTAGTACCAAAGTACTTTTAGAATACAATGAATTATTGAAAAATGATCCAAGGGTTGAAACTGTATTATTACCCATTCGAGATGGATTAACTGTTTCTAGAGTTAGATAATTACTTTTTTTAATTGTAGGAAACGGTATAACTTATAGAATAAAAATCCAAAAATAAATCCATTGATATAACCACAAATTATATCTGATGGATAGTGTAATCCTAGGTAAATTCTACTATAAGCAAAAATTAGTGGCCATAAAAACAACAAACCGAAATACTTGAATTGATCCCTAAATAAAAAGTACAAAAATGTTGCTGAAGCCATTGAATTAGAAGCATGACCTGAGAAAAAACTAAAGGTTTTACTTGGTTTTACAATTCTAATTAAAGTATTGATATTTGGATCACTGCATGGACGAAGACGTTGAAAAGTCTCTTTTACAAGATTTGTAAATTGATCGGAAATGGTGACTAAAACCATAACAAATATTAGTGTATACAAGGTTTGTTTGAGGCCGATTTTCTTATAAATAAAATAGAGTAAAACTAAAAAAAATGGAGTCCAATTACTTTGCTTCGTAATTATCATCCAAAATGGATCGAACGTCGTTGATCCAAGCCCATTTAAGAAAATTAGAAGTTGCTTATCAAGTGTGAGGATTTTATCGAGCATTAGGATTGTCTTTTTATTGGACCTTCGTTTTCTGTGGTTTCTAAATTTTCAATAACAATTTTAGGTTTTTCAATATCTAGTGCATCCTCATTGAGCAAATTTTCTTTTGCTTTACTAATTTCCTGATTAATATTTCCAGTAATATCTGTTATCGATTTAGAATCTATACCATTCGCTTCAGCTCCTTTTTGAATTTCACTCTTTATATCATTCGTAGCATTTTTGAGTTGTGCCATTGCTTTCCCCATAGTTCTTGCAATATCAGGAATCTTGTCCGACCCAAAAAGCATAAGAACTACAAATAATATTAGTATTAATTCTCCTCCGCCTATTCCAAACATATCGATTTATTTTATTGCAAAGTTACTAAGTTTTTATAAAGGTAAAAATCTAATTTAAAATTTAATAGTAAACCTATTTTGGAATAGCATTATAGTTTGCTGCTAATTTAGATATTAAAAATAACATCATGGTTCTATTTTTGACTTTTAAAGCAGCGATAAACTCTTTGTCTTCAATAATGTATCTTTGAAAATCATCGATATATATTTCCGGTACTTTCAATGTTTCAATGTAATATTTGTCTTCATATAGAATTCCTATTTTATCTAAAAGACGTTCTTTTCTTTCTACAGCAACTTCCTTTTTTAACATTTCGGTTCGTCCTGACATCCAATTTATTGGGGCATCTAAAATTCCGTTGGTTGCAGTGTGAAGTTTTCTTTCAGCAGGGGTATATTGCTTTTGTCCTGGAATTATACTAACTCCTTCTATAGGGCTTTTCTTTACAATCACCTCATTGAGTTCGTTGATTTTAGGATACATATTTACCGTAATCGTTCCTGAATTTAAATCGTCTTCATCAATAAGCACTCTTCTCATTTCCAAAGATTTTGATGAAAATACTAAAATGTCGTCGGCTTTAGCCAATATAGAAAACTCGCCTTTGCTATTGGTCAAAGTAACTTTTTCATTACCTAAATTCACCACATCAATTCCTGAAATCAAGGCGTCGTCGGTAGCAATTATTCCTTGAAGTAGTTTTTCATTTTGATTTTGTGACCAAATTGAAAAAGTACCTAACAATAATATTAGGGCAAACCAGTTTTTCATCATCTGAAATCTATTTTTTTTATTTGTAAAAGTATTTAAGTGAAATTAATAATTATAATTTGGATTGATAAAGTTATGTTAATATATAATTTTCTATTATTGGGAATAAAATGATAAAATGGGTAACTTTGAATTCCTAAAAGAGTACAAATGAAAAATTGCATTATCGCCAGTACCTCAACATTATACGGAGGGAAATATATAGATTATTTACTTCCAGAATTGAAACAGCACTTCCAGAATTGCAAATCGATCCTATTTATTCCCTATGCGCAGCCTAGTGGATTATCCTATGATGAATATACGAATAGAGTGGCTGTGGCTTTCAGCGAATTAAATATTGCTGTTAGAGGAATTCATGAATTTGAAGATCCGAAAGCGGCAATTGAAGAAGCCGAAGGAATTTTTACCGGCGGCGGAAATACTTTTTTATTGGTTTTCCAATTATACAAAAACAAAGTAATGGACGTATTGGCCGAAGCTATAAAAAAAGGAACGCCTTATTTAGGATCTAGCGCGGGAAGTAACATTTGTGGCTTAACGATGCAAACCACTAACGATATGCCGATCATTTACCCACCTAGTTTTCAAACTTTGGGAATTGTGCCTTTCAATATCAATCCACATTATTTGGATGCCGATTTGCAATTGAAACACAATGGCGAAACAAGGGAAATGAGAATTAAAGAATTTCACTTTTTGAATTCCCCACCCGTTCTTGGACTTCGTGAAGGGAGTTGGTTAGAAGTAAAAGGGAATAAAATAACTTTAAGAGGAGGACTTTGCGCAAGATTATTCCAACAAAATTCTGCTCCTGAAGAAATTGAATCGGAAAGTGATTTAAGTGATTTAAAATAAAAAATCCCCAGACTTTTAGTCTGAGGATTTTAGAGCGAAAGACGAGGCTCGAACTCGCGACAACCAGCTTGGAAGGCTGGAGCTCTACCAACTGAGCTACTTTCGCATTATCAACGGTGCAAATATAGATAATTAGTTGGGTTTATTGCAAATTTTTTTGAAAAAAATTTAAGGCCTCTTTAAAATCTAACAGGGTAAAGTGCCATTAATTAACCTAAATAATTTATTTTGATATTGTTATGATAACAATTATCAAAAAAATAAATTAAAATTAAAGATGATTAAAATAAAAAAAATTACCTCAACTGAAACAATAATTGTCCGACATCCTGTTTTACGTCCTGGAAGGACAATTGAAACTTGTTATTTTGAAGGCGATGATTTACCAACAACTTCTCATTTCGGTTTGTATTATGAAAACCGATTGGTAGCCGTAATCTCGGCTTTTAAAATGCAAAATAAATTGTTTACAGAGGAAAATCAATATCAAATTCGCGGTATGGCCGTATTAAATGAATTTCAAAAAAAGGGATTTGGAGAAATCCTTTTGAAATATTGTGAAAACGAAATTCAAATAAATAATGGAGAATTGATTTGGTTTAACGCTCGAGAAACAGCGGTAGCATTCTATAAAAAATCAGGTTATGAGGTTTTGGGTAGTCAATTTGAAATACCGGATGTTGGACCCCACTATATTTTATTTAAAGTAATTTAAATTTAAGAATTACTGGAAGGATAATAAATATACAAACAGGATTTATCTTTTATTGTATTGATGATTTTTTCCGTAAACTCTACTGGTAGTGCAGGACAGCCTTGACTTCTTCCCAATCGATGGTGCGCTTTTATAAAAAAATCAGAAACATAGTCGGCGGCATGAATTACAATACCTCGATTTCTAGCATTGTCATTTACTCCTTTTTCTAAACCATCTAGTCTTAAAGATTTTCCATGTTTGCCAATATAAATCTCTCCGGTTGAATAAAATCCCAAACTACTTTTTAACGATTCCGCAGAGTTAGAAAAACGCTTAGCAAATTCATCTCCTGTGTTTCTGCCATGAGCAACTAAAGAATAAAATATGATGGTGTTGGAAGACAAATCGATCACCCAAAGCCTTTTTTGATTGGAAGACAAACTGAAATCAATTAAAGTCAGAATGTTCTTTTTGAAAATTCCCTTTTTCTTCATTTCATAAAACCCTACCATCGCTTTTTGAAAACTTTCTAACTTGGGTAATGCAAAATTACTGTGATGCAAATTATTATATACACGGCTAATTTCCTCCGAAAAATTCTCTGCTCTTGAAACAAATGGGAAAGGGGGTTTTGAGGGAATTTCTGTTTTATTGGATGACAATGAGAATAAAAAGAAAACTAAAACGGGGAAAATTTGAAAAGTCATTAATAATCTAATGTGTTGTGGCATTTTTAATTCTTTCAAATGTAAATAATAAAACAAGTTAATTCCTGCAATTTCAGAATTTTAACTTTAAAATTAACACCTAACATAAAGGTGTCTTATAACTTTTTGCTAGTTAAGCGCAATCCATTTTCTCTATTTATTTGATTTAAATAGCTTTATTCATTGCTTTATTCATAATTAAAATATAAAATAATTGTTATTAATAGTGTCAAATGATATTTTTGCCCCTTGAATTAAACCTATATGAAAAAAGCACTTCTACTCCTTTTATTAATTACATGCACGTTCAGTTATTCTCAGAAAAAAACACTAAAAGCAGTACTCATTAATGATAGAATTATTGTTGATGGAAATTTAGATGAACCTCAATGGCAAACCGCGCCAATAGCTAAGGATTTTTTCATGTTTGCTCCAGATAATGGTAAAGAAGTTGAAAAATGCAAAGAAACAGAAGTGAAAATTCTGTATGACAATGAAGCCATTTATATAGGCGCCATATTATATGATGCCGAACCTTCCAAGATTTTAAAAGAACTTACTTTACGCGATGATCAAGGCACTAGTGATAATTTTGGGGTTTTCATCAACGGATTTAATGACGGCCAGCAAGATTTTCGTTTTTTCTGTACGGCCTCCGGAACGCAATTGGATTGTTTAGCCACCGATACTAATGGTGAGGATTTTTCTTGGGATGCCATTTGGCTAAGCAAAACTAAAATTACTAACAAAGGCTGGGTAGTAGAAATGAAAATCCCCTATGCAGCACTTCGATTTTCCAATAATAAAATACAAACTTGGGGGATTAATTTTGTTAGAGATTTAAAAAGAGAAAACTCCATTTATGTTTGGAATAAAGTCGATAACAAAATAAATAATGTTATTCAGCAAGCTGGGAATTTAGAGGGAATTGAAAATATTAAAACCCCTACCCGACTTTTTTTCTTACCCTATTCTTCTTTTTATTTGAATGCCAATGACAATCAAAAAACCAAAGGAACACTAAAAGGCGGAATGGATATTAAATACGGAATTAATGATGCCTTTACGCTTGATGCTATATTAATTCCTGATTTTGGTCAAACAAAATTCGATGATCAAATTCTAAATCTAGGTCCATTCGAACAACAATTCAATGAAAATAGAGCTTTTTTTACTGAAGGTACCGACTTGTTTAATAAAGGCGGATTGTTCTATTCGAGAAGAATTGGCGGAAGCCCATCTGCTTATCCAACTGTGGGAAATAATGAAGAAATTATTGAAAATCCAGCGACAGTAAATTTAATAAATGCCCTTAAAGTTTCTGGACGAACCAAAGGCGGTTTAGGGATTGGAGTTTTAAATGCCGTTACCGAAACTACCACTGCAAAAATCAGAAGCAACTTCGACCAATCCATTCGTAGCGAAGTCATTGAACCCTTGTCGAACTATAGTGTTTTAGTACTTGACCAACGTTTTAGAAAAAATTCATCTCTTAGTTTTATTAATACCAATGTAACTCGTGACGGTAGTTTTCGAGATGGAAATGTATCAGCATTAGTTTGGAATTTAAATACAAAAGAAAATACCTATAACCTTTCGGGTGACTTTAAATACAGTTATGTAAATGAAGATGGTGCAAAAACAGGAATTGCATCCAGTTTGAATATTGGGGAAACAAGCGGTCAATTTCGTTACAGTTTGGGAGGAGATATTGTAACTAAAGATTTTGATAACAACGATTTGGGCATCAATTTTCAAACTAATTATTATAGTTTGTATGGAAATGTCAACTATAGAATTCTGAAATCTACCAAATACTTTAATTCATTTAATATTAATTTAAATTCCTTTTTACAATTCCAAAAAGAAACAGGATTTGTTCAAGGAAATAACTTTAATATCAATGTCAATATCAATAATAAAAAAAACCATTATTTTGGTCTTGGACTGAATGCTAATCCACTAGAAAATCATGATTTCTATGAACCTCGAGCCGAGAATAGATATGTAATTATCCCTTCAAGAATAGGATCTTGGTTTTATTTCTCCTCTAATTACAACTACAAATTAGCTTTTGATTTTAATCCCTCGATAACTAAATTAGATGAAGAAGGGAGAATCACTTACGGTTTCTCAATGGGGCCAAGGTATCGATTTAGCGATCGGTTTTTATTGAATTTTAATTTTAATTTTTCGCGTCAAAATAACAATAAGGGATTCGTGGATAGCATTGATAACGATGCCAATTCGTCAACTCCCAACGCTATAATTTTTGCCAATAGAAATGTAATTACCTATTCAAATACACTATCTGGAAAATACTCCGTAAATAGCACGATGACTTTTAATCTTTCCGTTCGTCATTATTGGTCGTTTGCAGATAATAAAAACTTTTTATCTTTAGATAACAAGGGTAAACTGATTGATTATTTAAATTACACTAATAATAAAAACTCCAATTTCACCTCTTGGAATGTTGATTTATCTTATTCTTGGTGGTTTGCCCCAGGAAGTCAAATTTCTGTTTTATATCGAAATAACGCGGCCAATTTTACTCGAAACATCAATAGTGATTTTGGAAGCAACGTGACCAACCTGCTAAATAATGAGGCGCTAAACCATTCTTTTTCTATAAGTATGAGGTATTTTATTGATTACAATCAAGCCAAAAAGTTATTTTAATTTCTTAATTTTGAAGCTCTTTCCAGCTGTACGTTGCAATCCTCGAAAAAGCGAGGGATTTCCTCTTCCATCTGGGCTAAAAAACAAACCTCATGAATAAAAAAGTGATTTTAATGATTCTTGACGGATGGGGGAAATCTCCAGATCCAAAGGTTTCCGCTATCGACAACGCTAACGTTCCATTTATAAATTCGCTTTATAAAAACTACCCTAACGCCCAACTTAGAACTGACGGATTGAACGTAGGTTTACCCGAAGGTCAAATGGGAAATTCTGAAGTAGGCCACATGAATCTTGGTGCGGGCAGAATTGTATATCAAGATTTAGCAAAAATCAATTTAGCCGTAGCTAATAATACGCTAGCAAAAGAAAAAGTACTCATCGATGCGTTCACCTATGCTAAGAAACACAATAAAAAAGTACACTTATTAGGTTTAGTTTCCGACGGTGGAGTTCATTCTCATACCTCTCATTTAAGAGGTTTAATCGACGCCTCTCAAGAATACGGGCTTGAAAAAGTTTACATTCATGCTTTCACTGATGGTCGTGATGTAGATCCAAAATCGGGAAAAAAATACCTCCAAGATCTTGAAAATTATATCTCAAAAACAACTGTTAAAGTAGCTTCAATTATAGGTCGTTATTATGCTATGGATCGTGATAAACGATGGGAGAGAGTAAAATTAGCTTATGATTTATTGGTTCACGCAACTGGAACAGGAAGTACTGATTTGGTCACTTCTATTGAATCCAGTTACCTTAATAACATCACTGATGAATTTATCGCTCCGTTAGTTCACTTGGACAATAATGGAAACCCTTTAGCTACAATTGAAGAAGACGATGTGGTTATTTTCTTCAACTTCAGAACCGACAGAGGCCGCGAATTAACGGAGGCACTATCTCAGCAAGATTTCCACGAACAAAACATGCATAAATTGAATTTGTACTATGTTACATTGACGAATTACGACGAAACCTATCAAAATGTAAAAGTGGTTTATAACAAAGATAATATCACTGAAACTTTGGGAGAAGTATTAGAGAAAGCTCATAAAACTCAAATTAGAATTGCAGAAACAGAGAAATATCCTCATGTTACTTTCTTCTTTTCAGGCGGTCGTGAAGAACCTTTTATCGGGGAAAGCCGCATTTTAAAAAATTCTCCAAAAGTAGCCACTTACGATTTACAACCTGAAATGAGCGCATTTGAATTGGCAGAAGCCCTAGTTCCAGAAATAGAAAAAGGCGAAGTTGATTTTGTATGTTTGAATTTTGCTAATGGAGACATGGTTGGACATACGGGTGTAATGAACGCGGCGATAAAGGCATGCGAAGCGGTGGATCAATGTGTTGAGAAAGTAATTAATGCTGCATTGGATAATAATTATACTACAATAGTAATAGCCGATCACGGAAATTGCGAAACGATGATCAATCCCGATGGTTCACCAAATACCGCTCATACTACTAATCCAGTACCAATAATTTTAGTTGACAAAGAATTGAAAAAAATTGAAAATGGCGTTTTGGGTGATATCGCTCCCACCATTTTAGAACTTATGGGTGTTACGAAACCAGATGTAATGACCGGCCATTCTTTACTATAAG
>Ga0208718_1000195_pt1 | contig 11082 bp, 9 predicted proteins | sample LakMenE29Apr09ns_FD_150743 | JGI IMG/M metagenome (GOLD analysis project Ga0208718, IMG submission 150743) | Freshwater microbial communities from Lake Mendota, WI - 29APR2009 deep hole epilimnion ns (SPAdes) | ecosystem: Environmental > Aquatic > Freshwater > Lake > Epilimnion/Euphotic zone ...
CGGGTTGGCTCTTACGAATGCCATCCCATTACATTTTACAGAAAAACCCACGGAACCCAGTTCGCTCCGTGTTGATATCGATTTCCGTTTCACTATGCCCGATGACAAGTCTGGCATTTACAATTCACAAGATTCCAACTCGTCCTTAAATAGCAAGAGGAAGTATGACCGCATATATACCGCTGACAATATACACGCGATTGTCAAAGCCTATTTCAGTGTCATCAATCAATACTTGGATGTCCCTGAGGAAGCGAATGTCGCCTACGTGATGGAAAAGCCGAAGCCCGTCGAGTTCCGCAATAAACTGAAAGACGGGTTGCATATCATCTTTCCGCATATTATCGTGAATAATAACGTCCATCACTTTATTCGGCGAAAGATATTGGATGTCGCTGCGGATATTTTCAAGGATTTGCCAATCTGTAATGACTATGATTCGATTGTCGATAAGGCGATTATCGACGTGAATTGTTGGCAGATGTATGGTTCGCGAAAGCCCGATTGCGATACCTACCGTGTTTCGAGCATCTATAAATATGCGAATAATGAAACGGTAAGAACCGATTATACCTTGAACGCCGCGGACGAGATAAACTTTATCAAACTGTTTTCTATGCGTAATTTTTCTAATAATATTCAAAACTTTGTGAAACCAGAATTTGATGTTGAAATAAGTCAATATAGTAAGCACATCTTACCCGCGATTGACCAGAAGTTGAAGAGCAAAGTCCAGAACAATATTTTCGGCAAATCGTTGAATGCGAACCGATGTTATATTTCAGAAGATGAATTGAACTTTGCTAAAAAACTCGTAAGTTGCCTATCTTTGACACGTGCCGATAATTACACGGACTGGATTAATTTGGGCTGGGTATTGCGTAATATCGATTACAGGCTTCTTGAAACGTGGGTAGATTTTTCAAAAATTAGCAGTGCGTATATCGAGGGCGAATGCCACAATCTATGGGACAAGATGAGGAAAGACAATATGGGTATCGGAACGCTCAGATGGTGGGCGAAGCAGGATAACCTCGTAAAATACGTCAGTATCCTCGACCAAAGCATAATTCCTAAGATAGACCAGAGTGTCGCGTCGGACGGTGCTCATTTCGATATTGCGTGTGTCGTCTATGCTATCTTTAAAGACGATTTCAAAGCGATTTCCAAGGACATCTGGTATAAATACGACAAGGAGCGGCATCGCTGGGTTCGTGCGAGGGAAGGATTGGATTTACGGCGTATCCTCAGTATTGATATATGTAAGAAATATATGGAACGAAGCCTATTTTTCTCAGAATATACAGAAGACCCGACGCTAAAAGCCATCAACGACGAGCGTAGCAAGAAATGCCTGAAAATCGCGACGCAATTGAAGAACTCCAATTTCAAAGACTCGATAATGAAAGAATGTCGGACGCTCTTTATCGACGAGAAGTTTGAGGAGTTGCTCGATAGCCGTTCTCATTTGATTGGGTTCGACAATGGCGTCTATGATTTAAAGATGCACATGTTTCGCGACGGAATGCCCGACGATTACATTCTGCTCAGCACGAAACTCAACTACGTCAATTATAACAGCGAGATGCCCGAAGTATTGGAAATCAACGAGTTTTTCTCGAAAATATTCACCAACAAGAATCTGCGGAATTACGTGATGGACGTGTTGGCGTGTATCATCGACGGTAGCATCGCACAAGAACGCTTCTATATATTTACAGGACAGGGTAGCAACGGAAAATCGAGGCTCTTGGATTTGATTCAAAAGTCGATTGGGGAATATTATTGTATCTTGCCGATTGCCTTGCTAACGCAGAAACGGGCGGCGAGTAATGCGGCTCAAAGTGAATTGGAGCGAACGAAGGGGCGTCGATTTGCGGTGATGCAAGAGCCGAGTGAAAATGATAGGCTCAATATCGGATTGATGAAAGAATTGTCGGGACAGGATAGGATTTTAGTGCGAACGCTCTTTAAAGAGCCGTATGAGTTCAAGCCTCAATTCAAGATGATTCTAACGTGTAATGAATTGCCCGAGATTCCAAGTGATGATGGTGGCACGTGGCGTCGTATCAAAGTGTGTAATTTTTCGAGCAAATTCACAGAGACCCCAGATATCAATAAGCCGACTGAGTTTTATATGGACTTGGAGTTGTCTGACAAATTCGACCGATGGAAAGAGGTATTCATTAGCCTACTGATTGACCGCCATAAGCATATTAATCCGATGGCAATCCCTGAGCCGAGCGAAGTTCGCGTCGCTACGGAGAGTTATAAGCAGAATAACGATATTATCGGGCAATTCGTGAATGACCGCATTGTGATTGACCCGCAAATCAAAGAACCGCGTATCACCATCACGAAACTCTATACGGACTTCAGGCTATGGAGTATATCGAATGTTGTGAAGGGTAAGAAATGCCCTGACCGCAATCAACTCAAAGCATACTTGGAAAAACTACTCAACAAACCCTACGAATCGAAGGGCTGGAATGGCATAGGATATAAGGAAGAGGATGACGATGAAGAGGATGAGGATGAATAGGTAGGATGATAAGAATATTGTTATATAAGGAAAAGTGATGCGTAGCGATTTGTATTATTTTTTATTTTTATAAAAATTGAATACTCTGAATACTCTTTTATATATTAAATATGTCGCAATCGAATGGTCTAAGCAACCGTCTAAAACAACTGGTTAATGATGGAAAAAATCTTAATGATGATAGTAGTTTATCTGAAAAAATATTAGCAGACACTATGAGTGAAATTATTCCATATGCTACGGAGGTTTTCAAACCACACGGATATAATATTGTTATGGAAAAACACATTTCATTATATGAATGCCAAAAGTTCTTTGAAAAAGCAGGTGGTTCAATTCCGAACCCTGATAATAAGAATGTCGGTATGCGTCCTGACGGAGGTATATTATTTGCTGTATCAGATAACAAAAGAATCCCTATTCTTATAGTGGAAGACAAGGTTCAGGGAACAAACGACACTTTATTTACACAAAATAAAAAGAGACAATCAACAGGTAATGCGATTGAAAGAGCGGCGAAAAATATAAGAGGGTGCGAAATGCTTTTTGCTGGACTCGATATATTTCCATACGTATTATTTGCTTCGGGATGCGATTTTCATTCCAGTGAAACTATCTCCAAGCGAATTGAAATGATGAACTTTGGTTTTCCAAATAATTATATTGATATAACTACTGAAACTACGAATGAGCAAGTAAATACAAATATACGTTCAATTATTGAAAGCATAGACGTTAAAAAAAGGTGGGGAAAATGTGTTGTTTCTGTATTTATAAAAGCACATAAGTGGGATGAAATGGGACACAGTTCATCGCGTTGGAAAAAGGACGAGCAAATACATATATTAAAGAAGGTTATAGATAGTGTATATGAAAATCTGGCTATCTCTTTGAAACAAGATACATAATCTCAATCACCTTATCGCTTCTTTCTTTGAGATTTCTGCTACCCTTGTAGGTGTCATATTTTATTTCGTATTTTTTGACATTATATGGTTCGAATAATGTTTTCCAATCGCTCTCTGTGATAATTCCCTCGTTATTATAAGAAATCAGGATATAGGTCGATTTAGCAAGTCCATCCGCCAGTAGTTTCCCCATCGATAGTACAGCGGTTCGATGTTTATTATAATTCGACTTCGTCCAATCTGTCGGAATACCCGAAATCGTAGAAATATCTACGGGTTCTTCGTTCTTTGCTATAATATTTAACATAAAATAATTACTACCGTAAGGATGTTGATTATAAGGCGGGTCTAAATACATAATATCGATATCATTCGGGAGTTCATTTACCAACACGTTGATATCCTTATTCGACGGAAAAGCCGTGTAGTTTGAATAATTCCATATAGGGATATCTAATCGTATCGCCTTTGTAATTCGAGATAACGCGTTTTCACCTTTGCCTCCAAACCAGCCTATATTGCCCTTTTTATAAAATCCCTTAAATACCCCTGCCGTATTCGTATTTATACTTGCCTTATTTAGAAGAGGCACTAAACAATAATTCACCAACTCCGTCTCTATATGTTCGGATATGTATTTTCGTAGCGTATCTATAATAAGGGCGTTCTCGCGTGTATAAAAACAACGCTCACCTTCCTTGATATCCTTGCTATCTTTTGGAGCATACAGTTTGCTTATGATACCTTCGTGATATGGTCCATTCTCGGCAATCTCATTCATACGATGTATATGATGTGATATCCGCTCCTTTTGATGCTCGGATGGATTTACAAGATAACAATATGCCATCAAATAAGAATACAGTTCCATATCATTCGTATAAAGATTATCGGATAGATAAGACAGTTCCCTCGATACAACAGAAGAACCCGCAAATCCATCCACGATATTCAATTTATCCTTCGATAAAATAACTCGCACTTCATCGACAATATCGCGAATATATGAAACCAACTTCCTCTTATTACCGATACACGTTAGCATCGTTTGATATACAAACGTTTTCTTATTATGGGTATCGTCATTAACAGTTTCATTCTCATCAGACGAGGATGTAAGTAATAAAATTAAATCTGCCTTGCTTTTCCCTGAATAACCTTTGATATTATTTATTTTACAAAGGGATACTAATTCTGCTCTTGATTTTTCGCGATTCATTATAATTGATGTTGTTTGATAGTATTTTATAGTATTTGATACTATTTATATCAATTTTTTAGATACTATCTAAAAAATGATAAATAGATTTATACAAAAGAGCAAATGAATCGATATAAAAAAGATAGATTCGTGTTGTTTCTTGATTCTCTTACAACAATTATTACAATTTTGAAATACCTATGCTTAATCGCCTACATACTATTATACATACTATATAGCCTATATAGCGTTTCTTACATAATCAGCGAAGCAACGATGCCCGATTAGACTTCCGACGGGTTCGTGAGGTATTTAATCCATACCTCCTTGGGATATTTAGACTTCCTTAAATTGAGATAGAAACCCAGTTCGACTGCTTGGTCATAAAAGCCCTTGTTTTGTGCCAACTGTCCTTCGCTATACAAATCTACAATACTTTTGAGCGATAGGCGATGATTAATCATATTGATATTCTCGATGAATTGCGTAAGAATATCTTCGGTGATAATCTTGTTATTACTATTCGAATACGTAGATACAAAGCATTCGAGAACATCCTTGTTCGCATTTAGAAGATTGAATATCTCTTTTTTATTCACACGCGGTTGTCTGCTTGTTTCGCACTGGTTCGACAATATAAGCCCCTTGAAACGCCTCTGCCTACACAGTCTATTCATAAACTCCATCACGTTTATATCCACGATTACTGGCTCTTTGAAAGGCAAATGATTATTTATTTTCGTATATAATTCGATGCTCCGCTTCATATTGGTAGTCTCGCACTCATCCACCTCATAAACCCACACATATACCTTGTATTCGCAACTAAACGTATGGTCGTGTTCTGTGATATACTTACATATCGCCCCGTGTCTGTGGTTTCCGTTGATAATCTTGATGCTCTTCTCTTCAATCTTAGCCTTCATGTCATATATCGCATCAATCGTGAAGGGGATGTCGTAGCCTTCGGTAATCGAGGCATACAACTCAGTTATCTTTGAAGAGTCCAAGTCTCTGTTGAATACGATAGGTGTGGCGTAAGCCATCAACTCGCGAAAACTCAGTTTTACCAAATATTTGACATCGCTTATCCTGTCGATTGTTTTGTCGGCGATATTAAAGTATGGCTGTGGTGGCGGAGACGGAGATACTTGCGGTTGCTTGTTGTCTGTCTTTTCAAACGCCTTCTTGATATCTTCATCATTGAAACTCATTGTCTGGGTTGGGCTTTGTAGTTGGCTTGTGGTTCGTTTGTGGTTCGTTTGCTCTACGCTCTACTATTATACATTATAGCATCCTTAATCAATTTTTATCTTTATCTTTATCTTTATCTTTCTCCAACAATAGAAATATGTAGGCGAAGAGCGACGATATCACAAGTCCGCATATTTCGATTGCGGTATGGTAAGGGAACGGGTATGCGTTCATCATCGCCTCGCAATTATACTTCTCGTTAAAGAAGAGTCCTATGATGACTAAGAATAACAGTAGCAGGATTGGCAGTAGTCGCTTAACGACAGTAGGCAACTTCACGTGCCATAGTCCTGTAAGAAGCACAACAACCCAAATGTTTATTCCTGAAATCGCGTTATATACCGTGCCGATATAATTCAAAAATATATAGAAGTCCAGAAGAATCGCTGCGAATATGAGAGGGATATAAGGAGGTTTGCCACTAATGAACGATAAAGCGGTGATTAGGGCGATAACGATGAGATACGAGGCTGCGTGAATAATATACACGTGTTCTAAACTATGCTCACCGTCGTCGCCGTGGTCGCTCCAAAACAAATGCGAATATGCGTGGTATGCTTGAAATATGAATAAGGACAGTATAAAGAACTGGATTTCGAGATGCTTTGCCAAGGATAATAAATAAAGCAAGATGATACACGATACGATATCGATACTTGCGGAATAAGGCTGGTCTGCGAAGTCTGCTCGAACCTCACACGTATTAAAGGGGAAGGTCTTAGGTGGCTTAGACTGCTTAGACGATTCCATTTAATATTATAGAGATACAAAAAATATAAATATAAAAATATAAAACATAAAATATATATATAGATTATTGCTAACTGTGTCGTCTTGGCGTCGTTAGGCGATAGGGACATATCTCTGCTGTCCCTCTTTGCTTACGACGAGTTCGTATAACATCTTGAATATATCGGTATTCATCTTTTTTTTATGATTCATTTCAAGAAGAATCATTATATTTTTAATGTCTTCCTTGTCGGGATATAACCCATCCACCTCCCTTTCTATCAAACCGATATTGTATTCGAGCATCAGGTTCATATAATCCACGAAATGTTTGCCTCGCACATATCGGTTGCGTCTCTTTAATTTGCTGAAAAACGTCGCAATGTCCTCCTCACACGAAACAGACGCGTCCCTCAAATCATTTGGGTTAATGTTATAGTAGCAACCGTATTTGCCAGACTCAATCGTCATCTTCGCATCGTGTTTCACAAAATAGGCAGTGTCTATGAACCAATTTATTTCCTCCGCATAGAATCCGCCTCTCTTTTCTTCGATGACTTGGTGCGTGTTCTTGATGAGTTGCGTGGATAGTTCGTAATACATCCTTAAATACTTGTGTTTCAAGAGTCTCTCAAAGGGGATTATGATTGCCCCGATGTGAAGGACATCGATATATACGAGTTCGCGAAACTTGATAAACAAGAAGTATTTGCTCTCGGTGTTGTTTTTGTTGGCTTGGAAAAACCCAGAAAACTCCATATCCTTCACGTGGTGATAGATGTATTGAAGCATCGTTTGTTGGTTGTTGTTGGTCTCGGTAGCGGCTTGTAGCGACTGGTTGGTCGGCTTGTTGCTGGTTGGCTTGTTGCGACTTTTAGTCTGCTTCTTTTGCTTTGTCTCTGCTATATAAAATTAAGACATCAAATCAGTTTTTAGTATTGATATAGGATATTAGGACATATTTATTCTAAAAAACTGATATATTAACTTTGAAATATAATTAACATACAAACTATAAACTATGAACGATAAAGAAAGAGGCGTTAAAAACGGGCTACGATACATCTTAGGGGTATCGAAATCTAATCACAAAATAGAAATAATGAAAGAGGACAATATAAAAAAAGCCCATATATATTGTAAAATTAACCAGTTATCAGGACAGGTATCGGGACCATTGATAGAACATTTCATTAAAGAGAAATACGGTATGAAAAAAAATAATGCGTCGCGATGTAATGGCGACTTACAGCATAACGAGATAAACTATGAACTCAAAATATCAAACGGGGGCAAAGAAAACAACAGGTTCAACTACGTTCAACTGCGGATGAACCATGACTGCGTATATATATTTACCGCGTATTACATTAGCGTCGATAACATAGAGACAGAAGGCGAATTATTTATTTTCAAACTCAATAAAGAGGACATCAAACGGCTAATATTCGCATTTGGCGGATATGCTCACGGAACAGTTAAAAAGTTAGGAGAAATCACAGAGGACGAATTAGATAACTCTGCGAATGACAAAGAATATTCGATACGCCCAAAATATGGCGATAAATGCTGGAATGAATTATTGAAATTCAGAGTGGAACATATTATATAGATTCACCAATTCCGCACGTCCCATCGAGTTTTGCCTCGCCGTATTTACACTATTCGAATAGTCCAATTGCGTAAGCCGATGAATGAGCGTATTCTTATCTATATTCGATTTACACCAGTGCCAACTCTTAGGTCGCAATTCCATCAATCCCTCTGTTTTTATTTCGCCTATCGTGCCACCATAAGCCCGAAGGGCGAAGTCGGCATTCTCAGGAGGCGTAGGTTGCCCCGACGCATCTGTTTTGCCTAATTTGAGAAACTCCCAATCGCCGTGTGTTTTCGGCAAATCAATAGACTCCCTTTCTATATCGATATCCTTTTTCTCCCATATTTGGAAGCAACATTTGACGCTCATTGCGGGATGAAAGCAACACGGCCTATTTGGTATTTCTTCGTCATATACCAGATGAAACCGACGATTAAGGCGGTTTTGAATACTTATTTTTCTAAACGTTCTCGGGATTATGAAAGCAATCACCGTTGCCCATTTTGCCGAATGATTGAAAAACTTGATTGCCAATGAACTAATCTTGCCAAATGGCGGGTTGCCAATCACCAATATATTTTTATGTTCTGATGACGGATGATAATCGAAGAAGTCTTGCTCGATTATATCTGGGTGTTGGGGCGATATATCAATGCCAATCTTTTTATCACTCGGTATTTGATTTAGAAAACTGCCGTTCCCAGCACTCGGTTCGACAATTAAATCCCAGTCGGCGACGTCATACAATGCCGATACCTTCTCGATACATATCTTCGAACATTCTGGTAATGTATAGAACTTGTCAAGCCCCTCTTTACGGACGCGTGAGACGTCCGTGGCGTCCATTCTATTGTTAAATGATTTCATTAAATAAATCATTTTTTATATAAAACTGACATCATCATCTATATCTATATCTATATCCTAACAAATGGAAAGCAAACACCAAGCGAAGCAAGAAGTTCAAGAAAGTTATGCGAAATATATGAAACACATCAGAAACGAAAAAAATATAAATAGCAACAGCAACGGCAACAGCAACAGTAATGTATGTTTTCTATGCGGACGCAAAGGACACTACGGTTCGCAAACATCCTGTTATGCTGCGAATCGCTATGCTGCGAATCAAATAAGGAAGGGGGGGGATATTATAATTGACGAACTACATCCCTGATGCTTTTCTCGCTATCCTCCAAGTTCGCCTCCAAGTTCGCCTCCAAGTTCGCCTCCAAGTTCGCCTCCAAGTTCGACAAGTATGGGGCAAACGTCTTGGGTGTGCGTATGAGATTGTCGCAGATGATTTGGAATAGGTCGCTATTCATATCCTTCTTTTCGTAAAACGCAAAGAGGTTTATGATGTTTCGTTTGTCATCTTCGATTGCCGAGATTTCGTCGAGTTCTTTTTCCATCCACGACGCGTTATAGGCGATTGCGAGATTTGTATAGTTAATCACACGTTTCTTATAAACGACTGATAATACATATCCTATGTAGTTTTGTAAATTATAATTGAAAAACTCAATCTCCGATGCTGTATGAACCCACTTACGATTACCAGTATCGTCTAACCACAAATAATTAGGGTCTGTCAATACAAATGGGTCTATCTCGTAATAGCAATACTGTTTGTCCGTTTTAACTTCGTCATTCAAGATATACGCACAATCCACATACCAATTGCGTCGCCCCTTGTATATGTCTGTGATTTCTGCGTCCCAAATGCTACTTCCGTCTTCGCTAATTTTTTCAACAATCTTATTTTTATCCTTCACAAACAGAAGCGATAGGTCGTAATACATCTTTAACTTCTGGTTTTTCAACATCTCTTCAAAGGGCATAACGATACTACCCACGTTTTTAACATCGATATAGATGTTGTTTTTACACTTTATGAAAAGGAAATATTTGAGATATATAACTCGGTCTCCTTGGACGTTCGTTGTCATATCGAAAAGAGCGGAGAACTCCATATCGGGTAAATGATAAACCTCCATATCGGGAAAATGATAATTCGTAACGGTCATCGTTTGGTTATACGAAGTTTGCGAAGAACAGCGAGAGTAGCGAGAGTTTGCGAAGAACAGCGAGAGTAGCGAGAGTTTGCGAAGCAACGGAGTAGCGATGCGGTTCGATACACGTCTTTCTTATGATGTTAAAAAAATCATATCAATTTTTATTCATTGTTCGGAATAGAATATGAATGGTATTCGATAAGTATTATTCAGTTATTTTACGATATTTAAGAATATGTATAATAAAAACTGATTTATGTATTAGATGAGTGGTAGTAATAGAAATGTGCGTATATGATGGATGTAAAACACGACCAGCATTTAATTATGAAGGAGAGACAAAAGGCTTATATTGTTCAACTCATAAGAAAGAGGGAATGCGAGATATAAAGAGTCAAACCTGCTTTCACGAAGGTTGTAAAAAACGACCATCATTTAATATCGAAGGAGAGACAAAAGGCTTATATTGTGCAACTCATAAGAAAGAGGGAATGCGAGATATAAAGAATCAAACCTGCTTTCACGAAGGTTGTAAAAAACGACCATCATTTAATATCGAAGGAGAGACAAAAGCCTTATATTGTGCAACTCATAAGAAAGAGGGAATGCGAGATATAAAGCATCAAACCTGCTTTCACGAAGGTTGTAAAAAACGACCAGTATTTAATTATGAAGGAGAGACAAAAGGCTTATATTGTGCAACTCATAAGAAAGAGGGAATGCGAGATATAAAGCATCAAACCTGCTTTCACGAAGGTTGTAAAAAAATACCAGTATTTAATTATGAAGGAGAGACAAAAGGCTTATATTGTGCAACTCATAAGAAAGAGGGAATGCGA
>Ga0208718_1000198_pt1 | contig 11059 bp, 6 predicted proteins | sample LakMenE29Apr09ns_FD_150743 | JGI IMG/M metagenome (GOLD analysis project Ga0208718, IMG submission 150743) | Freshwater microbial communities from Lake Mendota, WI - 29APR2009 deep hole epilimnion ns (SPAdes) | ecosystem: Environmental > Aquatic > Freshwater > Lake > Epilimnion/Euphotic zone ...
TACTGTTTCATCACGTTCTCAATCTCTTCGCTGCTCAGCCACTCGTCCGGATCGCGGATCCACGACTTCGGTGCCTCCGGCGCAAAGGTGTCTTCCACCGCTTCAGCGGGGTCTACGCCCATGATTTGCTTCATCCAGCAGGCTTCGTTGCGGCACATGCGACCGAAGCGCTGCTTCAGCGCCGTCCAAATCTCCTTGGGTTCATTTGTTTCAATGCGCACATCCGGGTGGCGCGCATTCCAGCCATCTCTTAATTTGTGCAGCGTGTCGTTGTCGTAGCACGTGAAGTAATGCTCCTGCACGGGGCCGCACTTCAGCCGTTCAAACTCCTTTGCGCTGGGTCGTCGTCGGCTCTTAGTTTTTCGGCCGCCTTTGGGATTGTGATTCGTCTTGCGCCTAGTTTTGGTTTTGGGTCTAGTTTTCATTACAGAAATGGACAACTTAATTTTAATCACAGTTTAATTACAGTATGCAAATAATTTATTTTGTTCATTCAATTATGGGAATTGGCAATATTAATTTTTGCAATTCGGGTTTAGATTTGGATGGTTTGGGCTTAATGTCCTTGGTTTTAAATTTGGGGTCGTCCAGGTTAATTTCCTTCAGCTGAGGAATCCGCACCGGATTGTGGCCGGGTGACGTGGCCGACGGCGTGGTTTTAATGACGTACGTGTCCAGCGTGGGCGTCTGCGGTTTGTGCTTGTCAAACGACATCAAGATTTCCAGCTTTTTCTTTGATGAATCCGCCAACGGCTGCTCCACGCCGTCGTCGCCATCGTCGTCTTCATTAAAAGATGATTCGGGTTCGGTTTCCATGATGGGCGGCAAATACCCTATGGCAACGCACTCCGCCATGTGCTCCTCCTGCAACGTGTCGTTCTTATCCTTGTTCCTAAAATACGTGATGCACGCCTTGGCGTACGCTTCAAACGCTTGCAGCACGAAAATGTCGTTCACTGTTTCGCCCTTCAGTAAGTCACGCGTCATTTCCATGATCCGTTTTTTGTAAAAGCGTTTAGCGCGTTCGTACTTCCCGCTCAAGTCGGCTTCTTTATTTCGCAGGTACCGCTCGTACTGCGGCTGGTTCACCATGAGATCCAGCGTGACGTGATCCACCTGGTCCAGATTCAGGTTCATTGAATGTTGAATGATGAATGATTGATGAATCGCATATTATGTGCAAATATGCAATTGTTCCCGATTTTAGCGCATCACTTGCGCATTGCATCATTATTGCATTATTATTGCAGTATCATTATAAAAAGATAAAGGCATGATGCATACCCATGATAAAAATGATTCGTGTCAAAATATTCTGCACATTTGCGTCAAGCGAAAATTGCAAAAAAACTTATGAGAGAATAAATTGTGCGGGTGGAATGCAATTTTATGGCGAGGACAAAAAAATACACATCACTGTCAATGATGATTACACCCATGCAATCATAATAAACACCGCGATGCCCCCCTTGAAAATACCGAACCAAAATGTTATTGGGTTAGCATTTGAACCCGTGCAATTTTTGGGCATGACTCCAGAATTTGTGAATTACGCCATTAAACACATCGGCAAATATTTAATAGGCGATGTGGTTTCTGGAATGCCGGCATTGTTTGTGCCTCACTTTGGCTACTTGTGGTATTCACCGCCGCCGCCACCATTGACCGAACTGACAATGAAAAACCGCATCATGTCAATCATTGTGAGCAATAAACTCACGGCGCCCGGGCACCAGTACAGGCACAAATTGACCCAGGAAATCATCAAACGCGGGTTGCCGATTGACATTTACGGCAATGGAAGTTCCAATTATTCATTCCACACGGTGAAAGGGCCGTTTGACGATGACGTCCAACCGTATCGTCACTATTTGTTCTCAATATGCATAGAAAACTTCAGAAGCGATCATTATTTTTCTGAAAAAATAATCACGCCTATATTGCACAACTGTTTGCCGATATACCACGGGTGCATCAACATTCATGCGTATTTTGACAAGGGGGATGTGATAACATTGAAGGGACGCGTGGAACACGACATTCAATTGTTGATCGCCATTTTGAAAAACCCGCGCATGTATTACCGACACACTTGTACTGATAAAAACAAAAAGACGGTCAACCTGATAGAAAACCTGGAACACTTGTTTTCCTAAGAGGGTGTGGACAAGTCTCTAACGCAAGTCTCTAACGTCTACGAACGGTTGTTCTTGTTTCGGACATGGATTCCAACCTTCTAAAGTCCCATACTGCCTCTCATAATCCCAACCAGATAACATACTGCATTCAGCTTTAGAAGGTATGGTGAAAACTGTTTCTTGGTTTGCTAGTGTTTGCATAGAATCTATTTTAGTTTTAATAGTTTGTAACATTTCGCGTGTGTATGTTTTAATGTCCTTAACCGGATAATAATACGAATTTGCTGTTCCTATATTAAGACGAATGTCGGGGGTAATTTCGGGGGGAAGTTTATTGTATCCATTGACTACTACATAAGTTTCTTGCATGAGCTTTTTTTGGGTTTTAAGTATACTGTTCAATAATTCAGACACCTTTGTTTTTCTTGCATTCTTTTCTTCTGCAGACAAGTTCAAACCATCTATTTTTAATCTAATTGAGTCTGCCAGAATTGTTTGGGTTTTTGAAAACGCATCAAAATTTATAGGTGTAGCATCCTGTTCTTCAGTGGAAAACAACGCTATTGTTAATTCATTATCAGGCATAGCAACGGTTTTGATATGTAAAATCTTCATTTTTCTTGTTTCGTCGGCAATGAGTTGTTGTGTTTTTTGCGTCTTTTGTTGTTGTTGTAGTAGTAGTTGTTGTTGTTGTTGTTGTTGTTGTTGTTGTTGTCGTCGTTTTTCTAAATGTATGGATTTTAATTCATCTAAAGCACCATTTAATACAGTATCATTATCAGTAAAACGAAAGTCATACGATGTGGATTTTTGCGCCACATTTTCCACCTTACTTAGGTCTGGTTTAAGTGTTTCACTTCTTAATGAACCACAAAATATCTTTAATGTTAGAGGGTTCTCACCTCTTACTAATTTTATAAAAAAACCTCCGTTTGGACCATTCTCTACTTCTGTTGTTATTTCAAAAGGTTTAGTTTCTGCGGTAGCCATGAAGGCATTTTTTTTATACCTTAGTAATACAGGAGTCACACCACCCCTATGAAATCTTTTTCCACGTTTGTGTGTGCGCTTTTGAACACGGTTTCGGTTGCTTAATAGTCGACTACGTCGACTACGTCGACTACGCCGACTACGCCGACTACGCCGACCTAGTTTTCTTGAAATTTTCATTCAATTGCGTTTAGTGTTATACATTAGTTATATAAAACAATTTTACATTTGCATTTGCATTTTAACAAAAAAAAACACTTAAACGTGCACACAGTTATTTATGCATGTTTATTTTGGTAATTTAAAATAATCACGCAACATCTCCAATGCAGTCTGTCATGCAAACCACCATGTGTTTGAACATGATTGTGAAGAACGAGGCGCACATCATTCGCGGAACGCTGGAAATGCTGGCTTCCAAAATGCGGTTTGATTACTGGGTCATTTGCGACACGGGTTCAACCGACGACACGCGAGAGATCATCGTGCAATTCTTCAAAGAAAAAAACATTCCAGGCGAACTGCACTGCGACGAGTGGGTGGACTTTGGACACAATCGGACCCTAGCGCTGGAGCGCGCATTCAACAAAACCGATTTTCTGCTCGTGTTTGATGCAGACGATGAACTGCATGGCACCATCCGCATTCCGGCCAAGGTGGAATTCGACGAGTACCACCTGAAATTCGGACAGCCCAATTCGGGCATGAACTACACGCGAACCCAGTTAATAAACAATCGCAAACGGTTCAAATACTTTTCGGTTTTGCACGAGTTCATCAGTTGTCAGGACCCGACGCCTGCCCGCGTGTGCATATTGGATGGCGATTATTACCTTATTTCTGGGCGCACCGGTGCGCGCAACCGGGACCCCGACAAGTATTTGAAGGATGCAACCATTTTGGCTTCGGCGCATGCAGATGCGCTGGCGAAGGGGGACGACCTCTATAAACGCTACGCATTTTATTGCGCGAACAGCTATCGCGATTGCGGTAAATACGCGGATGCGATTAAGTGGTATGAAATAACGCTCTCTCAGGACAACTGGGTGCAGGAGAAATATTTGGCGTGCCTGTATGCCTTTCAATGCTATGATGCATTGAAACAAAAAGAGACCGGTTTTTTTTATTTGGTGAAAGCATTCGCATATGACAAAGAGCGCGTGGAGTGCTTGTACCCGCTGCTGGTGCATTACTGTTGCGAGGAGATGCATGAAATGGCATACAACTATTATCGCATGGTGAAAATGACCACAATTACAAATAATGCCGGCAAATTGTTTGTGGAGACGGACAAGGCGGGGTTCTTTGTGCCGTATTACATGATCATTGTTGCGGATCGGGTGGGAGATCGCGAATGCGGCGTTCGCATGTATGAAAAGATTTTCACAGAGAAACACCGCACATTCAGCGTGTGGCATCTGCGCAATTTGATATTCAACCTGCGGTTTTTCATAAACCACGTGAAACCGGAAGCGTTGAATGCATTTGCGACGCTTGCCAATGATTATTTGAAATTTGTCATTGACAATGGCGTCCCAGCCAACACGTTTGATGATCTCACCGCACCATTAAACACGCGCACGGTCAACCAGACACGGGTCGTGAAAGAAAAAACACTCTCAAAACACGCGTTCAAACACAGCCGCAACATTTTATTTTACACGGGATTCTGCAATGCAGAATGGAACTACAGCGAAATGAAGGTGGGCGCACTGGGCGGTTCCGAGAAGGCGGTGGCTCACCTCTCCAAAGAGCTGGGACAACTGTTTAAAGCGGAAAACGGATACACCGTTTACGTCGCGGGACACGTGCGCGCCGAAGAGCTGGCGGAATGCAACGTGAAATACGTGGGACTTAAGGATTTGCCGGACTTGTTGAGCAAAACCGAATTCCACACGGTGATTTGCTCGCGCTACATTTCATTTTTGGAAATTTATGGGAACGCATGCTCGTTTTACCAGTTCTACATATGGGCGCATGACACGCGATTATTGCCTTACGGGTGTGACCTGAGCGATGCCGCAATCATTGAAAAATGGGCGGACTGCATTGATGGCTGCGTGTGCCAAACGCCGTGGCATGCGGGTCAGTACGCCGCACTCTATCCTGCCCTTAAAACCAAATTGTCCATAATAAACAACGGCATTGATTTGACGCTGTTTCCCGCACCGCAGGCAAAACAGCCCGGAAAATTCATGTACACGTCGCGCACGGAGCGCGGATTGGCGCGCATATTGGAGTTGTGGCCGGAAGTCGTGGCAGCTGTGCCGGGCGCCACTCTCGCCGTGTCAACGTATGAAGTGTTCCCATGCAATGACGAGGAACGGCATATTCAGGCCCGCATTGCGCAACTCAATGAATCTCTCAACCCGGAAAACCGCATTCAGCACTTGGGCAAACTGAACCCGGCGCAACTGTACGCTGAAATGAGCACGGCGGAGTACTGGCTGTATCCAACCAACTGGCCCGAGACGTCGTGCATTACCGCGATGGAGATGCTCATGTCAGGTGTCTTGTGCTTGTATTACCCGGTGGCGGGACTGACCGACACAATGAACGGGTGCGGCATCCAGGTTGCGCCCGGGACCGAGGTGGAGACGTTGCGCAAACTGGCGCACAACGACCAAGGGAAAGAGGCACTGCGACAGCAGGGCCGCGCATACGCCGAGAGATGTGGTTGGTCAACCCGGGCGCAGCAGTGGGGCAGCTTGTGTTCACCGTGCAATTGCAGTTCAGAAGAGTTATCAACGCTGCAAACATTGAAAAAAACTTCAACAATTGAATATGAGTTTGGAATAGTCAACCCATCTGCGCCTAGAAGAAAAAAAATAGTTGACTTTTTAAAATCTCATGATTTTTCCATAAATGTGATTGAAGGATGGGAGTGTGACAGCGAGTTGGCCAAATGTAAACTCATGTTAAACGTGCATGATGGTGTGAACAATGATGTGGAACGCAATCGTTACCACAAATACATAGAAGCCGGGTTTAGCATTCTATGTGAAACGAGTTGTAATGTGTGTTCAAATTTTACGCAAAAATATCCGAATGTGAGGTTCATTGACTATGATGATTTTTTTGACATTGGAACAATCATTGATTGTTACAATAATCCGTTTGTGGGGAAGGCGCACAACGCATATGTATTAGACATATTGAATGTGTGTCATCGCACAATAGACATTCCGGTTGCGCACGTTTCATTTTTGGAAAAATTAGGTTCAGATTTTAACCCCCCCGAAAAAATGGTGATTTATGACATTGGGTCCAGCGTGCTGCACTGGAGCAACCATGCGAAAAGAATTTGGAAACACAGTGACATTTATGCATTTGATGCAATGACAGAAATGAAATTGTTTTATGACACACACAATGAAACAAAAAATGCCGCATTAACGTTTCAGTACAATGTGGGTGTTTTATGTGACGCAGATTATAAACGAATTAGTTTTTATCAGAATGACGAACTTCCTGGTGGAAATTCATACTACAAAGAAATAGGTCATCACAATTCGCACAATATTTTCACTGAAAAACACATCAAGTATAAAATCGGACTGAAATTGGAAACAGTGATTAATAACAAAAAGTTTCCGTTACCAGATTTGATCAAGATAGATGTTCAGGGGGCGGAGTTGGACATTCTGAAAGGATCCATGAATATAATTAATTCTGCGAAATTTCTTATAGTGGAGTTGCAGCACGTTGAATACAACAAAGGTGCGCCGCTGTGCAATCGGACGCGTGATTTTTTGATTGAAAATGGGTGGGAAGTGTATGCCGAAAAATTTTGCAACAACGGGCCCGATGCTGACTGGTGTTTTATAAATACACATAAAAATAGAAATTCGTTTCATACATTGCATCCCACCCCGGACAAATGTCATTGCAATCCAAACGAATAGTTCAATGCAAAATTGCATGATTGACGCGAACCTATAAATTAAAAAAAATATGACAATATAATAAAATGTCATATTCAAATTACAATTCATATTTAGCAAATCGCACCGTTTGCTGCTGCCCATCAAACACTAGTGGAAGCGGAGCCACGGGTCCGCAGGGCGCAACAGGCGCTCAAGGAGATACAGGCGCAACAGGCGCAACGGGTGCAACGGGCGCTCAAGGAGATACAGGCGCAACCGGCGCAACAGGTGCAACGGGCGCTACAGGCGCAACAGGCACAACCGGCGCTCAAGGCATTACAGGCGCTCAAGGCGCTACAGGCGCTCAAGGAGATACAGGCGCTCAAGGCGCAACAGGCGCTACAGGAGCCACGGGCGGAAGCCCATGGTTCGCGACAAACTACATTGGACCCACGGGTCCTGGATACACGGGAACCGGGTACACGGGCGACGTGATGGTGTTCGGAAAATTATATGTTGAAGGCGGCATTGATCCAACCTATTTAGCATTGGAACCACTGTCATCGTTGTCAAACCCAATCCCTCTTGGTTTGCACGGAATATGGATGGACCAAACCAATGGCAATGCATTGAGGTCTGACAACATTTACATGAATGTGGACACGACCCTCCCTTATATCTCATTAAAGCCCGACAACAATGCCGCTCAAATCACATTGTCGGATGGTTCCAGCACTAATCCCACTGAAAGCAAGTATATTCCATCTGGCTACAATATTACCGCAAATAATGGTGCAGGGGCATCCGTGTCATCTTCGTTGAACACTGCAACTGCAAACAATGTTGCATCGATGTCATATTCTTCATCTGCACCTTTAACTGTGTTTGATTGCGCCGTAACTTCTGAAGCCAACAATGCGGGATCATTGATCATCGCAAATCACACCATTCCAACTGTAAATACGAAATCGTTTCAAGCCGCAGCAAACCTTTCGCAAGCTCAAATGCAAGTGAGTTTTCAAAATACTACAACTCAAGTGGATACTTTTGGAAATGTTGTGGCATTGGACGGAGACGTGAGTTCTAGACACACTGCGATAGACAATGCAACCGGCGACAATTCGTCTGCCATTGTTGAGTCGTCGTTTGTGGGAGGTGCTGGATCATCTCTCGTTAGTTTAAATAGCGAAATCAATGCGGGAGCAATAACTCTGTCTAATAATATGACGACGGATGGTGCATTTCAAAAAGCGAGTGGTGTCATGACTTATTCTAACACTGCAACAAATAAAATTAATCAACAAGAAAGCCTTACCGACTCTAATGGAAGTTTATTAATATTAACAACTAACAATCTCACAACAAATGATGCAACAACTATCCAAGCAAGAACGCTTGAAAATATTTTAACAACGCAACTATTTTTGAACTCCACACAAGTGGGAAGTCCAGCTGACACAACAGGAACAATAAACATACAAACAGACCCAACCAATCCTGTCATATCAATCGGACAATCCACGCCTTTTCAACCCAGCTTTTCTACAACTTGGGACAAAAACGGCATACTGCAGAACAACTCCTCTGGAACGGGGTTCACAATTCAATCGGCACAAGACATAACGCTAACCAGTGCGAATGACATTAATCTTAATCCAGTCGGTCAGGTTTTGATAAATGGAACTCCCATTGTGACGAGTGTAATTGCAGGAACCAATATCGGAGTTGACAACACCACTCCAACTGCACCGATTGTTAATCTTCAAAATCCCATTACAAATACATTCAACTTCGCAGCAGTCGCATTAGCAGGTGCAAGTAATGACGGAGTCGTAGATTTGTCGCAAACTATTAATATTCAAACAACGGGCGGAACATTAGCAGAAATTAAAGAAAGTTTTAATGAAGTATCTACCACAAGAAGTGGTTTTACAACACTAAATCAAACACAGGTTAAAGGAGAGTTGGATATATCTTATGTAGATGGAGGTACTAATACAACTTCTTCAAGTAAAGTTCAAGCCCAACTCAATCAAAGCAGTTGTAGGTTTGAAACTATTAATACTACTTCTGGTGATAATACGCTTCGTGAAATATCCATAATAGATGGTGCTATGCTTGATAATACAACTGGAAATAATGCTACAAATAGTTCAACATTACAACGAAACATTTTCGTTGGTGGTTTAACCAACAGCGATTTAGCGACATTAAATCTTACTGGTGGTTCAGCATCTAACGCCTATCAACAAACATTAACTAATTCTGGTTCAAATTTGTTATTAACTACAAGTGATGCACCAGCACAATATACTACAAGTATTGGTATTAATTCAACAAAAAATTCGTCTGTCTCGTGTTCTATGGTTTCAACAGATACAGCAAATAATAGAGTTGCCTTTAATAATTCACAAGCAAACGCCTCAACTTTGGAGGCAAGAACTGAAATTAAATGTGTTGAAACAGGGGCAACTCCTTTAACAAGTGATATGGATTTGATTAGTGATTCTACAAGTTGTAGAATACAGCAGACGTATATTCCTAATTCTGGTGTCGCTGAATTTTCAACTATTACTACAAATTCAACTGGATTACAAATTGTTTCAACAAATAATAATATGTCGCTTACTGCTGGTGGAAACGCAACATTACAAGGTTCCGGTTCTAATATAGTATGTTCTGCTACATCTATAAATGCAACTACACAAACTTTCCAGAACTTCTCTTCTAATTCTGGATCAGCCGCTACACCAAACTTTATTTTTAAAGAAGCAGCACCTTCTGCCGCTGGGGCTTGTGTAATAAGAATGGATAAATCAATAGCACCAACGGCTGGGAATGCTATATCTGCTATTTCTTCATTCGCATTAGATGGAACAGCAACACCTCGTGAGTGGAGTAGGATACAAACAAAGGTTGAAAATATTGGTGCTGGTAATCAAGATGGAACTCTATCTATTTTTAATTCTGTAAATGGTAGTGTTCTTGAAACTTTTAACTTTAATGGCGCCCAAAATGAGAACAATTCTTTTAGACCTCTGGATTTAAATGGTAATGCTTTGAGAACTACTACGGGCAGCATGACGATTGATACAAGTCCTTCTTCTACTGCTGGAGCAGTCCTAACACTCGCTACAAAAGATAATGTGGCGGGAAGTGGTGCAGGTCTCGCCCTAACTGGTAATACGCTTCAATCTGGGACTGCTGGGGGGCACTTCGGTCAGCATCTCTGTATCACACTCAACGGCACTCCCTATAAAATCGCTCTTTTGAACCCATGATTTAATAGCGACATTTTAGCAAGATTATTTTATCTGATTAATGTAAACGACTCAGATAAAATGGCGGCAAATTCTTTAATTGACCCTGCAACAAATAAGTTTTATCCTGACCTAGTCCTCCGCATTTTCTTGCCAAATGCATCAGGTGTTTTAACACCTTACAAAATCGCCTTGTTAGATGATACTTAATGCACATTAAATCCAGTTCCACACCAGGTCGGTGCACAGGTAGATGCGGCGATAATTACGGGCGCGCATGGCCGCAAAGAACGGCACGTGTTCGCACACCACGGGGAAGTTGTAACCCGAATTGTGGAAGTAGAAGATGCCCTTGTCCACATTGTCTTTGTCTTTATCATTCGCGTGGTTGTCTTTTGGAAACAGATACATGCCGACCGATGCGCCGTCGACATGTGTTTTTGCATTTTTTGCCAACGGGGGGATTAATTTCATTGCCTCGTATTCCGCGTTCATTTCGGGGGTGGGGACGGCCGAATACCGAATACCTTTTATGGCGTCTAAACGAAAGATGCACAGGCCGTTGAAGCCCGACGCGATGGGAATGTAGGGCAGTAGCGCCGGGTTTTGCTGGATCATGCGATTGCAAAACAGGGTCTTATTGTGCACGGCGGTTTGCACGTAGCATTGATGCTGCCCGGACCAAAACGCCTGGCGCATGATTTCGGGGCCGAATGGGAATTGCGCGTCGCGATACGCATATGTGTCATACATGTATCCCATCGGGTTCAAGCCGTTGCACATGAGGGCGTCAAACCCGTCGGGG
>Ga0208718_1000203_pt1 | contig 10880 bp, 3 predicted proteins | sample LakMenE29Apr09ns_FD_150743 | JGI IMG/M metagenome (GOLD analysis project Ga0208718, IMG submission 150743) | Freshwater microbial communities from Lake Mendota, WI - 29APR2009 deep hole epilimnion ns (SPAdes) | ecosystem: Environmental > Aquatic > Freshwater > Lake > Epilimnion/Euphotic zone ...
TTACCCGGTGGCGGGACTGACCGACACAATGAACGGGTGCGGCATCCAGGTTGCGCCCGGGACCGAGGTGGAGACGTTGCGCAAACTGGCGCACAACGAAACAGAGCGAACCAAGCAAAGAGAGCAGGGCCGCGCATACGCCGAGAGATGTGGTTGGTCAACTCGGGCGCAGCAGTGGTCCAAGACATTGAGGTTGTCTGAACCATCCAAACAAAATGAATCAATGCTATTATTTTTTCCAATTTGGTATAATGCACTCAATTTGCAGGATTACATTGACGGGGTTCGCACCATTTATGGGAGCGTCATTCAAACGAGCAATCCGGTTCATGCAATGGAAGCAATTGATGCGGACTCCACAATTTGCACAGTCATGTTCATATTTGAGGTTTCCAACGAAGAGATTTACAATCATTGTGTGAATATTAATTGCGCAAATGGAACCAATGGAACCAATGGAACCAATGGAACCAATGGACCCAACCGCGCCGCCATTCGGCTCTGCATTTTGAACACCGAACCACTGAATCTGCAATCACGGCTTCAAAACATACAGATGCATTTGACAAAATATGACGGAATTCCAATTCATGATTACAGTTTATCCAACATCAAAATACTGAACGACGCCGGATTTTATAACACGCATCACGCGCCTTACATCATATATGATGAGGAACAGAATGCCCTAAAAATGCTGAATGCGCAAACCGAAAAAACACATGATTTTGCAATTATATCTGACCCAGTAATGATGGATCGCCGCACCGAGGTCATCACATTTTTAATGGAGCACGGACACACGGTCAAAGTGATTACGGGATACAACAAGCACGAGCGCGATGCGCAAGTGGCATGTTGCAGAGTGTTGCTCAACATTCATGGTTCATTATGCGGCGAAGAATCAAGCATATTTGAACACATTCGGTGTGACCGGTTGCTGGCAGCGGGATACCGCATTCTGTCGGAAGAGAGCATCCATTTGGACCCCGATTTTGCGAAAGAGCACGAAGAAAATTTGAAACTAATTCCGTATTCTGCATTTTTTGAGGCTGATGTAATTGCGAAATGTTTAGCGGCATTGTCGTCGGCGTCGTCGTTGGCGAAATCTAGGAAAATAATAGACTGTTTCACCTTCTACAATGAGCTAGAACTGTTGGCGTATCGGCTGCACGTGTTGGGTCCCGTTGTGGATTATTTCATCATCGTGGAGGCACGCCAAACTCACGTTGGCGCCGATAAACCGTTGCATTACGAGGAGAACAAGCACGAGCCACGATTTGCTAAATTCTCTGATAAAATAATTCACATTGTGGCGGACTTGCCTCACACTCAACTGGATGGAAACGTAGACATTTCGCGAGGTGACCAATGGACGAACGAGAGATTTCAGCGAAACTGCATAAGCCGCGGCATTGAAAAAATTGCGGCGCAGTTGGACGACCGTGATGCAATCATTATTGCGGATTTGGACGAAATTCCGGACCCGTCAACATTGACTGAAATCAAAAAGGGTGCCTCGTTGCCTCTCGGGATCCACCGATTGGAACAAGATTTCTATTATTACAACCTAAACACCCGGCGCAATGAAAAATGGTACCACTCCAAAATACTCACGTTCCAAAAATACAAGGAGTTGAACACTTCGTGTGACGCAATTCGGTTCTTCAGTTGTGGTTTTATTTCAAAGGGCGGATGGCACCTGAGTTATTTTGGGGATTCGCAATTCATTAAAAACAAATTGGAGAATTTTGCGCACCAAGAATACAATTCGGAGCAGTACACTGATGCGGGGGAAATCAAAAAACGGATTGAGGGGTGCGTCGATTTATTCAATCGCGGAACGTGTATAAATGAGATGCAACGCGTGGCCATTTGCGACAACGAGTATTTGCCGCCGGGATACAAAACGCATCTGACGGCGTTTTACACGCCAGACGCCGAACCAGTCCGGGAGAAAAAATTGTTGCAGGTGTTAACTCATGAATATTATGGCAGTGCATGGACGGGGCATTTTGAATTCAGCATGTGGTTGGTGAAACATGTAAACCCGACGATGATCGTGGAGCTGGGTGTGGATTACGGGCATTCCACGTTTTGTCTGGCCAGTCCCAACATCGGCACAGTCTATGCAATTGAGGGGGAATCAAATATCTTATATAAAAATGACTTACTTATAGACTTAGTTGATAATAGTAGAACTGACAAAAACACAAGACATTCATATTTAGATTTATATGAAAAATTATTAAATAGATTAAAAAACACATCTGGTAATGTATTAGAAATTGGCATTGGGGAAGGAAATGAAATATGCAATGGAGGTAGCATTAAATTATGGCATGATTATTTCAAAAATGCTACTATTTATGCTTTAGATATAGTACATATAAACACATATAAATATGGCTGGGATAGTAAATGGTGGAATCAAAACCTTTTAAACAATGATAGGATTAAATTACACACATCAATAGATGGATACGATATAAATACTATAAACCAATTGTTTACAAACAAAAAACAATTTGATCTTATACTTGATGACGGACCACATACATTAGAAAGCATGATAATATTCATTAAAAATTATATCAATCTTTTAACTGATAATGGCATTTTAATCATAGAAGACATTCCAGACATAACTTGGTTACCCATATTAACTGAGTGTGTTCCAGATGAACTAAAGCAATATGTTGTTACATATGATTTAAGATACATAAAAAATCGGTATGATGATATTGTCTTGTGTGTTGATAAAAATAGTTACAACAAAACCACGTTCACCCGGTTTAAAACCGAATTGGTGCAACGGTCGCTGTTGTTATCCGACAATATAATACAAATCAAGGGCCATTTTGACGACGTGATAAAAACCCCCCTGTTTGCCCAATGCCGAGAAATAGACATCCTGCACATTGATGGGTTGCACACGTATGAAGCGGTTAAAAATGATTTTTGCAAATGGTCGCTGAAAACGAGCCCCAACGCCGTCATAATAATGCACGACGTTGTGTCGTATCCCCACACGGTTGGCCGGTTGTTTGATGAAATAGAATTTCCAAAATTTTATTTCACACATTCGGCTGGGTTAGGAGTTGTGTGCAAAAACGAAGCGTCATTGGCGCGGCTATTGCAAGAATTGCATGCAGCCAACCTGCCGTGCTGCGAATTCATTCAACCATGTAATTATGCGCACGCGTTCCGCAAAAAATATTGTTTTATACACAGCTGCACATTTTTGCACAATGGAACGGCTGCGCTGGATTACCTTGTGGATAAAATAAATGCAAGCGGGCTCATTGATGCGTTGGATGCCGTGTTTATAACCAATATCGGCATTCCGATTGAGGAGACCAAATACAACAATGCAAATAATAATGGGAAATACATTTTGAGCAATTATTCTGAAAACGAACGGTTGCATGAAAATCCGACCCTGAATAAAATGAAACAGTTTTCCGAAAATAACAAGGACAGCTATGTGTTGTATTTGCACACCAAAGGCAATTCATATTTAAATGCACGGCAAGAAATCACCGATTGGACAAACATGATGCTGCATTTTTTGGTTGAAACGCACGAGGATTGTTTTCATGCATTGGATGGTGCGCATGACACCGTTGGGTGCAATTACCATGCCATTCCAGCGCCGCATTATTCTGGCAATTTTTGGTGGGCAAAAACAAATCACATTGCCACACTGCCTGCATTAAACGAAGAGGTCCCTGACAAAATGACTCCCGAATTTTGGTTATTTCAAACCAATCACAGTGCGTGCACGCTGCATTCATCCGGCATCAACCATTATCACGAAGTGTATCCCCGACGAAGGTACGTGCGAACAAAACGGGGGCATCGTGGCCTCGTCATCGGGTTTCACTCAAACCAGTTGTGCGAACGCGGGACCGAAGTTGCTCTATACGATTATGCATTCTACAACCAGACGCTGTATGGCAATAAAAGCATCATTTTTTACAATGGGAACAACCCGAACAATAACCCGAAAGTCATTTCCCGATTTGAAACGCATTTCAAATGCTACGCATACGCCGACTTTGCCGAGATTGACGCCGTCTTGATCAGTGAAGGAGCCGATTATTTTTACAGCATCGGTCAGGGCAATGGTATGCAATTGGTGTCTGCCTGCCCCAATTGCCTGCACGACGTGTTTCAGATGCAGCCGCATGGCGAACGGTATGCCACGGTTTCAAAGCATTTGGCATTGAGCTTCAATCGCCCGGACGTTCCGTTCGTTCCACACATGGTGCATTTTCGCAGCGAATGTTCGGACAATATGAGAGCACTGCTTGGCATTCCGGCCGACGCAACCGTGTTTGGACGGTACGGCGGTTTCAATCAATTTGACATATCCTACGTGCATGAAGCCATTTGCGAATTCATTCAAACGCATCCGACCGCATATTTCATTTTTGCAAACACGCGCGCATTTTGCGACGCGCATGCCCAAATCATACATGTAGACACCCTGTATGATGAAGCCGACAAACTCAAATTCATAAACACGTGCGATGCGATGATACACGCGCGAAGCGACGGAGAAACGTTCGGGCTTTCAATTGCGGAATTCTCCATTAAAAACAAGCCGGTTATAACGACGCACTCAAGCATTCCGAACTCGGATGCGCACATTGACATGCTGGGGGAACGCGCCATCATATACCGAAATAAACCAGAGTTGATCGCCATATTTCAAAACATAAAACAAATCGCGGCATCAAGGGATGATTGGAATGCTTATGCGGATTACAACCCTGAATCGGTAATGCGTCAGTTCATGGAGGTCTTCATAAGGGCATAACTGCATAAGTGCATAATACCTAAATGTGAAATGAAATTTGCATGAACTTAAATTACTATTTTCTCATGAACCCCATTCATTAAATTATTATTTATTGGCAATTTTTGGTGGGCAAAAACGAATCACATTGCCACACTGCACACTGCGTGCACGCTGCATTCATCCGGCATCAACCATTATCACGAAGCGTATCCCCGACAAAGATACGTGCGAACAAAACGGGGACATCATGGCCTCGTCATCGGGTTTCATTCCAACTAATTGTGCGAACCAGATGCTGCATGGCAATATAAATTAAAAAAATATGACAATATAATAAAATGTCATATTCAAATTACAATTCATATTTAGCAAATCGCACCGTTTGCTGCTGCCCATCAAAAACTAGTGGAAGCGGAGCCACGGGTCCGCAGGGCGCAACAGGCGCTCAAGGCGCAACCGGATCCCAAGGACCTGCTGGACAATCCAGCACATTTTACAATTACAAAGCAGACACGACGCGCATTGCTCCGCCTATAGTTACTGGAACATTTGTATGGGATAATGTTATACAACTTTCCGCCAACAATATTTACGTATCTAGTTTTGATAACTTGGGAAATGACATTGATGCATTGCTTGATACTTTGACTGCTGGAGATATCATGATATTGCAAGACCAATCAAACAGTAATAATTATCAAATGTGGGATATAACAAGTGTAATTTCAACTAACCCAAACGATTATGTTGAATTTGGGGTCACTCTGCATCTTCCAAGTCCTCCTTTAGGGTATTACACATTTCCACCATTGGCTTTAACGCCGGCTCTGCTTATATTTAAAGCAGTGGGCCCACCGGGCGCAACGGGCGCAACGGGCGCAACGGGCGCTCAAGGCGCAACAGGCGCAACAGGTGCAACCGGCCCTCAAGGTGCAACAGGCGCTACAGGCGCTCAAGGTGCAACAGGCGCTACAGGCGCAACGGGCGCAACCGGCGCTCAAGGTGCAACCGGCGCTACAGGCGCTACAGGCGCTACAGGCGACACGGGTGCAACAGGCGCTACAGGCGCAACGGGCGCAACCGGCGCAACCGGCGCAACAGGCGCAACAGGCAACACGGGTGCAACAGGCGCAACAGGCGCTACAGGCGCAACAGGCGCAACAGGCGCAACAGGCGCAACAGGTGCTACGGGTGCTCAAGGAGATACGGGCGCAACAGGCGCAACAGGCGCAACAGGTCCGCAGGGCGCAACAGGTCCGCAGGGCGCAACAGGTGCAACAGGTCCACAAGGAAATAATGGCACTTCCGGAGGACTCATGTTGTACATGAACTATAGTGAATCAACCACACCTACATTGCCTCCATTGACAACTGCGCAGGTTTCAACGATCACGGGTGTCACCATGGTGAATCCAACAAGCATATTGTATAACCCGACGCAAAATGCAAATGTTAGTTTGCTGAGCCAAACTGCAAATTTGGCACTGCCACCAACCACGCTCACATTTACAACTCCGCATGGAGTAAATAACAACATATCTCCAGTTGTCCAATTTGCTGTTAAAATTAGTGATTTGAACATAAGTACCATTCCTCCCGGCACTTGGGACATGAACATATATGCAAAAGCGACCGCAAATTCGGACATAGATCACATTGGATTGCGGTACTTTTTGATTGGATACAATTCAACAACAAACATTTACACAAATTTGGAACCGAATGGGTCGGATGTTATTTATTTGTACGATCATGTAACTCCTTTGAAAATTGAACTTTCATTGCTCATACCAACCGTGATTTCATTAACTCCGTATGACTTTTTATGGGTTGTGGTCACTTCAACGAATAGAAACACAAACAACCGGTCGGCCCAAGTGTATTTTCAAGGCGCAAGCACATATTCGCACATTCACACCACTTTTGTAGCGATTGGCGCAACAGGCGCAACCGGCGCAACCGGCGCAACAGGCGCTCAAGGAGATACAGGTGCAACGGGCGCAACGGGTGCAATAGGTGCAACAGGCGCAACAGGCGCAACAGGCGCAATCGGGCCGCAAGGTATTCCGACCACAATTACAGCTGGAAATAATATATCTGTATCAGGATCGTCTGGGAACCCGACCGTCGCAGTTATAAACCCACTGAATGCTACACTCAATTTAGGCAGTCAAAATATAACCGGTGGTTTAGGTCTCGCAACACCTAATTCATCGTGGAACTATCAAGGTCTAAACTTTTTTGTTGGTGGTCCGGGCGGTGGTTCTGTGGAAGGACAATATTTACCGAACTCAATATCACTAACTACACCACTTACAAACTCGGGAAGCGTCGCAATACAACCAACAAGTATGGCGATACAAGGTCCAACCACTTCAACTCTATCCGATACTACTATATTGCCTCTTTCAACTACAATCACAAACTTAAATGGACCGAGTGGAGCGCTTCAACAAGCAACCCTAACACCGCAGACACTTCAATATGTAGAGACCGATAGTGGAACTCCTACACTCACAAACACAAGCACATACGATAATTGTAGCAGGACGGCGGTCTCTTTGGATAATACAACTGGAGACACAGCAACAAGAACAGAACAGATAGATAAAAACCAGTTTTCAAATCAACAGCAGACATTAGCAAGTTCAACACAATCCTCAACCATTAATTCAAAATGCGAGTATCAATCAGGAGACGCAGTCGCTTATCTTCAAGCACTCACAAGTGATATAGCGAACACTATAAATACGGGAGGGGGTATGACTGCGAGTAAAACACAAGCGGAACTCGGTTTATTATATGAAAATACTACTCCAGGCAGCGAATATCAAGGAACAGGTGGTATAATATGTAATAGTGGTGCTTCAACTATGACGCTGACTTCTTCTAATATAGCGGGAGTGTCCTCACACCTAATAAGGTTGGAGTGTCCGCTGGTAGGCGACGCACTTATAGAACATTCTGTAGTGGGTGCTACAAGAAATCTGGATATAACCACACCTGGTCGTCTTGAAGCAACAACAGGAGTTGATGGATTTTCAATCAGTAGTGGAGCAGGAAGTTCTATATCAGGCATAAACACAGGACAGACAACAATAACCGCAGGGCAAAACGGACAGATGAGGTTTGAAAGTTCTGTAAATGGGTCAGTATCCGCTCCTTCATATGTTTTCTCAAACGGGAATAACATCACAACTTCATTTCCAGTAATTAAAATAGATAGACCAGGACCAAACTCTCTTGCTGGTGATACATTATCGGCAATCTCTTCTTGGGGGAAAGATGCTGGTGGAGTTAGTAGGGAATGGACGAGGATACAAACCAACACCGAAAATGTAAGCACATCTCCCGCTAATCAGGACGGCACTCTTTCTTTTTGGGGGTCTATTAATGGTTCGGTTCTACAAGTCGCAAACTTCAACGGCGCGCAGAACGAGAACAATATGTTTCGCCCCCTTGATATGAATAATAATGAAATTAGAACGACTTCTGGTAATCTAACTTTGAGTGGTTTGAGTTCTATTACAACTGGAACTATTACAATTGCTCCAAAGGCATTGGGAAACTTAATATTACAAAATATACCAACTTCTTCTGCTGGTCTTCCAACAGGAGCAGTTTGGAGTAATTCGGGTGTTTTAAGTATTGTCCCTTAAACATATTATTAAACATTTAGCGTTCTTTTATTTAGCGAAGTTTTCGCCGAATTATTTTGGTTGTGTATTCATATTCATAGTTTAATGCGTGACCGTTTAAATCCAGTTCCACACGAGGTCGGTGCACAGGTAGATGCGTCGGCGATTATTAGCGCGCATGGCCGCAAAGAACGGCACGTGTTCGCACACCACCGGGAAGTTGTAGCCCGAGTTGTGGAAGTAGAAGATGCCCTTGTTATTCTCATCTTTTGGAAACAGATACATGCCGACCGATGCGCCGTCGACATGTGTTTTTGCATTTTTTGCCAACGGGGGGATTAATTTCATTGCCTCGTACTCCGCGTTCATTTCGGGGGTGGGGACTGCAGAATAACGAATGCCTTTTATGGCGTCTAAACGAAAGATGCACAGGCCGTTGAAGCCCGACGCGATGGGAATGTAGGGCAGTAGCGCCTGATTGTGTTTGATTTGATGACTCTGAAACAGGGTCTTATTGTGCACGGCGGTTTGCACGTAGCATTGATGCTGTCCGGACCAAAACGCCTGGCGCATGATTTCGGGGCCGAATGGGAATTGCGCGTCGCGATACGCATATGTGTCATACATGTATCCCATCGGGTTCAAGCCGTTGCACACGAGGGCATCAAACCCGTCGGGGTCGCGCGCAATACATCGCAGAATGGCGTTCACCGGGAACGGCACGGGGTTGTCCATGTCAATCATGACCACATACCGGGGGGCTTTGCCCCCCGCACCCCCAATGGGTGTTGCATGTGCCGTGTGTTCCCCTGAGGAGGGGGTAAGGGGGGACACAACGGCTCGGCACGAGACGTGCCTTGGCGCACATCCACCCGAGGAGGGGTGCGGGGAACCTTGGTTCCCCGGTAGTTCCCCCTCTAGTATGTCTAGCAGTTTGTTGCGCGCGTGCGCGATTTGTTCCATGCGACAGGGTTTGTTGTCGTAAGTGCGGGCCGCACACCGGCTCAGCTCCTCCTCTCGCGTGAATTTGTCGCACTGCACCTGCACTTGATGCGGCGCTTCGGCTGCCCATTTCATCAATTCGGCATCGGTGCCGTCGTCCGAGTTGTTTTCATAGAATATGGCCCAGCACGGCACCCCGGCTTTGCGCGCCAGGTCTTCAAATGCGGCGCGAATAACGGGCAGCGTGCTGACCACGTTCTTGCACACCCCGCACACAATGATGCCGCCGTCGCTGTCGCTGCTTTTGTCTTCATTGTGGTCCGATTCCATGTTTGTTTCTTATTTAATTACATTCATTTGCATCTCTTTAATTGAATGTAATCGCCCAAACTTATATAAAAATACATTGGAATATTGGAATATCTCTCAAATCACATGCAACAATCCATGCAACAATCCATGCAACAATCCAATTCCAATCCCAACAACATTGTTAGCAGCGCGCAAAACAAGGAACTCCTGTGGTCCACGCTGCAGGAGTCCGGCGCATTTGCGGGACTGACCAGAGACCAGTTTCAGCCCGCGCAGGTGGCGTTTGACCGGTCGGTTGAGCAAGCTGCCCGGTCCATGAATTCATTGTCATCTTTGAACGACGCAAACAAGCACATCATTCGGCAGTTCGTGCAAACCGAGCTGCCGGCGCTTCGCTCAAGCACTAATGCCCCGGTTGCCCCCAAAAAAAAGAAAATAGAAATGGTGTATCGGGCGGAGGACCTGCATAATGAGCGCGCGAACGAATTTGAACGCCAGCTGCGAGAGAAACAGGCGGAAATGGATTCATTCCTGACCCTGAAAAAACCGTCCGATGTCAGCTTCACCGACAAGGACAAAGGTGTGCTGGAGGACAAGCCGATTGGCGACGAAATGTCGCGGCTCATTGCCAATGAGCTGGCAGCCCGCGAGCGAGAGCTGGTGCAGCTGAAACCGGAAGACATCAAAAAAGCGCAGCAGTGGATTGGTGCTGCTGCAGACAATGCGACCAATGTCACCCTGCCCAATGTGCCTTCCAAAAAATCGGTGTCATTCTCAAACATAAACACCTCCATGACGAATGTGGTGGAAGAACACGAGGTTGAACATTTTGAACCCAATGAACCGATTAACAATTTTGCAAAGGAAACCGACTTTGAAGACACGGATTTCATTTTTTCAAAATTCAAAAAGATTAATGAGCCCTCAACTGACGCAAGCCTAAAAGCCGGAGCCGGCTTACTTGATTCGGAAACAACAATCCAGCAGCAACTTTACAATAAGCTGCTTGAACTGGAAGAGCGCATGAATGCCAATCATGCCGAAATCATGGCGCATTTGAAGGGGTCATCTTAGTTGCCTACGAAATCACCGACCAGTGCATTTAGATTAATTGCACAATCAAAATAAATTTATATGGATTATATAAATACATAAGCACAATACATGTCCTATTCTGATTT
>Ga0208718_1000206_pt1 | contig 10768 bp, 8 predicted proteins | sample LakMenE29Apr09ns_FD_150743 | JGI IMG/M metagenome (GOLD analysis project Ga0208718, IMG submission 150743) | Freshwater microbial communities from Lake Mendota, WI - 29APR2009 deep hole epilimnion ns (SPAdes) | ecosystem: Environmental > Aquatic > Freshwater > Lake > Epilimnion/Euphotic zone ...
GAAAAATTAATTCCAACCATAATTCGTAAAGCATTAGCTGGAGAAAATATTCCAATTTACGGAGACGGAAAAAATGTACGTGATTGGTTGTATGTTTTAGACCATTGCAAAGGAATTGAACTGGCTTTTAAAACTGGAAAATCAGGTGAAACGTACAATATTGGAGGAAGAAATGAACGTAATAATTTACAAATTGTAGATACCGTTTGTACTATTTTAAACGATTTAAAACCAAAAGCAACAGGAAAATATCAAGATCAAATTACATTTGTAAAAGACCGCCCAGGACACGATTTACGTTACGCTATCGATGCTACCAAAATTGAAACAGAACTTGGCTGGAAAGCAGATGAAAACTTTGAAACAGGTATTAAAAAAACAATTGAATGGTATATTAACAAGTTCTAAGTTTTAAGATTTAGTTGAATCATTCAACTTTTTACTTTTTACTTTTTACTTTTTACTTATAAATTTATGAAAGGAATTATATTAGCCGGAGGCTCAGGAACACGTTTACACCCGTTAACATTAGCGGTAAGTAAACAATTAATGCCAATTTACGACAAACCCATGATTTACTATCCCTTATCAACTTTGATGTGGGCAGGAATCAACGAAATTTTAATTATATCTACACCTCACGACTTGCCTTTATTTCAACATTTATTAGGAGATGGAAGTCAATTAGGTTGTCGTTTTGAATACGCTGTACAAGAACACCCAAATGGCTTAGCTGAAGCATTTATTATTGGAAAAGAATTTGTGGGTAACGACAAAGTAGCTTTAGTTTTAGGAGATAATATTTTTTACGGAACTGGATTGGCCGAATTACTTCAAGCCAACAACAATCCAGATGGCGGAATTGTTTATGCTTACCACGTACACGATCCTGAACGTTATGGCGTTGTTGAATTTGACACAACAGGCAAAGTGCTTTCTATTGAAGAAAAGCCAACAGAACCGAAATCAAATTATGCCGTTCCAGGGATTTATTTTTATGATAATTCTGTGATTGAAATTGCAGCAAATATACAACCAAGTCACCGTGGCGAATTAGAAATCACCGATATCAATAAAGCGTATTTAGAACAAGGAAAATTAAAAGTTAGTATTTTAGATAGAGGAACTGCTTGGTTAGATACAGGAACATTTCAGTCTTTAATGCAAGCTGGGCAATTCGTTCAAGTTATTGAAGAACGCCAAGGACTAAAAATTGGTGCTATCGAAGAAGCGGCATATAAAATGGGCTTTATCAACGCAGATCAGTTGAAAAAAATTGCAGCACCGTTATTAAAAAGCGGCTACGGAACGCATTTAATGAGCATAATTTAATACTCAATTTGTCAAGTAGCCAATACGTCAATTAATTAGTTGTACGTGAATATTGGCACATTGAACATTGACACATTGAACATTGTCTAATTGACAAATTGAACACATGAAATTTATAGAAACAAAATTAAAAGGATGTTTTGTCCTTGAGCCAAAAATAATAAAAGACGAACGCGGTTACTTTATGGAAAGTTTCAATGAGAAAACATTCAGTGAAGGCGTAGGTCAAAAAGTAACTTTTGTGCAAGACAATCAATCGTTTTCATCAAAAGGCGTGTTGCGAGGATTACATTATCAAACAGGTGAACACGGACAAGCCAAATTAGTACGAGTTTTACAAGGTGAAGTTTTAGATGTAGCAGTTGATTTAAGACCTAATTCTGAAACTTTTGGCCAATATGAAGCGGTTTATTTATCGGCAGAAAACCAAAAGCAATTTTTTATTCCAAGAGGTTTTGCCCATGGTTTTTTAGTGTTAAGCGAAACGGCGACTTTCTTTTACAAATGCGATAATTTCTACAATAAAGATTCAGAAGGCGGTTTGTTATTTAACGACGCCACAGTAAATATTGATTGGAATTTTCCAATTGAACAACTGATTATTTCAGAAAAAGACCAAATATTACCTACTATAGAAAAATCAAAAAAAGTATGGTAGTTTTAGTAACAGGTGCTAATGGACAATTAGGACAAGCTATTCAGTCGGTTGTAGAAAATTATCCTTCAATCGATTTTGTATTTTGTTCTTCATCAGAATTAAACATTACTGATAAAAATAATTGCGAAACCATTTTCGAAAAATATAAACCACAATTTTGCATAAATGCAGCCGCTTATACTGCTGTTGACAGAGCAGAATCGGAACCAGAAAAAGCATACGCTATAAATGTTACGGGAGCGCAAAATTTAGCTGCCGTTTGTCAATCATACGATACTATTTTATTGCATGTTTCAACCGATTTTGTTTTCGACGGATTAGCCAATCAACCTTATTCAGAAGAAGACGTTCCAAATCCAACAGGAATATACGGAGAAACCAAATTACAAGGTGAACAAGCCATTCAAAACACCTGGGAGAAGCATTTTATCATTAGAACATCTTGGGTATATTCGCAATTTGCCAACAATTTTATGAAGACGATGTTGCGATTGGCGTCTGAAAGAGATAGTTTATCCGTAGTTTCAGATCAAATCGGAACGCCTACAAACGCTGTAGATTTAGCAGAATGCTTATTAACTATTATCACTTTTGACATTCGACGTTCGACATTCGACTGCTATGGAATTTACAATTTCAGTAATGAAGGTCAATGTTCTTGGTACGATTTTGCCGCAGAAATATTCAAGGTAAATAACATTTCTATACATTTACAACCTATACCAACAACTGCATATCCCACACCTGCTAAAAGACCAGCATATAGTGTTTTGGATAAAAGTAAAATAAAGGAAGTTTTTGGGATTGAGGTAAAAGATTGGAAGGAAAGTTTAATAAAATTTAAATGAAAATCCTAGTTGGTCATACGGGTTTTGTAGGTTCTAATTTATTAGAAAACAACGCCTTTGATTTGTGTTTTAATTCTAAAAACATCTCCGAATCTTTTGGGTTAAATCCGGATGTATTAGTATATTCTGGAGTTCGGGCTGAAAAATTTTTAGCCAACAAAGAACCCGAAAATGACTTTAATATCATTTTAGATGCGATTGAAAACATTAAAAAAATCAATCCAAAACAAATTGTTTTAATTTCTACAGTTGATGTGTATCCCAACCCGATTTCGGTTGATGAAAATACAGAAATAGATTTAGAAGAAGTTCAACCTTATGGGAAAAACAGATTGTATTTAGAAAATTGGGTGGCCTCAAATTTTAAGGATTATTTGATTGTTAGACTTCCAGGTTTGTTCGGAAAAAACATTAAAAAGAATTTTATTTTCGATTTAATTTCAGTGATTCCGTCAATGTTAAATGAAGCGAAATACCAAGAATTAGTTTCACATAGTTGGATTGTTAACAATTACACGTTACAAGAAAATGGTTTTTATAAACTAAATAACATCGAAAATTCGGAAAGAAAAATTTTAAAACAGCAGTTTTTAGATGCAGGTTTTTCAGCTTTAAATTTCACAGATAGCCGCGGAAGTTTCCAATTTTATAATTTGCAACACCTTTGGAACGACATTCAAATCGCACAAAAAAACAACGTAAAAAAATTAAATTTAGCTACAGAACCCATTGTAGTAAATGAAATTTATAAAGCGGTTTATGGTAAAGATTTCGTTAATGAATTAAATAATCCGATTCCGAATTACGATTTTTATACCACTCACGGACAATTATTTCAAAATAAAGGAAATTATATTAGCACTAAGAAAGAAGTTTTACAAGATATTGTTAACTTTATTAAAAGCCAACAATAATGAAAGTTACTATTTCAAATATAGCTTGGCAGTCTGAAAATGATGCTGAAATGTATGCTTTTTTGAAAGAGAAAAAGTGTAACGGTATTGAAATCGCACCCACAAGAATTTTTCCAGAAAATCCGTATTCTGATTTAAATATAGTCGCAAATTTTAGAGATAAATTGCAATCTGAATATAGTTTGCAAGTGGTTTCTATGCAATCCATTTGCTTTGGCAGAAATGAAGCTATATTTTCTTCAGATTCAGACCGAAATTCTTTGTTAGAATATATTAAACACTCTATTAATTTTGCATCTGTTTTAGGTTGTAAAAATCTGGTTTTCGGTTCACCAAAAAACCGAAATATTTATCCAAATCAAGAAGAAATTGCCATTGCATACTTTTCAGAAATAGGAAAATATGCAGCAGAAAAAAACACAGTTTTTGCTTTTGAACCAAATCCAGTTATTTATGGTACAAATTTCATCAACACAACAATTCAAGCATTAGATTTTGTGAAAGCTTGTAATGTAGAAGGACTAAAGGTAAACTTCGATTTAGGAACGGTAATTTATAACGAAGAAAGTTTAGCTTTTTTAGAAAATAATTTAAAATGGTTCAATCATATTCACATTAGTGAACCGTATTTAGAAACAATTCAAAAGCGTTCACTTCACAATGAATTGGCTTCTATCTTAAGAAAAGAAAAGTACGATAATTACATTTCAATTGAAATGAAAGGCGGAAGCGAAATTGAAAAAATTAAAGATATAATCGAATATACTCAAGATGTTTTCAAAAACTAACGAAGCAATTTTCGGTGTGCCAAAGTTTCTTTCTACAGAAATAGAAGAAAGAAAAACAAAATATTGTTTATGTATTCCAATCATAAATGAGGGCGAACGCATTCACAAACAATTGCAAAGAGCACAACAATACGGAATTGATAAATTAGTAGATATTATTATTTGTGATGGCGATTCTACAGATGGTTCCACAGATAGTATGCAATTAAAAACATTAGGTGTCAATACACTTTTAACCAAAAAAGATTCTGGAAAACAAGGCGCACAATTGCGTATGGGATTTTGGTTTGCTTTAGCAAGAGGTTACGAAGGAATTATCACCATTGATGGAAATAATAAAGACAGTATTGAATCGGTGCCATTGTTTATTGAAAAATTAGAACAGCAATTTGATTTCGTACAGGGTTCAAGATATGTGGAAGGCGGAAAAGCTATTAATACTCCAAAAATCAGACATTTTGCAGTGAAGTTTATACATTCGCCCTTAATTTCTTTAACTGCTCGTCATCGTTTTACAGATTCAACGAATGCATACAGATGTTATTCAAAAAAATATTTAACACATCCGAAAGTGCAACCTTTCCGGCCTATTTTTACCACTTATGAATTGCTTGCATTTTTATCAGTTCGAGCATCACAATTAGGATTAAAAGTTGGAGAAGTTCCTGTAGAGCGTAAATATCCAGAAAGCGGAAAAGTACCTACTAAAATTAGCTTTTTTAAAGGAAACTTTAATTTGATTAAGATTTTAGTGAATAATTTATTTGGAAAATTTAATCCATAAATTTTAAAAAATGAAAAAAGTAAAAGATTTCGTTGTGACTGCAATCAAAGAAAAAAGCTTCAATAATAAGCCGTTTTTAGCTTTAAGTTTTTTCATTTGCTTAAGCTTATTTTCGCCTTTCATTAATATACTTTTCGAAATTAAACCGGAAGTTTCCAATTTTAGTCAGCATATTATTTCCAATGCATCAGTAAATAATTTAGATGTTGGCAAAAGGGTAAGTTTATTTTATAAAACGCTAATAGCTTTATTTTTTTTAACAGGAGCTGTATTTATTCTACTTAAAAAACTTACATCACACACTAATGAAGCTAGTAAATTATTAAAACACGTTTATAGTATTTCCATAATTGGAATTTTAACTTTTTTCTCAGGAATATTATTGTATCAAACTGACACGGCGCTATTTTTTATTTTAGTGAGTTTACTGTTTCTTTTTAACGAAATTCGAGTAAACAAAAACAACACTATTATTTTGGCATTATGGCCTGTTTTAATTTCCTTTCCATTTGCTTTATTTTCTTATACGTTTCTTAAAACTAAAAACTTCTTCGAAAAAATTCCAGTTGAATTCAAGGTAAAAAGTAATGTATTAACTATTGATTTTCAGTCGCTAATTTTTATCTTTTTATTGCTTGGTTTTGCTATACTTTGCTATTTCATAAAAAACCAAATATTAAAGAAAAAGGAAGCTAATAAATTACTTTTAGCGAGTTTGCCAATTGTTTTTATACCAACATTTTTGTCATTTTTATTAGAAAGTTTAAACATTGCTAACGTAAGATTCAATATTGTTTATAACCATCCTTTTTTACTTTTTGCAATGCTTATTTTCGTTGCTTTAGGATTATTTTATTATTTATTGAACTCTAAAAAAACGTTTAATAAAGCAATAATTAGTAAATATTTTATGGCTTTTTGTTTGTTGAGTTATGTGATTTTAATTGCGCAACCTTGGCGATTTATGATTCCAGATAAAGAATTTTTTGAAGCAGCCAATCACGGAATTGCTGTGGATCATTTCTTTAAATATGGCTCCATTCCTTTTATAGAGAATTTTGATGCACACATGTTAAACCAACAATTTTTCTCTTACATATATGTGTTTTTTAATGGATACGAACCGTGGTCGCACAGCTTATATATTCTTTATTTTTATGTATTAGAGATTATTGTTTTATACTTTGTATTCAAAAAAACGTTAGGCAACATCAACAGTTTCTTTTTAATTTTATGTGTGCCAATTTTACCAGTAATTTTAAATGAATTCGCTTTAGCTGGACTTTTCGCACTTTTCGTAATTAAACTATTAAACAATCCCAAAACCAAAAACTTTTATATGTTTTGGATTTTAGGGATATTAATTTGTTTGTATAAATTAGATGTCGGTTATGGTGCATTACTTTCTGGAATTGTTATTTATTTTATATTTAATAAAGTTTTAAACAATAAGTTTGAATACAAACAACTTGTGAAATCAGCCGTAATTGTTGTGCTTCCAATGCTGCTTCTTTTCATTTTGTTATGTTTAGTAAAATCGATCAATCCAATTTCAAGACTTCAAGAGTTTTTATTAGCCGCCATGTCTGATCAAAATTGGGGAATTGTAAAAATGGGAAATACCTCTAATTATTTGTTCCGAGTTTCTTATTATATTTTACCTTTAGTAGTAACCACTTATGCAGTTTATATTGGTTTCAAACTATTTTTCCAAAAAGAATTTTTCCAGAAAAAATTAAATAATCCAAAAACCATTTCGGCAATTATTTTCTTCTTTTTCTTTTTCTTTTTCTTCATTTTTAATGCTCAAAGAGGCATTGTTTTTCATAATTTCGAATACGGAAACATCATCAGAATTACAAGTACGATTCCAATTGCGTTATTATTTTTGACGTTACTTTTTACTAGTAAAAACAAATTAATTTATTTTTCAGTAGTTTTTTTAGGAGTGTTTTTGTTTTTAAATTCTACTAATACCGATTTTAAAAACAGAAGTTATTCATTATTAACAAAATCAATAAATTCAGGTTCATTTCATGAAAAATTTTCTGAAATGACTGCGTTTAATGGCACTCGATTAAAAGTTACGTTTGATCAATCGGAAATAATTTTTTTCAAAAACTTCTTAGACAAATCGTTAAGCAAAAACGAAACGTATTATGATTTTTCATCTACAAATTTCTATCATGTTTTAACTAACAGAAAAAACCCTGTATATGTGAATCAGTCACCGCTTATGCTAAATGGTGATAAAGCACAAGATTTTGAAATTAACTATTTGAAAGAAAAAAACATTTCGGTAGTATTAATGCCAATCAAAAATAACTATTGGCACGCCATTTCAGAAGTCTATATAGATTTTAAATACTATAAAATTTCCGAATATATTTATTCGAATTACACACCATTATTTAGAACAGGTTCTTTTGATGTATATGTTTTAAGAAACAAAAAAGCTTATTTTGACGCAAAATTAAAATCGTTAGGAGAAGTGGCGAGTAATGCTTCTGTAACAGATTTCAATTTTTTAAAGGAAAGCACTATAAATAAAAGCAATTTAGTGGTAGAAAACACAAACAACACCATACGTTTAAAAGCTTCTGGTGCTTCACCTTTTTTTATAGGAATGATGGATTATTTGAGAAAAAACAACACGTTAAAAAACGAAAATTTACCATCGAAATTAAACTTTAAATTTAACGCTTCGAACCCAGGAAACATTAAAATTTACTATAATTTAAATCCAACAGATACCTTTTCTGAAGACAGAGCAAGAGAATTCCCCATTACCGTTTCTGGAAATAATGAAATCAATATGGATTTTGCAAAAATTCCTTCTGAAATAATGGTTGCTGTTAATGTGCAAAGTATTACACCACAAGTATTTCAATTTGTAAGTGATTCTCAAGGAAGCGTTAACAAGCCAGATAAGATTGATTATTTTATTGGTTTTGTTCCTAAATTATGGGCAGAAAACTCTAAAAATGAAGCTTTTAATTCAGTGAAATCCTTTAAACAACCTGTGGAAGAAACCACAGTAAGTATTGAAGCCAAAAACGTAAACCGAAATAAAAATGGTGTTTTTGCCTTTTTAGAAATAGAATCTGAAACAGACATGACCGCAACAATTGATTTATCTGAAAATAACATTTCAAAAGCTACATATGGTTTTAGTATTTTGGCAGGCAAACATCAATACGCTGTTCGAGTTAGTAATGGGTTTTATTGGTGGAATTCAACCCATCCGAAAGTTACTTTTAAATCCGAAAAAGTGGTAAAATTATCTAAGTTTTCATTAATTACAGAAAATGGTCAGACAGCAGTAGATTATAAATCAAATGGTTTAACTTTATCCAATCTGAATGATGAAAATTGGAAAAATGGTTGTAGTCTTTCATATAATATGGTGGTTTTAGATTTTTCACCAACAAAAGAAAATCTTTTAAAAACTTGTAAAAAAATCAAACTTAAAGATAATAGAATTGTTACCGTAAAAGGATATTATTTTTCTGGAAATTATATCAACATCACCATTGAAGAAAAATTACAAGATTATATTGGTATAATAGGTTTTCCAAATGCTTTAGAATTTGTTAAATAACCAAAAACAATTTAATTTAAGAACATGAATAAAGCCAACAATTGGATAAAATCAAATTATATTGTGTTGCTAATATTTGTATTAGCAACAGGTTTAAGATTTTACCATATTGATTATCAAAGTGTTTGGTTAGACGAAATATGTTCTATACTTGAAGCCGATCCAAATATTAAATGGAGCGATTTAGAAGCCACAATTATGGTTTCTGATCCACATCCACCATTGTATTTTGCATTAATGAAAATTTTGTTTCAACTTTTTGGATACACGACTTTAGTTGCAAGAGTTTTTTCAGCAATAGTTGGTGTTGGCGGAGTATATGCACTATACTTGTTAGGTAAAGAAATTAACAATAAAAACACAGGATTACTTGCAGCATTTTTATTAGCTATAAATAGTTTTCATATTTATTATTCGCAAGAAGTAAGAATGTATGCTTTATTAGTGTTGTTGACCGTTTTATCCTATTACAAATTAGTAGTGTATTTAAAAGAAAACACCTATAAAAACGCTATATTATACGGACTATTTACTGGATTAATGTTGCTAACTCAGTTTTTTGGATTATTTGTTTTAGTATCACAAGTAATCATCTTATTATTTGTGTTTATTAAAAAAGAAAAAACACATAAGTTGTTGTTTTTTAAACAATTACTTGCATCAGGATTAGTAATTATTGTTTCTTTTTTACCTACGTTAAATATTTTTATTGAAACAACAAAAAAGAAATATACTGCCATTCAACCCACTACGATTGATACTGTTTTTTTAATTTTTAAAGATTTTGTACAACAATCCTACATTCTACTTTTTTTATATTCAGGATTAATAGTCGTATGTATTTATTATGCTTTTAAAGAGAAAATGAAACAGAATTATTTACTTTTATTTTCATGGATAATAATAACATTAGCCCTACCAATACTGCGTTCTTATTTAGTAACACCAATGATAGTAAGTAGATATTTTATTACTATTTTACCTGCATTTATTATACTTGTTTCTATTGCGATATTAAAATTTAAATATGCGATTATAAAAATTTCATTGCTGCTGTTTTTAACTACTGTTACTTTCTACGAATTAGTTATTTTTAACGACTATTATAATAAAATTGCAAAAACTCAATTTAGAGAAATTACAGAATTTATTAAAAAAGAAAATAAAGAAAACGATCAAGTTGTTAGTAATTTAAATTGGTATTTAACCTTTTTCTTTAATAAAAAACAAAACACTCAAGTTGTTGAAGCTGGTTTAGAAAATCACATTCAAGAAATGATAATCAATCAAAATAAAGTAATTTCCTTTTGGTATTTTGGAGCTTTTGGCACTTATTTTAATATCACACCAGAAGCACAAGCTTTTTTAGATGAAAAATTTATTTTAGCTCACAGTTTAGATCAATTTGATAGCTGGACAAAACATTATGTGATTAAATCAGAAGAAAACGTAAAAGAATATAAAATTCCACTCAACAGTATTACTTTAAGCAATATTAATGATGGAAATTGGACAGGCGGAGTTAGTAAAATAAATCAAATTTTACTAGTTGATTATTCTGATACGTCTTTTGAAAAACTAAATAAAAGCAAGTTTATAATTACAAAAAGCGGAAAAAAGTTACATTTAGATAAAATAGAAAAAGTGGGGAATTATATTCATTTATATGTTAATCAAAATGTAATTACATTTGCTGAAGAAGTAAAATATCCTACAGTTATAGAAATATTTTAAAATGAATAAATTTGATAAAATAATTATAGGTGGAGGATTATATGGTTTATATTCCGCGCTTTTTTGTGGAAAAAAAGGAGAAAAGGTTCTGGTAATAGAACATGACACA
>Ga0208718_1000207_pt1 | contig 10750 bp, 6 predicted proteins | sample LakMenE29Apr09ns_FD_150743 | JGI IMG/M metagenome (GOLD analysis project Ga0208718, IMG submission 150743) | Freshwater microbial communities from Lake Mendota, WI - 29APR2009 deep hole epilimnion ns (SPAdes) | ecosystem: Environmental > Aquatic > Freshwater > Lake > Epilimnion/Euphotic zone ...
TACAGACTCAATTCGCTCCGAAAGCGTCTGAAACGATTTCTCAGAGAAGGTTTTTGGCAAAATTATTCATATGTAAAAGAAAGATTCACCATATAGGTAGGAAACGATTTTTTCCAACAGTCTCAATTCGGTCCGAAAGCGTCTGAAACGATTTCTCAGAGAAGGTTTTTGTTAACATAAAAATGATACATATCTCGATTCTTTCCTACAGTCTCAATTCGGTCCGAAAGCGTCTGAAACGATTTCTCAGAGAAGGTTTTTGGGTTAGGGTTAGGGTTAGGGTTAGGGTTAGGGTTTATCTTTTTGCGAAGCAACGATTATTTTGGGTATTTAAGATAATTTCATCTGGCGCCCCTCGGGCCCCAATACGGCGCTCTGCGCACCACAACGACCCGGCCTGACGACGCCGTTATTTCCGCATGATAATGCTTGAAGCATTATGAGAAATTCGACTTGAGGAAAAGCAAGTCAGAGGGGAATTCATACTGGAGAAAGTTTCGACATAATGCTTGGAGCATTAGATCTACGACAGAAAATAAGGCTTTAAACATTATCAGAAATACAATTCGACAAAACTGATCCTAAGCTGGAATTAGTATTAAAAAACGAAAAGCGAATATGAGAAAAACCGGGTTTCTAATGCTTAAAGCATTGAAAAGTGCGCCACACCTAAACGATAAGCGAACTGAGAGCCATAAAACCGGGAGGGGAAGCACCGCTTCCCTGTCCTAACCCTGAGTTAGGCGAGGTATTTGTACCGCCGTATGTCTCAGTGGACTCCCCGAATCCAGTTTTCAGCACATATTGCATCGTTCGCATAGATGTGAGAAGGATACGTATTGCAGATGCTGGAATCCCCCAGCTTTGAAGAGCGATACTTGTTGGAGGATGTGCCGCCCTATCGTAGCAATCCCCGAAATCGCACTCCCCTAAACCCGCAGGATGATGGAGAGAGCGGGAGCTGTCGCAGAAAAACTGTTTAGTAAGGACAGCATAATTGCAGTGGCTGTGTTTTCTTGCGAAACACTCCTGGGGAATGCATCCCTCCTGACCCGCCTGCTTCATCATTCGCTTTGCAAAAATAAGCTTATTCCACCAGTTGAAATCAGCCTCTAAAAGGCAAATTGCCCTTAGTTTGTGCACGAACACATTCCATAATATTTTCTCCAGCAACACCGTGAGTCCCGTACCCCATCGCGCCAACGCAACCCCATTTCTCGCGCAAATTGTGAGCTTAGCCGCATGTATAAGAGAAAGATCTGGACAAAAGGATGCTGCCTTATAATGTCCAAAATGTAGTCCACTGTAAGAGGATCCAGTACGTTCCCTGGCTGTTTGCCAAAAATATTGAAAATCCTCTGGCGTCACGTAGGTGGCAATCGCTGTGGGGGACAGGGCCGCGTAAGTCGCAGTAGCTTCTTCAAAGAGCCAACGAGTAGCAGGATCCAGATCCTGTGGATACTCGTATGTCCCTTCCAAGATCTGCCGGGCGACTGGACCGTCGGCTAGATGTCCTACATCTTCGAAGAACTTCCCACGATGACACGGGGCTATCAAGGCCGATTGAAACCTTTCCACCAGTGTCGCGCTCACGGCTTGAAAAAACCCCTCCTGTGTTTTGTACTCATGAAAGCCTGCTTCATTATCTGTGGTTGGCATTTTCACAGCAACTGTCAGGCCTCCTCGTGCCTTACGGGTTGATCTGTTGACTCGACGCCACCGCTTCCTGCTAGCCTCTTTCTGTAAGATACCACTGATTTTAGCTGCGCGGTTACTGTCACCTTTGAGTTTCGCTTCGTTGCACAAACCTTGTAAGAATTTGCGTCGAAAATATGGTCCGTTTTTCGATAGTGCTATCAAATTTTTTTTACACACAAAGAACTCTGTCTTGAGTTCATCCCGGGTGATTTGTCGTGGGTCCTTCACCCCCCGCCGTCTGCACTCTCGAAACAAGTTCCTCGGATCTCGTGTTTTCCCAGAGAGATACCGCTCCACCCGTACCAGGAGCCATCGTCGATGTAGCCACACCCCTGCATATGGAGACCATTCGATATGCGTCCTCTTGTACTTGTGGCAGTGCTGCTCAGATGACTTCATAAATTGCTCAAGCTCCTTATCTATTTTATTCATTTCCAGCTGAACCCCTGCTGAAGAAACCCCAATGTCCTCCTGATCTACGACCAGTAATTTCTTGAAGATCAAATGTCTATTTGATAGTTGGGTCAAAACCTTATTATAATTGTTCTTGATCTTGTCGGACTCGCAGTTGAGGAGACGACCTGCAGCGGGAATAACTCGTGGGAAGACGTCCCCCAATATTGAGTTGGAGGACACGTCTATGAGGAACACTCTGTGGTCTCCAACCCCTGTCCTACTGGGAAGGGCGACAGATGTAACCATGAGGCCAACAGTACCGAAGACCGCATCTATTGGGACTTTTCCACGGTTATGGGTTGGAGGTAAATGAATCCCCGTCGTCAAATAGCATACTTCCTTCATCCTCAGGAATTCGCCAGAGAGGGACAGTGCCAATTGTCCTGTATACACATCTTCATTGAAATCCCCAAGCAGTAATATCTCGTATCCTGATTCTTTACACATAAGGAGATGACATAAGAGATCAGATTGGAACATTACACGTGGGTTTCTGACCTCTCCCCGAGCTTCGAAGTACCGAACATGTTGGTCCCACACTGTTCCCCCACTCGTATTCTTGTTGGGTCTCACTGGCTGATACGCTGTAATGACCAGTGTCGTTTTTCCACCGCCACCAACACATATCCATGACCACCGTCCAAGGCCCGTTGAGTCGACTCCTGTGGATGTAACGAAGGATGCCAGGCGACCAAATGCGGAGATACACGTCCCTCCCCACTGGTCGCGTCTCATCTTGTCATCGTTTATGTTATGCCCGCAGACTCCCTTTGTCGGGTATCCATTTCCAAAAAGATTGCAATATCTATCTTCTTCCGTTTCCACAAACCGCCAATCCGTCCGTGTTTCACATCCTGCCAGTATATCTACTCCATAGTCCGTCATTAGATTGTTGATTTGCCGAATCTTCTTATGGCGCATTGCCCCGGTAGAAAACACACTAAGACTGGAGAAATTCTCATACATTAATCGGATAGAGTCATCTGGCTTTATCCTTGGTATATTTCCGTACGCTCCTCTCGACTCCATGCCGGAATACTCTCTACGCACAGATTCCTGTGCTTCTCTGTTGACCCGTGCTCCTTCTAACACCTCAGACGTTGGGACGAAGTTGTCTATGGGACGGGTAATCCGGGTATGTCGTTGCATAGTATGCTCCATGAAATCACCTATTGTTGGAATCGCTGCTGAAAGGAATGTTTTTGCTCCCCTATTAAGCCCATTTCTTCGTTCTACGGCTTCGCGTGAGGCATACTGTCTTGCACGGAGTAACTTGTTGGATTGCCGCGTTGTTCTATTCCTATTGCGAGGCATCGAGTAAGCTGGCTCGTCCGACTTTGCCTCCGCTTGTGTACTCCGATTGATCACCGGTTTCCTATGAAAAGCACTGGTATATGGATTGTCTTCTGTACTCCACTGAGCCGCGGAGGCAGGCGGTGTTGGCATTATAGGCTCGGCTCCTCACTTCCTCCGTCGCTCGCTTTATCTACATCTTGTTGTGTATTTGTCGCTGAGTCGTGAAGTCTGGTGATGGAAGATCCGCTTGAGGGGCGGTGTCCCTGTTCGGCCAAATGATGTTGTGCCCGGATGAAATTTCCCGGTGATATAACGCTGCCTCGTGTAAGGCCCGTGTACTGGCCCCTCGGACCCGAGCCATTTGCTGTGCCGCCTATGGACTCATACGCACCAATATTGCGGAACTCCCCGACCCTGTACAAATCCCTGTATCCCTTTGGTGATTCCGACCGCTCGGCATCACTTCCAAACCCTTGACCTCCTCCGCCTCGCAGCACGGCAGGTCCTTCCTCTTCCATTGTAGTATCATTATCTTGATCTTGGTCAGGCCTGACGTTTGGTAATGACGCAAGTTGTCTTTGCAAAGCTAAGTTCTGCGCAATCATTGCCTGTAGGTGCTCTTCTGTGTCCTCCAAGTTGCTGGTAAGGGTGCTATTTTTGTTGACCAAAGCGATAGTTGTCAACGCACGCTCGCGGTGGGTATGCATGCGCGTAGTGGCATCTGTATTGTTTGTTGAATTTCCTGTGGACTGGGAGAAATCTGTGCGGCGAGAGGGCCCGCTGCGGTCAGCGTCATCAATGTCAGCAATCCGGTCTCGTAGTGTTGTCTCCAACGCTTCTTTATGTCCTACTACGTCTATTGTTCGACCATCGTTCCCTTCCATATCCGCCTCCCAGTCTCTATCGATACCTAATTCTAATTCCACCCCTTCCAGTTGTCCGTCTGCATCTCCAAACTCCGCATCAACTGTCATAGTGATGGGATCAAATGTAGAAAACTGCGCCAAATGTGAGGCTTCAATGGAAAAGCTCTCCATCAGAGACTGGACCATCTCCAACCTATACCCCTGCTTCTGTCGCCAAAATCCAAAAAACCATGCCGCCACGTTTGTCTTGATTTTCCTAACCAATGCGTTAGCATACGCGTTATCTCTTCTGAAAGTAAGTGTAGCTCCCCCGCTATTCGGACCCACAATAATAGGAATTATCGCATCAAAAGCATACACCACTTCTCCTTTGGCGGAAAGGATAGGATCCGAAAGCATCATGAACTCTCTATTAAGGCTCGTGAATTTGTGGGGGGCTCTGATTCCCGTATCTTCCATCCGAACCTCCACGCGCTTATGCACTGTCACGATATTTGGAATAACCACACTATCCAATTTGTCATTGTACACCACATTACAACGCCGGAGCCGCTGCAAGGTACACCGATCTCCATCTGTGACCCTGCCGTTGTACATTACAACCATCAGAACTCTCCGTCCTAAAGCTCTTCGAACTATGCCCGTTTTGTGGAGACGCTGCCACAGAGGGCCGAGCCGCCCCCAGGTACCCTCTTCTGCCTCCACTGTGCAGACCATGCAACCGTTTCGTTGAAAAGCCTCCAGATTATTCAGACACAACCGTTGCTCCGCTTGTGATCGTCCTCTGCCTTGTTTATTCTGACGCCACGAAACTGCGATTTGGGGTAGTGGTTCTATTGACAGCGTTGAGGGAAGCGCCCCTTTCCTTATCAGATCTTTCTCCATTGTTTTCAAGTGATACACAATCTCTTCTTCCAATCCCCGTTTATCAAAAACCGGAGGGCAGCACATCAACAGGATTTGTGCACTCGAGTCCGCAGATTGATGTTCCTTCCACCGGATAGAGAGGCCTGACTCACTCATATCCCAGGATATCGAATCACACGCTGTCTTCACATTCTCGCGTCCTCTAACCCGAATCACAGCCTGTACTGATGTTGACGGAGTAAATTCTTCATCATCATTATGCCTCTGAAGATTCTTCTGTGGCGGTTTTGCCAGACTCTGAGAGGAATTCCGCACTATCCTCTTGTTCTTCACCCCGCAGTATTTGAATGCCAAAATTGCTGTCTTAGGTGCTTGCAAGCCAGAGGTAAGAAAGGGAAGTGTTGACTCGGGATTCAGAGGATGCATCTCGAAACCGTCGATAACACTAGACAGAATTTCCAATAGCGATGCTAAACCAAGGAGCAATGTTGACCGGCTATCTTGATCCGGTAAAATTTCAAAGCTGACCTGCAAGAACCAAAAAGAACCTGCACTTCCTGGAATTATCCTGTGGGATAACGAGAACAAATCCCCATCACCATTTTCGACCGCCACTTCGTTTCCAGGAAGATTACCATGCGGAACCCCTGGATAAGAGGTACTATTCAGAGACGATCTCCCCGTTGTTGGTAGTTTAGCCGGAGTCGAAACGGAAGAAGAAAGAGCAGAAAAGGAGTCCGCGGTAGAAATAGATGGTGTTACTTCTGATAGAGGTACTGAAGTCCCTTTCCCCGGAGTGTGTTGTCGTAACACTGCCATCTCAGAGAGCAGATTTCCAACAGAGGTAACGAGGGGTGCATGTGCGGCCTGTGGGGAGGGAGTAGGTAACGGTACTGCCTCAGATCTCTTGGAAACAGAGTCTTGCAGTAGGATACCTCCAGAGAGGTCTTCTTCTTGTCTCATTCCTCCAGAAAGGTGTTCTTCTTGTCTGGTACGCAAGGTATTGACCATAGCAATGGCGGCAGCAGCTTTCTTCTCCTGATTGTTCAATTGATCCTTCATCTTAGACATTTTTGCTGTGGAGACTTTACTGTGTCTCGCGCCCCGGTTGAAGGATGTCGGACCATGATCAAAATCTATCTCCAGGCTGTCTGCTCTTGAGGTATCGATGCTCTCTGCAAGACGCGAGTTGGTAGAACCGGACCACGTGATCTCTTTCACTCGTCTAACCGGTCCATACGATGCGTCATCCTTGAGCTTCCCAAGTTGATCTCCTGATTCCCTGCTCATTCCTCTCATCAGAGGGGAGCTTGCCTGTCCACGCGCTGGTCCTTGTGCCAGTGGAAAAAGCTCGCGGGTATCACGTTGCCCAACCTTTTTGGAACTGACGCCTGTCAGGGAGGTCACATGCTCTTCCCGTTGAAAGAGGCATTTGGGGGTCTGGGGAGCCTGAGACAGTGGACTATTGGCAGAATCTTTCATCCGTGTTTTATTACACACTTTACTATCCGCTACCCCGTAATCTTCGTCGTCAGTTTTATTCCCCTCTTTGCTGTAGAGTTCCCCGAAGTCACCGTCGTCATCTGCCGTGGACTCATCTTCTCCTCTCTTTGCCCGTCCTCGCCTCAAAAAGTTCTGAGCCTTCCACGTTGCAATCAAAATCGGGGAGGCAGGATTCGTCAGCGCTAGAGCTTCGGCCCACCGACTAAACGGATAATAATCCTCCCTGATCCCTGCAAAGTGATAAGCAACAAAGCGAGAGGTAAGTGATTGATCAAAATTACCTGGGAATATCCCTTTGACAATGTCCTTCTCTTCCTGATCGAACTCGTCAAACACGGACGAAATTGAAGATTTCATCCGTGTGGTACTACGACCAACCGCATATCCACCCCTCCCCTCTTTCTCGCTGCCGCCATCCGTGTCCATGCTCGAATCTGAATCGAACTTGGCCAGCGTGTAAGTAGACACCTTCGTCTTCATCGGCACCCTGCCTTTTGGCGACACACTCCTGCGGCCGCCACGTTTTAAGGTGGGCGCTCCTAGAATGTGTGGTGGTGCCACAAGCGTCACAACTTCTACTTCGGAACTACTGGCATCAGAAGTCTCGACCTCCCATGATCCACGATTCCCTTCGCTGCCTGAAGCAGAACTGGAAGAGGATTTACTCGACCCCCCTGTCGAGAGTGCCGGAGAGCGATGCCTGTAGGGGGAGTGAATATTCACCCGCTTCTTCGCGCTGAAAGCCTTGCGTTGAGGTGAATCGACAAGGGAGGCTCTCGCGGTGGTAGAGGTGGGGGCGATTTTCCTGCCTCACCCCTGATCTTCTTGTTGGATTGTACCCCTCCAGACACGGACGCCGGGGTTTGTCCCTCCATCAACTTCTTGGCATCGTCCAATTTGCTCTTGAGATCCTCGGCTTTAGCCAACGCCTTCTGGGCCTTCGCTTCGGCAGCCGTAATGAGTTTTTCTTGTTTTTTATTCTTGGCGTCGACCCTGCGAGCAACCGCCGCCGATTTTTTTCCCTCTGCTTCCTTCCACTTGGCTTCCTTTTCGGCCTTCCTCGCCGCCGCTGCCTGGGTCTTTGTTAGGGGCTTCCCGGAGCGAAAGGGGCGAGCACCGGGAGGCGCAAATGTTTGAGCATTTACAAACTCGTCAAGGTTGATGTCCTCATCACTGCCGTTCACCGCTAGAGGGAGTACATTCCCGGACTTGGCAAGCACAGAGGGAACAAGACAGTTGCGAGTAGTAGGCATGGTTAACTTGAAGCGAACGTGGTTTCGGTGGCGATTGCGGAGGTGGCTGATGGTGAAAGTGGTTGAAATGATGTGTGTTGTGTGCCAGCACCCAGTGTTCAGAAATTCCGATTTTTGTCTACCAGCAAAAGGAGGTTCGTGGCATGGGGAGAACACATTTGATCTCCTACTACGTGTAACATATCAATTGACCCCTTAGCGAAATAACACTTTGGAGACACTTTGGAGACACTTTGGAGACACTTTGGAGACACTTCGGAGACACTTTGGTGACACTTCCTGTAGAAAATACGTAGAACATAGTACTAACTGAACTCACTTCCCCGGCTCCCGCTCGACCATAAAAAAATAAATAAATCACCGCCTCCACCATCGGCCGACTTCGACGGCTCCGTTATCGGCAACCGGGGCGGTGACTGCCTTCGGCATACTGGCGAAATTCGACATCGACAAGGGGGCCGTGCTGGACGTACTCGCCGTGGAACGTGGGCGTACCCGGCGACGATCACGGAGACAAGGAATTCCTACCAAGGAAGGGAGCCTTGCGGGGAGGGGGACGATTCGGGACGATTCGCGACGGACGACTACGAGGAGGAGATGTCCCTCCCGACGTCCGGGGTTTGCCGGCGCCGAGCTGGTGCGGGACGTGCGGTGCGACACCGACGTCGGCCGGGGGGGGGCAGTAAATCAAGGGTGGCACCTCTTCAAGCAGTGCTAGAGGTTGGTATCCTCTGTTAAACAATGCCACAGGGTACACGTCTGCTATGCCATTGGTGGCCACCACAAGGACTGAGCCATGTGGCTTGCTCGGCGGTCTCAATCCCGGCAATGTGATACGGACATCCCCTACTTGGAGGGGTCTCATGACCCTGACATGATGCCTGAGGTCACCCCCCGATTTGAGTCGTTTTGACCTGCTGCATGGTGATGCTTTTTGGGGGCCGATGTTGATCAGTAAATCAAGGGTGGCACCTCTTCAAGCAGTGCTAGAGGTTGGTATCCTCTGTTAAATAATTCCACAAATCCTGCCGCTCCACAGTTTTGGATGTTTCTCTGGCTGATTGTCAACACCACATTTTATAAGGTTACAGTAACCTCCGGCAGCTTTGGGCCTGCTGCGAGACTTGCACTTTGAGACCTGAGCTGAGCCTTTGGGACAGACAGGTCTTGATAAAGACAAGTTTGGCTACCCCGTGGTTGATGACGCTTGCAGGAAACCTAAAACATGTGGGGTGTGCAATCATCCTCAGTGTGCAGCTGCAGCTGTAACACATTAGATGCACTTGACAATTAACCTTGGTCAGGTTTTTTATTTCACGAACGAGTCTGACGATGCAAGGATCTTCTCTCTCATGGCCGTGAGTAGGGCTCTAAAAAAGCTGGAATACACAACAAAAATCACCTCGACTGTTGCCTATCAGGCATTTACTACGAGGAATCTCGCCCGACGCCAGATGTTTTGGACAGAGCCGTGGCCCTTCGGAATTCACGGTGTTCCTCGGTGTACAATGGTCGATATAGATGAATTTGGCCTACATTTGAATGCGGCCAACAAGAAGTATGGGTCGTCACCACGTGGGCTAGAAATTAGGAAGCCGGGAAATTATGACAGGGGGGATTTTAAGTTGACGGTACTTTTGGCAGATGAAACGGGGGATCCAACGATTCCCGCTGGGGAGATAGGATCGGTGAGTTACCCCCGTGTTTGGGGGAGAGTGAATGCAGTTGCTGGCACCTCTGCCGAAGCATACCGTACATTCGTCGAGCATGTGCTCGATACGTACGATGCAATCAATGATCCTGCTCAATGCAGGACATTGATTCATGACAACCTCTCGTCGCACAAGGCTCCGGAGGTTTACGAGGCAGTGAGAGTTCGGGGTCACCGTGTTGTTTGCCGTCCACCCTACCGGCCACAGGATGGTCCGGTCGAGTTCGCAATCAACCAGGTTTGCTGTGGTCTTGCGAGGCGTTGGTCGGAGGTGAGTGACTTGCCAACGATGCAAACTCTAGTCGAAGAGTTGATTGATGTTGGCATTTCGGGAATGGATGCTACGTTTGTTAAATGTGGATATATATGGAACTAGAAATGAGCTAAAAATATATAATGATATTGTCTTATGGATTAGTAAACTATGACTATAAAATAGATACTGTTTTGTATGGACGATAACTCAATAATTATCCGCTCTTCTTTGAAGACAGTTTCTTGCTGTGGAGCAGAAGCTGGCAGACGTCCTGGGACATCCCTTGAGAGGGATTGCCGCTTGCAGTCTTCGACGCAACAATCACCTTCGAGACGTTGTTGCCTGCTATTGAAAGCTCCTCAAGGACACGAAGTGCCGCATTCTGGGTTGCGGGCGAGCCTTCGAGCATCCTCGAGCTCACGTGATTCACGGTCCGAGCCGTGAAGTCTTTCGTAGGAGATGACTTGGCTCGCTTCTTCCTTGGAGATGAGGACGACACAAGTGACATCCCCGTTGTCTTCACATTCACGACGATAGGTTCGCTGTCATCGTCGTCCGTGTCCTGTAGGTGAATAGTATCTCTGATCACAAGATATAGTGAGTGTTGAGATGGAATAAGAGCAAAAGAAACAAATTACAAAAAACTGACCCAAGTTTGTTACGATATGCGCAACTGCGACGAGCTCCCAAAGTGCTCCCTCTTGGAATAGTCCGCCCAAACCAACAACAATATTTACAGATTATTCCATTTTGGAATAGTCCGCCACAAAAATATACGGATTATTCCATTTTGGAATAGTCCGCCCAAACCAACAACAATATTTACGGATTATTCCATTTTGGA
>Ga0208718_1000208_pt1 | contig 10719 bp, 10 predicted proteins | sample LakMenE29Apr09ns_FD_150743 | JGI IMG/M metagenome (GOLD analysis project Ga0208718, IMG submission 150743) | Freshwater microbial communities from Lake Mendota, WI - 29APR2009 deep hole epilimnion ns (SPAdes) | ecosystem: Environmental > Aquatic > Freshwater > Lake > Epilimnion/Euphotic zone ...
CCGCAAGTCTCCCCTCCGTACTGTCCGCTGACTCCGCCCGTCTCCCCGCCGTACTGTCCAGTGACGCCGCCAGTCTCCCCGCCGTACTGTCCCCCCGCCTCCCCGCCAGCCAGCCACAATGTCGCTCGAGACTATTCGGATCATTATGAGTCGTACTTCGCGCCGGATGGACCGCCCATACTCACGCCAAGTGCGGTGTCGAGCACGGTAATGCCGCCGAGAATGCCGCCGAGCACGATGATGACCATTCAAGATTTACAGAAAATCATGGCGGAGGTTAGCAGTATTCAGAAACAATCGTGTACGTGATGTGTGCGCAAGACACACACGTACGCACAAATGGCTGTGTGACGTGGCTGGACTTGACTTGACGTGGCTGGACTTGACGTGACGTGGCTGGACTTGACTTGACGTGGTTGATTACGTTAAAATTTACAACTTATTTTAAATATACTAAGAAAATAAACGAAGATAAAAAAGGCATGACACTACATGTTTCGGGTCGTCGCCGCTTTAAGCTAGAGAAGCAGCTAGGTGCAGGTGCGTTCGGCGAAATCTACAGCGGCATAGATGTGGAGAGCGGCGACGCCGTGGCGGTGAAACTGGAGCGTATGGACGCCGAGTACCCGCAGCTTATTTATGAGGCGCGCGTGTACAACAAGCTGGCCAGCAAACAGGGGGTGCCGCGCGTGTTTCACATCGGACAAGAAGGTAACTACAATGTCATGGTGATGCAGCGCCTGGGCCCCAATTTGGAATCGTTGTTTAACCAGTGCAATCGCCGGTTTTCGCTGCAGACCGTTTTGCTACTCGGCGACAAAATGCTGCACCTCATCGAACAGGTACACGACGGCGGTTTTCTGCACCGCGATATTAAACCAGATAATTTCGTCATCGGCAGCAACGGTAACAACAACCAAATTTATATCATCGACTTTGGACTATCGAAGTGTTACATGAACCCGGAAACCAATGAGCACATCAAGTTCCGCGATGACAAACACCTCACAGGCACGGCGCGTTACGCCAGTGTTAACAATCACAAAGGGCGAGAACAAAGCCGGCGGGACGACTTGGAGAGTTTAGGGTACGTGCTTGTTTATTTTCTAAAGGGCGTGTTACCATGGCAAAACATTAAAAAGAAAGTTCGAGATCAACTGAAATACCAGAGAATGATGGAGATCAAAATGAGTACGGCGCACACCAGTCTGGATTTAGTTGCCGGATTGCCCGAAGCGTTCACCAATTATTTCCTGCATGTGCGACAACTTAAATTTGATGAACGGCCCGATTACAATTACCTACAGACACAGTTTAGAAACATGCTAACTAACGGCATTATAACCGATGTCGATGCGTCATCTCCGACAAACGCGTCCAATACAAGTTATACCGAAACGGATAGGCCTCAACCATATCACGTAAAATTTGACTGGGATACTGATTAGCTCACAACAACCACAGATACCAACATTGGACTTGAAACCACACACACGTCGCCCATGCGTCGGATGCTTCTCCAACAGACACGTCCGCTGTGATGGCTACTACATCGCTGCAGACCAGTCATACAGAAACACACCCGGGGAATTCGACTGGGATATTAATTAGCGGAGCAAAACTTTAGCATAGCAGTCAATTAAAATCTTGGTTTAGTTTTAAAAGTAAAATACAACAACATGTCACCACAAAAACGATGCGCCCCAGGTTCTCGTAAAAACAGACAATCAGGCAAGTGTGAATCAACTACCTCACGCAGAAAACAAACCAAATCAACCAAGCGATGCAAAAATGGTTTCCGGAAAAACAGACAAGGTGAGTGTCAAGCACACAACCGCCCCAGCCGAAAAAAAACCAAAACCACATCACACCGGTCCGCTCACCGCAAGACCCCGTCCGCTCACCGCAAGACCCCGTCCGCTCACCGCAAGACGCCGTCCGTCCACCGCAAGTCCCCGTCCGCTCACCGCAAGACGCCGTCCGTCCACCACAGGTCCCCGTCCGTCCACCACAGGTCGCCGTCCGCTCGCCAAACATCTCCAGTACGAGATTTCACACAGAGAATGGGAATGGACGTACAGAACAAAAAAATGTGTTGCAGGGGTTCGGATGAAAGCGGGAGGTCGCGAGAAGCCGCCCTGAACACGCTGTGTTTTGATCAAGATGCGACACCTACAGGTGCAGCGATTAAGAAGAATTATCGCAACTGTGCGTTACAGGTACACCCGGATAAAAACAGGAACGATCCGCGGGCTAAAGAGTTTTTTCAGCATGTTAATAACGCGAACGATAAGTTATTGGAAGAATTAGAAGAGACAAACGAGTAGCGTCGTGTGGTTAGAAGAATGTATTGTAGAATGAAATGGTATCGCGACTATTGTACTGGTGACACTAAGTGTTACTTTGTGGCTTTGGTGCGCTTTTTGCGCGCGCTGGGTTTGTCGAGCGTGGGCGCGGCGCACTTGACGAAGGACTGCGCCTGCACTTCTTGCACCGTCTTGTGCATCTCCTGCAGTTTCCGCCGGTCGTGGTCGATGAGGTCCCGGCACTTCATCTGGTTGATTTCGCGGGACGAAAAATCGCCGCACAGATCGTACTGCCGGGACGACCCTGTTTTCGCCTGCGGTGGTTTGACCTCGACGACAGGCGCGAGCTTTCGTTTCTTTTCAATAGCAAGCAGCTTGCGCGTCGCCTCCACGGCATACATCTGTTTGGCGGTGTCCACATACCCATTCACGGGCGTTACAACGTCTTCATCCTTGAACGCCTCTTCCATCGCGAACAGCGCCATTTTCAACATCAACGGTAGTGCAATAATGGGCGACACATACTGTTGGCACGGCACCTTGCCACCGACCGCTTGTTTCTTGCTGAAACAGCGCTGCGTCAAGCCGTTTGAGTTGATGATAAAGTAAATCGAACTGGAGTTGTGCTGGCGGCCCACGTTGGTGCAAAAGTGAGCACCGCCACCCGACACCTTGGCGAGGTACCGGTTGTACGTTTTGAGCAGAAACAACTTCTTGAGAACGACAAACTCCCACTGGTCGCCGCCCATGCGTTGGGTGTCGTGTATGAACTCATTCACCATGGAGAACAACTGGCTGCCGGGGTCAATCTCTTCCGAGTCGCCAGCGGTGAGGGCTCGCGCAGTCATGCTCTTTGAGCGCGCCGACTCGCGGTCCTCGGATGTAACGGGAGCGCGCACCGCCTTGGAATCGGAAGGCAGAGGCGCGGGGATCGCTGCGAACTCGGGAACAGCAAAGCCCGCGGTCTTGACGCCCACACACGAGCGTACAGTGCACAGGTTCACGCGGTCAAAGTAGTCGTCCTGGTTGAGCACGCGAGCAAGGAGGTGCGCATCCAACTGCTGTGCTGCGTTGATCACAAAGACCGGCATGTAGACGCGGTTCTCAGGGACCTTTCGGGCGCCGGCACACAAGTCGCACTTACCCGACGAGCGCTGAGCGCCGCCACCACACAAACTACACTGCTCCAGCTTGTCGCTGCCCACGATGCGGAGGCCGTTCTTGCGCAGAACAGTCTCGTCGATCGCGTCAGCGTAGGGGTTCGCCGGCGCCACCCGCTCCCCAAACTTTAACTTGGCGGCGTAAATACAGCCCTCGCGCAGGTACAAAGACTGCTGCTGGTTGACGAGCAAGTGGGGCCACATAAAGTGGAAGCCGGATTTCAACACCATGGGAGCGTTGCCGGTGCTGTCGGGCCAGCCGCGCTTATCCATCACGGGCGCCGCGAGTACGTAACACACAAAGGTCTCCGCGCTCACCCCCGGATAGTAGGTGGCAAAGACCGAACAAAAAAGCTTGGCCAACTCCGCCGCGTCTGACTGCGTGACCGCCGTCTCTTGAATCATGTCGAGATCGAAATGCATCCGAAACACAGGCGTCTTCTTCTCGATCAGAAACAAGCGGTTGCACTTTTTGTTCTCGTTACACTGCAGCTCCCTGGCGTACAGGCGTAAAAATGTGTCGTGGTCTGCATCAGGCACGAGATATTTGCCCCCCGCGTAGCTAAAGTGTGTCGAGTCGCTGGGGCTGTCCACCCGGTGATTGTTCATCCAGTTAAAAAAGACGAGAGTACTATCCTTGTTGCTCATTGAGTGGTGCACGAAAAGACAGAACGGAAAAGTTGTGACGGGGTTGTGGAGTGTGTGTGTGTTTAATATTTAAATTTAAAAAAATAAAATGGTCTATTCTATTTTCTATCTCTTTTTATGCAGGGGGGGGGGGGGAGAAGATTTATGGTATTTATTTTAATAAGCGATGTTTGTTAGCAAGATTACTTGTAGTTATTATTTGCGAACTTACGTATCTTCTTCTCGCAGACGCGGCGCCAGGATGACTTGGATGTGCGACTGGTCGTTGCCCAAACTGTACTTGATGACGAGCGGCAGCGATTTGGACATGTACAGTTGCACCGTCTGTCTGTCCATGCTTTTGAGCACCAAATTAAGGTAGTTGGTCGAGAAAATCTCGTTGTACTTGTTGACGCGCTCCGGCTCGTCTTCTTGCTGCATGCGTTTGGTGTTGGCGCCGCCGTCCATTTCCTCGTCGTTTTCCGAACTGACAGACTTGATGTAGAACTGAACACTGGCGCTGCCGACTTCACTGCGCGTGGTGCTGTAGTGCACCTTTTTGTACGTAGCGACTTCACTGGAGGCGCCGACCGTAAAAAACAGCTCCGTGGTGGCTTCGCTCCCCGCGTGGACGGGTTCGTCGATGCGGAACTCCATGTGCGAGCTGTTGATCTCGTGCGCAATCTTACAGTAACTCTTAAGCTTGGACAACTCCATTTCCACCATGTAGTTGTAGGTAATGTCGGGCATGCGCAGCTCCTGTGACGTGCACTCTTCGTCGAGAATGGCGAGAGTGCACGTGGACTGATTGCTCCGGTCGTCCCGGGCGTACGAGTTCACTGTGAGATCGGCTGAGTCGGAATAGCGTGTCAGTGTCAGGATATGGCCGGTTTGTACATCTTTTAACAGCGTGCTGAAGGTCTCTGTTGTTATTGTGAAACTCTCCATGGCGAGGTCCACATACGTCTCGATCTCGCACTCATAACTTGCTTTGATCATGCACACCATCGTCGCATCCATGGAGTCAACTCGCAAGCCCGTAAAGGTCTCCGTTTTCAACAGCTGGAACGGACAGTGGACCAGGACACGGTAGATGATGAACAGAAACGTCTTGAATGTTTGCGGCGTTAGAATGGTGATCTCCCAGTCGATCTGGCGGCCGCGTCGCCGTTTAGGCACGACCAACGCCCGCGGGGGTGCGTCGTGTGTCGCGGGCTCACACGAAGCGGCTGGCTGGGCGGTAGTAGAGCTAGTAGTAGTAGTAATGCGCGTGGATGTTGGCTGCGATAACGGCTCGATGACGCCTGTTGTGTTTGTGTTGTTTGCGGTGGGCGCATCATGCACCAGTTTGCGCTTGATTGGTGTCACTGATGACGCGTGCATTAACTGTTCTAGATCTGTGTCAATGTCAAAAAACGACATCGATGGATTTATGAACGGTAAGGGAGCACCGCGTGACCGAATTATTTTTTTTTCACATCGTTCTGATTCTTCTCATAAACTTGTTTTTTTTTACATAAACTTTCAAACGACCTATGGAGACTTCAACGCTCGTTGTTTGTTCTGCCTTCTTGGGCGCTCTTTTTTACGTGATAGGCCCTGCGCGCTGTCTGTTGGGTTCGAAAATTGTGTACTTGGTTACTAAGCTTTTTGTGTGTTCCACGTACACGACACTAAAAAAATACACCAAAAGGGTTTTTCGGTCGCCGGCTCCAGTTGTCTTCTTGCCCGCTCGCGTGTCGACGCCTGAAGAGCGCGAAATGGATTTGAAAAGACCGAGAATGCGACGCCCCCACACACCCCAACTCATTGACAAAAAACAAGACAGTGCGTACACGCCGCCACTGGCGCACGTTCTTGACACGAGCGACCGGAGCACAGGTGGTGTTGCGGCGACCGCAGTGGTTTCGCCGTGCAAAGTTAAAAGCGACACAGGGGCTTCACCAGCACTGAGCGCAAGCAGCATTAGCGCGGGCGTTGACGCGGGTGTTGACGCGGGTGTTGACGCGGGTGTTGACGCGGGTGTTGACGCGGCGGGCGTTGACGCGGGTGTTGACGCGGCGGGCGTTGACGCGGGTGTTGACGCGGCGGGCGTTGACGCGGGCGTTGACGCGGGTGTTGACGCGGGGTGTTGACGCGAGAAGATTAGATTCGATTAGTTGCGGCGATGAAATATAAACTCTATGTATAAATAAAAACGACATGAGCAACCAATTCTTTCTTCGCCCCGAGTTGTTTATTATTGATGGCGTTGAAAACCCGCAGGTGTTTAATAGTTTTACAGCCAACGGTTCGGAGTCGGCCTGTTTGCGTGAAAGTGCATGGTCCGATAAGGACAACAAAAACTGTTTTACCAGTTGGAGTTGGGATGTTACCAAATGCACCGACATGCTGCCCTTTAAAATAAACAACAAAGTGGCGAGTGGCCTGTTTACGCAGACATCCTCCGAGGCGGCGTCTCGCGGCATCTTACCGGGTTGTCGCTACACAATGCACTTTTCCGACGGGTGCATGTATCTGTTCGCGGTGACGGATCTGCAGCATCAGCCACGATATGAAGAAATGGGATCGTTTACATGGACCCGGCTGTCGCGCACGAGTGCCACGGACAGTATCGGTGGTAACAACATGAATGCAACGTTGCAGCTGCAACCGCACGACTCCGCGGAATGGGGCAGCATATGGGTAGCGCGCGAGAAGTTCGACGGCTCTTTCCAGAGTGGTTTAGGTATTGCTACTTTCTCTATTGTTTAAATAAAAACGCGTTGCCTGGAAATTTGTACATGGAGCATAATATGGTGGGATGATGGATACCGCTTTGTTTATTTTATGGTGCGCGACTACTATGCCCGAGTGGTCAAAGGGGGAAGACTTAAGATCTTCTGGATTTTAAAATCCGCGTGGGTTCAATCCCCACTGGTAGTATGCATGCACCTACGACACATGCGACCGGTGCAGGCCTTGGCACGGCGAATTACGGAGTTTTTTTGTGTGCATGTTAGTAAATAACACGAGACATGCCCGCAAAAATACAAGTTAGTTTACATGCTTTTGTCATCTCCATCTCCATTATCGTTCTAAGTATTCTCTTTTGGTTGTTCTATAAAAATGCGACACACATCTCCAGCATACTGGACAAAAAGCTTAGTTTGGAACACAATGTGAACGCGCTAGCGCTACTCATCTCCGAGATCGCCTTGCAGTGCGCCACCGTTCCAGACACTACCAAAGGCGCGATAATTAATGCACAGACGTGTCCTGCACTCTATGCCGTACTTAACGCCGTCGAACACATACACCTTCTAAACGACCAAAAAGTTTACGTGTTTATCATTGATATGAGCGGCAACCAGGTTGTCAACGGCGGTTCCACGTCGTTGGCGAGCAAGAACGGGTCTCGCCCCGGTTTGAACACGATGAATTACACGGACACGGATGGTAACAAGGTGGTAAAGATGGTACTTGATCGGGCGCAAGCAGGCGGCGGCTACGTGGAGTACCTGTGGCCGGACCCGGTAACTAACCAGTGTGTAAAAAAACTGGCGTATGTGAAACTGGTACCCAACACGCCGTGGGTAGTCGGCTCCGGCTTGTACATCTAAGGCTAGTAGGTCTATGATGAGTACGCGTTGAACAGTTGTTGCTGCACGCGCTGTTGAAACGATAATTGTTTTTTCGCCGCTGTGTTTACGGCGGGGTTGTACTGGCTGAGGGAAGTGCCGCGCGAGCCCACCAAAAACGTACTACTCTGCTTCTCCTGGTGGATGGGTTCGAACGCGGTACAAAAAGTTGTCGCCTTGCACGTGTCACCGGGTTTCGCACTCACCAGCGTTGGCTCCCCTCGTTCATTGTCGCACATCATGCAAGTAGACATGTAGCTAGCGAACAGACACGGTGTCTGCGCCTCCATGCTCACCTGGCACGTGTCGCCAATGCTGCAGCACCGGACACTCTCGTCGCAAGCCATGCACCCCGTGTCACACTTCATGTTGCCGTCAAAGGGGCACAGGGTTGAGGTTCGGGCCAATCTGTTAACATCCTCGCGTTCAAAGTCGTCGTCAATGCGTGTTAACCTGGGCTGATAACGCACGTTTCTACTTGGAGCATTTTCGGCGTTGTACGCGGCGTCGAGCGAAGACATGGTTAGGTATTGTTTAGTTTTATAAAGGGTTTTTTTTATTACAACTTGTGTCTTTCGATGGTGTCTTTCGATGGTGTCTTTCGATGGTGTCATACAACAAAGCAAAAGATGCCACCCCGTCACATAGCGTGACACTACCTACTTAACTTAATTGAAAATGTAGGTATATACATAAAATAAAACGCACACACCCACACACATGGCACACAATGAAGTGTTTGGTATTGTTGACATAATCTGCTTTGGATTTGTGCTGTTAATTTGTTTCTCCACGGTGTGGATGCTGAAAGACCCGAAAGGAAGCAACGAGAAACAAGACGAACATATGCGTCTCATTTATAACGGTGTGCTAGCATCCAGCGTTCTCATGTGGCCCATCGTTTTTGATTTAACCATCGGGTTACGACAACTGTTTGAAAACCCGAAGCTCATCATAGGGTTCTTCTGGCCCATTTTGATTAGTATGACCGAACTGAACTACGTGTCATGTTTCAACACCACCACAACGGGCAAGTCTAACAAGGCGTCGGCCATGTTTCAACAGTCGGACCTGAACGCCGACACTGGCGCGATCATCTCGGCGGCCTTTGCCATGGGGAGTTTGTTGTTGGGAAGTCGAAAGAACACAACGGTGAATTACATAATCATGTACGCACTATTGTTTTGCGTCGCATTTGTTGTTCCAACGCTGCAGCTGCCCGCGGACACGAAAGAATCGATAATGTGGCGCGCGATCCAAAAGGTTTTCCTTAATTACGCGATCGGCTTCACCATCGCCGGTATTTCATCCGATATCATGATCGACATGTTCGCGGTCAAAGAAAACGGCACCACCGGCCAAGTTCTAGGTGGGCCCGCCCCGCCATCTACAATTGCGGGTGGTGGTGGTGGTGGACTCGAAGATTCTACCATTCGCTTCAAGGTATTACCGCTAGCCGCGACATCATCATCATCCGGGCATCAACCTCAACCGGAGTTTAGCGTCTCTCCAAACAGCCACGCCTTTTCGACGGCGCATACGGATGTTTCGCTAAATTTAAAAATGAGTGAATAAACTTTTTCTCCTGTGTATATATTAAAGATTAAACCATGAGGCGACGTTATGTACAGACAACAACACCATTGCTGGATGATGCTGTCGGTCGAGGAGCGTCACGAAACTACCGTGAAAATTCACTATTAACGCCGGAACAAGTCCTCAAAATGAACAGAGTGAGGAACAGGTTTGGTAATCTTGGTGTTGCGGCCGAGTACTATTTGATTCTGGACGAGTTGAAGCAACAAGTAATGCCTGTTAAATATTACGCGTGTCCGGCGGACTGGGGTGAGTACAGGCAAGTGGGCAAACAAGCGGTTGACGACGCGCAGGTGTTGTGGATCAAAACGAACGGCAATTTTTGCCTGCCGCCGCACACCCCCGAGCCACCGGAACACAAAGTAAACGCAATACCCGAAAGCATCGAACAGACGGATAGTGACGGCGAAGAAGAAGACATGGGGGCGGATGAGGCGGATGGCGCGTCGCGAGATTCCGAACTAGATGTCACAAATGTAAATGAATCGCTGGCCGGCCTGGAAGATCAAATGAACCAAACGTTGGAGCCCGATAGCGTGTTCAAAACAACACAAGCACATGCACGCGCGAAAAACGAAGAAAAAAAACGACTTGAAAGACTAGACGAACTGCACGCGTTACGAGCAAAGGAGATAGCACAGCAACAGATAGAAGAAGACATTGCCGAGTTGAAAAAAATTATGAAGACGATGCCCAGCTATAAAGAGTTAAGTGAGCGTGAACTGGCCATAAAAGCGAACGAGTACTACAAGCTAGCTCAGTCGTGCAGCCCCCAGATCGTGAACGGGGAACGAGAAGAGCACGCCGCGCACATGGATGCATGCGCGAGCAATGACAACTGTGTCGTGATTGAAAACACGTGCGCACCCAAAAGCATTGTTGACGATATCGAGGAAAACCTTGCGGTTGTACAGCAGAGCGCGGAGACATCTTCTACCACGGATGAAGATTTGCAGGCGGTGACGGATTTGGCCAACTGGTGGAAAAAACACTACAGGGACTCGGCAAACGAAAGTGAAATTGAAAAACTTAATAGGGAACAAGTAACAAAACAATTGTTGACTGTGTAAGAGTTTGTTTTTGTCTGGTTTAATAGTAGCACCAAGAAACAGTGATGGATGACTGGTGTTTTCTGACATTAGGCGAGAACCCGGAACTTGAAATGTTGCATGTCACAATGGTGGCCAATAGTATACAGCCCTATGCATTTGTCACGGATGCCACGACCGATGCGGCGGATGCCACGACGGATGCCACGACGGATGCCACGACGGATGCCACGACGGATGCGGCGGATGCGGCGGATGCCACGACGGATGCCACGACGGATGCGGCGGATGCGGCGGATGCCACGACGGATGCCACGACGGATGCCACGACGGATGCGGCGGATGCGGCGGATGCCACGAC
>Ga0208718_1000211_pt1 | contig 10695 bp, 10 predicted proteins | sample LakMenE29Apr09ns_FD_150743 | JGI IMG/M metagenome (GOLD analysis project Ga0208718, IMG submission 150743) | Freshwater microbial communities from Lake Mendota, WI - 29APR2009 deep hole epilimnion ns (SPAdes) | ecosystem: Environmental > Aquatic > Freshwater > Lake > Epilimnion/Euphotic zone ...
CGATGATTTCAAATTCTTAGTTGATGCAATCCATGCTGCAGATATTGGAGTTATCTTGGATTGGGTCCCTGCGCACTTTCCAAAAGATGAATGGGCCTTAGCTCAATTTGATGGCACCGCGCTCTATGAGCACTCAGATCCACGGCTAGGAGAACACCCTGACTGGGGCACTCTCATCTTTAACTTTGGTAGAAATGAAGTGCGCAACTTTCTTGTTGCAAGTGCGCTCTATTGGCTCACTGAGTATCACATCGATGGATTGCGCGTGGATGCCGTTGCTTCCATGCTCTATTTAGATTATTCACGCAAAGAGGGCGAATGGTTGCCAAATAAAAATGGCGGCCGTGAGAACTTAGAAGCTGTGCAACTACTTCAAGAAGCTACATCCACAGCCTATAAAACCCACCCAGGCATCATGATGATTGCTGAAGAATCAACTGCGTGGTCTGGCGTCACTCGTGACACATCCTCCGGTGGCCTTGGCTTTGGCTTTAAATGGAACATGGGCTGGATGCATGACACCTTGCAGTATCTACAACACGATCCTATCCACCGCGTTTACCACCATAACGAAGTAACTTTCTCAATTCTCTATGCATGGAGTGAGAACTTCATGCTTCCGCTCTCCCATGATGAAGTAGTTCATGGCAAAGGCCAGCTAGTTAACAAGTTCCCTGGAGATCGCTGGCAAAAGACTGCAACGCTGCGTGCTTTATATGGATTTATGTGGGCGCATCCAGGTAAGAAGCTTTTGTTTATGGGTAGTGAATTTGCACAGAATGATGAGTGGAGTGAAAGCGCTGGACTTCAGTGGTATTTAACTGAATACGGAGAACATCAAGGAGTTCAAAAGTGTGTTGCTGAAATCAACGCGCTCTATAAAAAAGTTCCATCCCTTTGGGAAAAAGACACCTCCCCTGAAGGTTTCACCTGGTTAGTTGGAAATGATGGTGCAGCCAACGTTGTTGCCTTTGCTCGCTGGGATGATGCGGGAACGCCCTTTGTTGCAATTACTAATTTTTCACCTATGCCACACGAGAACTACAACCTGCCATTCCCAACTACTGGCACATGGACAGAAGTTCTCAACACCGATGATTTAGCTTATGGCGGAAGTGGAATTGCAAATGAGACAGTAATAATTAATGATGCAGCACATTTGAGCGCTCAGGTGCGAGTACCACCTCTGGCAACTATCTGGTTTAAACGCTCTTAAGGGCTTTCGCGAAAAAGGGAACAGTAAGCAAAAGAATTCCTGGAATCAAAAGACCAATTGTTAAAGAGGTTGCTTGCGCTGTCCATGCGACAACCCACTTCAAAATGAAAGCCAGGATGATGTTTGCAACCCCGATATGGCCAATAACCACGCTAGCAGGGTGTTTTGAGCGGGTATTTGCCGCAGCCATAAATGTTGGTCCAAGGAATGAACTTCCAAGACCAGCAAGTGAGAACCCGATGCAAATAACTAGAAAGGCCATATCTTGATTAGTAGCAAAGACCGATCTTGCTAAAAAGACACTCCCAAGGAAAGAAGAGCCGGCCAGCAGTGATGCATGGACTGCTAAACGCTCTAATGAAAATCGGGGCACTAAGTAGTGAACGGTGAATCTTCCAAAAATCATCCACACTGTGAAGAGAATATATGGCAGCGTGTTAATGCCACTCTTAATTCCAATTTCTTCCTTGGTGTAAATAGCGGACCAGTCACCTAGCGCGAACTCTAGAAAAATCGCAAATATGAGGCCAAATGAAACCATTCGATCGAAAGAGAATCCTGAGAACAGTTCTTTGATCTTGTAATCAACATCTATATCTTGATTAGCCTTGAGAAGCTCTGGTGCAAGAGATTTGATCACTACGGTCTGAATCAGGAATATAACTACAGTTAAAACTCCCACATGAAGCTGCAGTGAGACTCGGTCAACGAGAAATCCTGATATCAAAGCGGTGAGTAATGCACCGGCGCCCCATACTCCGCTCATCTGAGTAATAATGAATTTTCCTGTGCGATCTTGGTAATTAAAGCCTTGAGCATTAATTGAAATATGAAAAGCAGATATTGCAGCACCAAATGCGATATTTGCAAAGAAAAATATGAGAGATGAATTAACAGTAGTAAGAATTATCAAGGTTGCCATAAGAAAAAATGAGGCAACATATAGAACTCTCTTAACTCCAATCTTGTGAACTACGTATCCCACAGTCAGCAGTGAGATAAGTGAACCTAAAGCGCCAGTACTAATCAATGAACCAAAGCCACCATTAGTTAGCTTTAACGCCTCTTTAACTTCTGGAAAGCGCGGAATCCAGGACATGATTCCTAGACCAAATGTGAAGAAAAGAATTCTTAGGTAATTAAGCTCTTTTTTAGGGGTAACTGTGCGCATGTTAGAAGAGGGCGTTCGCTAGCGCGCTACGGGCCGCAGTTAAGCGCGGATCAGCTGGATCAACCAAAGCAAAGAGTGAAAGAAGATGATCTTTGGCTTTGTTGCGATCATCCCCCGCACTTTCTTTGACTGCATGCAAGAGTCGAGTAAAGGCTGCTTCAACTCCCCCATTTACTATCTCCATATCCGCAGCTTTTAGCTGCAGAGTTAGATCTTGAGGATTATTTGTAGCTTCTTTGATTACCGTCTCTAGCACTAACCCATCAGTGCGAATAAGTAGTTGTGTTTGCGCAAGGCCAAGTTTGGCAAAAGAATCAGCTGGCTTTCTAGCAAGAAGCTTCTTATAGGCAACCTCAGCTGTAGCAAAATCTCCAGCTTCAAGAGCGGTAACTGCTTCTTCCTCCTCAGGTTCGATGATTTCAACTGGTGCATCACCAACGCCTTGTTCTGCAGCTAATGTCAAAACTTTATCGAGCACAAGGCGAATCTGTGCTTCTGGATAAGCTTGTTCAAAGAGAGGAACAATCTGTTCATTAATTAATGCAACTGCGTAAGGAATCTTTTGTGTTTGTAGGGCCTTGGCAACTTGAGGCTGTGCATCAATATCAACATGTCCCAAGCTCCATGAACCTTTGTAGCTAGCTTCTAGTTGGCCCATGACCGCTAACATCTCAACTGATTCTGCGCTTCGCGCTGACCAGCAGAACAAGATAACTGCGCGGGCTTTTGAAAGAGGTAAAAACTCTGAAGTTAAGTTTTCGGCAGTGACTGCAACGCCTGGTGTGGGCCCTGTTGGAGCGCTCTTAGGCTTTCCTAATGAACTCAGATCAACAGCTTGCGCAAAATTAGGAGGGTTGCTCACGTTGTAATCCTACTGGGCGATGAGGTCAACGCCAGAATCACGCCGATGGGGCAAAATCTCTTCTACGTAATTATCGGCTGCAAACTCCAAGCCCACATCAGTTCCCTTTTGTTCACTCAAATACCAGCGGTTTTCAAGGATTTCATGGAACATCTGAGCCCGCTCCACGCGACCACGCATCTGCTCAGGGATTCGGTTGATGGTTGGCTCAAAGACTTCTAGGAACCACACCTTTGCCATCTCAGTTACTGACATAGCGGTGTTTTCGTGACGGGCACGATAGCGATCAAAGGATGCGAGCAAGCGCTTGGCTTGTAGCTCTTCGGTTTCAATTCCCATTAATTCACGAAGACGTTGTGTGTGATAACCAGCTGCCACCAAACGTGGTTGGAAAGATAAAAGTTGTGAATCACCGTCGATAGTGATTGATACTTCTTCAACTGCAAAACCTAAATCGTGTAGCTGGCGCATAGCGCGCTCAACAGCATGGCGATCCTTAGGATCAAGTAGTTGGCGCTCTTTGAGTGCTGCCCAAATCCTGCGATAGCGACGGATAACTGCCTCTGCTGCGCGCACTGGATCCATTCCAGGGTAGAGAACTCCAGATAAACGCAGATCTTCTAACTCAGCAGCAACGTTAAACATTGCAATATCTAAATCATGTTCACGTTGGCCATCACTTAGTGATTTCTGAAACTCTCCTGTTTCTGCATCTACAAGATATGCAGCAAAACCTTCGGCGTCTCGGCGAAATAAAGTATTTGAAAGTGAACAGTCGCCCCACCAAAATCCTAGAAGGTGTAATCGCACTAACAGCAGCGCGAGAGCATTTGCCATCGTATTAATATCATGGGTAGTAACAGAGCCTGAGAGAAGAACTCGATAGGGTAATGAGTACGGCAAGAAACGTGTAACCATGGCGCATGGCAGTTCTTCACCACTTGCATCGGTGCGGCCCTCAACAACTGCGATCTGCTCAACGCAAGGGGCTTTAAGCGAAGTCAGTTCCCGTAAGACTTTGTACTCACGATTAGCAAACTCTGCAACTGTTTCTTTAACGGCATAGACCGGTGCATCCGCATCGCTAGTGGCTCGAACCAAGCGGACAACGTGGCGGGAAATACCTCGTTTTTCTGCCAGCGCAGGATCCTCTGGCCACTCCTCCAAACTCTGGTGCCACGGCAGGCCAGTAACAGCTGCGATCTCCTCGCCTAATCCTGTTATCCGAAGGGCCATGGGCTCATTCTTGCCTAAAAATGTGACGGGAAGATGAACACCACGTCTCATACAAGTGAGATAACTATCTTTACAATGCATCTATGGCAATTAAAGAGCGAATTAAGAAGGTTACTAAGCGAGCAGCTAAGGCTGCTCCAACCCCAGCTGACTACGGAATTGCTGGAGTACCAATAAATAGATCTCATCCTTATTACTTTGGATTTGTTGCAACGCTAGGGGCATTAACAGCAATCGTCTTAATGCGCGCACTTGCAAGCGTCTCGCAGATATTTATTCTGATCTTAATCGCTCTTTTCTTAGCGACAGGCCTCAACCCAGCTGTTGAAGCCCTTCGCCGTCGCAATATGTCACGCGCCACTGCAGTGACCATTATCTTTACTTCAGTTATTGCCTTTGTAATCTTCTTTGCACTCGTTGTGGCCCCTCCTGTAATTTCACAAGGAACACAACTCATCAATAAAGCTCCAACTCTTTTAGGTGAACTAACAAATAATGCAACGATTAATAAGCTCAATGATCAGTATGGAATTATCGATACGCTTCAAGCTAAGTTAGAATCTGTCACTTCCGACGGAACACTCTTGATTTCTGCCTTCGGCGGCGTAATCGGTGTTGGTAAATCTGTTCTTTCTGGATTTTTCACTTTCCTTACAATCCTAGTTCTGACTCTTTACTTCATCACTTCCCTGCCGCAGGCTGTTAACCTTGGACTTTCACTTGTTCCTGCAAGTCGCCGTGAACGTATCGGCCACCTCACCAACGCCATCATTGCTCGAGTTGGTTCCTTCGTCGGTAGCCAAATCGTTATTGCAGCTATGGCCTCAGTCTTTGTTTTCATTCTCTCGCTCGTTCTTGGACTCCCTTCCCCAATAGCCATAGGCATGATTGTTTTAGTCTGCGGATTGATTCCATTGGTTGGACATTTCTTGGGTTGTGGAATTGTCACGATCATCGCCTTGACTCAATCAATTGCGATTGGCGTTATCGCCTTTGTTGCTTATGTTGTTTACGTCCAAGTTGAAAACTATGTTGTAACACCACGCATCATGAAAAGAACTCTGGCAGTTCCTGGAGCAGTAACAATTATCTCTGCTCTCATTGGCTCATCACTTTTGGGGTTAGTGGGTGGATTACTTGCTGTGCCAGTGGCTGCTTCGATTATTTTGATTTTAGACGAGGTTGTTATTCCTCGTGCTAATAACTCTTAATACTCAAGAGGTAGGGCTTGTGCTTCACCAGTAACAATGGTGTTAATTTCAGATAGCACTCTATGAACTGATGGTTCACCTAACCAAAGATGCTTGGCATCATCAACGGCAATAATCTTTAGTTTAGGCACAATGGCAAAGCGCGCTCGTGCGGCATCTGGTTTCAAGTAATCATCATGCTCTGGCACAAGGGCAGTTATTGGCCGTGAATCACTATTCCAATACAAGAGTTCTTCATCAGTTGTGGTGCGAAGTGGTGGGCTAAGCAGAATAAGACCTTTATGTCGTGGATCCTTAGCATGGCGCAGAGCTAAATCTGTTCCAAAAGACCAACCCACAATCCAAAGATTTTCTAACGCTAAAACATCAAAGCAATAATTAATCATTGCTTGAACATCTAAACCTTCAGCCCCACCGTTATCGAACACACCGGTACTCGTGCCAGCCTCTGATGTTGTTCCGCGAGTGTTAAAGCGAACAACACTTATGCCAGCCATAGCGGGAAGTCGGTTAGCTGCTTTTTTATAAACATGGCTATCCATCATTCCACCAGCTGTTGGCAGTGGATGCAGAGTTAAAATCGCCCCTTTTGATTGACCTAAGGGTGATGCGACCTCGCCGATTAAATCAACACCATCACTTGTTAGGACATGAAAAGGTGTGCGAAGGGCCGGTAACTCAGTACTGGGTCTGATTATCTCGGCCATACTTCAAATCTTATCTTCACCCCACTAGGCTTCCAACCATGGCTACTAAGCGCACTCCTTCATTTGATTCTCATAATCCTGCAACCGGTGAGGTGGCTGGAACATATCCAATAATGAATGCCAAACAAGTAAGTGAAATTGTTGGACATGCGCGCAATGCTTCAGTGCAGTGGCAAAAGCTTGGCTTTGGCGGACGAAAGAAAGTTCTACTAGCTTGGTCAACACTGATCATTAAGCGCATAGATCAAATAGCAGCATTGGTCTCACTTGAAACTGGAAAACCTGTGGGAGATGCAAAGCTCGAGGTAAGCATTGCTGTCGGCCATATCGGCTGGGCAGCACGTCATGCAGAAGAGATTATGCGCACTGCTCATCGTGCACCAGGGTTACTTTTATCTAATATGTCAGCAACAGTGCAACGCTCCCCTCTTGGAGTTGTCGGTGTTATTGGCCCATGGAACTACCCGATCTTCACGCCAGTAGGTTCTATTGCTTATGCGCTAGCTGCTGGAAATACAGTTGTCTTTAAGCCCAGTGAGTACACAGCTGGTGTTGGAATGTGGCTAGAAGAGAGCTTTAATGAAGTTGCACCCTTTGCCGATGTTCTAACAACTATTACTGGGCTAGGTGAAACAGGTGGAGCGCTTTGCACAAGTGGCGTTGATAAAATCTCATTCACTGGATCAACTAGAACTGCAAAAATTGTTGCTGCTCAATGTGCCACAACAATGACTCCTGTTGTCTTGGAGTGCGGCGGAAAGGATCCAGTCATCGTTGCTGCAGATGCCAATCTTGAGCGGGCAGTAGATGCAACTATCTGGTCTGCTATGGCCAATGCAGGTCAATCATGCATAGGCGCAGAGCGTGTGTATGTTGATGAAAGAGTGGCCGATAAGTTCATTGAACTTGCAGTCAAGCTAGCTAAAACAATTCATGCAGGTGCTCCAGGTGATGGAAACTATGGACCTGCAACTATGCCATCTCAGATTAAAGTAATTCAGTCCCACATTAAAACTGCCATTAAGGATGGTGGAAGCTGTGCTTACGGTGGACCAGAGTCAGTCAAGCCTCCATTTGTTCAACCAGTCATTTTGCTTGATGTGCCAGAAGATTCTGCAGCTATGCGTGAAGAAACTTTTGGACCAACAATTATTATCAATCGTGTAAAAACCATGCGCGAAGCAGTTGAGCTTTCTAATGCTTCTAGCTATGGACTAGGTGCAAATGTCTGGTCTAAGCGCCAAGGCAAGCGAATTGCCTCGGAGTTAGCGTGTGGAATGGTTGCTATTAACTCAACATTTTCATTTGCAGCAGTTGCCTCTGTTCCATTTGGTGGTGTGAAAGATAGTGGTTATGGACGCGTGCATGGACCTGAAGGATTACTGGAATACACCTATGCCCGCACCGTAGTTCGCACTCGCTTTAATGTGCCACTCAATCTTTTGAGTTTCAAGCGCAAAGCGAAAGAAGAGAAGTTGGTAATTACTGCAACTCGCTGGTTAAAGGGACGCTTCGGTTAAAAGCGCGGCGCGTTACGTGTTCGCTCAGTATTAGGACGTCGCTTATCTTTCTTTGCCCAACAAGCGTTATGCCAATGTCGTCTACTCTCTTCATCATCTTCTAACCAAGCAACTGTGTGTGGTGTGGCCATAGGAATAACCTGATCACAACCTGGACAGCGATACGGTTTATTAGAACTAGATCCAGTTAACTTGCGAACTATGTACATTCCTTCATGATGTTCCTCAATTGTTTGACTTGAGGTAGAAATGTCGCGTTCGTCACTCTTGGGCCGCTTATTTTTTGGATAGTTTCTGCGCGGGCTCATGGCTCTATTTTCTCACATCAGATGCAGTAGTAGTATCTGAGGGTGAATGTAATCGAGGTCAAAGGTCTCAAAAAGAGCTACGGCCAGGTGCATGCAGTGCGTGGTGTTGATTTATCAATTCCAGCCGGTGAAATCTTTGCTCTACTTGGCCCAAATGGTGCGGGCAAAACCACCACCGTTGAGATCCTCGAAGGATTTAGAAGCCGTGATGCAGGCCAGATTTCAATCTTGGGTTTTGATCCCCAAACGCAGGGACATGCTGCCCGTCAATGGCGCGATCGCATTGGAATTGTTTTGCAATCAGCCGCAGATGTAGGTGATTTAACTGTCATTGAAACCGTTGAACATTTCAGAGGGTATTACTCCAAACCAAGAAATACCGATGAAGTAATCGCTGCAGTAGGTCTAGAGAATAAAACTGGAGCGCTCATTCGCAATCTCTCAGGCGGCCAGCGTCGTCGTTTGGATGTTGCCTTGGGAATTATTGGCAGTCCTGAACTTTTATTTCTTGATGAACCCACGACAGGTTTTGACCCTGAGGCACGTCGAGCATTCTGGGCTCTTATTGAGCAGCTGCGCGGGGATGGAACAACAATTCTGCTCACAACGCACTACTTGGATGAGGCTGAAGCCTTAGCCGATCGGGTGGCAGTAATTAATAATGGATTGATCGTTGAAGTATCTACGCCAGCCGAACTTGGCGGCCGTGCAACGTCTAAGGCTCTGATCTCTTGGCGCGATGGCAGCCAAGTAAAGAGTGAAGAAAGTGATAATCCAACTTCAGTTGTTACACGCCTGACTGCACAGTTTGGCGGAGAAATTCCAGAGCTCACAGTCACGAGGCCTTCACTAGAAGATATCTACTTAAAGATGATTGGGGGCGTTCATGAACAAGATTCCTAGCGCTCTTAACTTAGGTATTCGCCGTGGTGGACTTGAGATAAGACAGTTTGCCCGCCAACGCGAATCAGTTGTCTTTACTCTTTTGTTCCCTGTTATTTTGCTGGCCATTTTTGGTTCAGTCTTTAAGGACACCATCGCCCCTGGCGTGACATTTTCACAGTATTTTGTAGCGGGAATGATTGCATCCGGTCTTGTTAATACTGGCTTTCAAGCATTAGCCATCACAATCCCTATGGAGCGTGATGTGGGCGGGTTAAAGCGCTTGCGTGGAACACCTATGCCAGCTTCTAGTTATTTCATTGGTAAAGCGATTTTGATTGCCGTGAGCATGATTATCCAAATCGCACTTCTTTTTGGATTCGGTCTACTATTTTTTGGTGTTGAAATGCCAACAGAGCTAAGTAAGTGGCTCACTTTCACGTGGCTAGTCCTACTGGGAAGTGCATGTTCAACTGCACTTGGAATCGCGTTTTCAATCGTGCCAAAGAGTGGACGCGGAGCATCAGCAGTGGTCTCACCCATAGTTATCATTTTGCAGTTCTTTAGTGGTGTCTTCTTTGTTTTCACTCAACTGCCAACTTGGATGCAACAACTTGCTGCGATATTTCCTTTAAAGTGGTTAACACAAGGTATGCGCTCAGTATTTTTGCCAGATTCATTTGCTGCCCAGGAAGTAGCAAAATCTTGGGAAACTGGTCGCACTTTCCTCATTCTTCTTCTCTGGCTGGTAATTGGAATCTTCTTCTCGGTCCGCAAATTTAAGTGGGATCGCGATTAAGCACCCGTTAGGCATAGTTATCGCGCTGTTGCTGGCGTTAACTGCATTGCCAACAAATGCGGCCACCTCTAAAGCTACGCCTAGCCCAACGGCTAAAGCCACTGCAAAGGCAACTGCTAAACCAACCGTCTCACCAAAGGCAACTGCAAAAGCGACAAAGAAAGCGGTGGTTAAAAAGAAGCCACGCAAAAAAGTCACTATTACACCTTCACCTAAAGCTAGCTGGCCACCCAAGGGTTTTAAAGCAAATGGTGATGTCTATGCAAAGATCCCAAATGCAAAAGAGTTAGTGGGAACAGCATCAAATAGCAAGATTTTGACGGCACAGTTAGCCCAAAAGGTTGATGGTGTTGCAATCTGTGAGAAGTATTCCTGTGGCGCAGTTCAAGTGGCCTCTCTGGATGGCTGCACGTGGTGGGAAGTTAATTCAAAGTTAGTAGGAGAAACCTCAGCTACTGATAAGACATTGAAAACTTTTGGAAGTATCCGGACTCTTGCAAGCAAAACTAAGAGCAAACAGATAACAACAATTTTAATAATCAGTCAGGAACCTCTGGAATTAAGGCATGTAGTAACTAATATCTCAGCTATCTGCCACAAAAATCCAGCTACTGAGAAAATTCCAAGCACTACTTATAAATCAGCTACAAACTAACGATTGGCTCCTGGAACCCATAGTTGGTCGCCGATTTCCTTATTTGCATAACGTGCCAAAACAAAGAGCAAGTCTGAACAACGGTTGAGGTATTTAGCAGTTAATGGATTTACTCCCCCACCAAATGC
>Ga0208718_1000212_pt1 | contig 10690 bp, 10 predicted proteins | sample LakMenE29Apr09ns_FD_150743 | JGI IMG/M metagenome (GOLD analysis project Ga0208718, IMG submission 150743) | Freshwater microbial communities from Lake Mendota, WI - 29APR2009 deep hole epilimnion ns (SPAdes) | ecosystem: Environmental > Aquatic > Freshwater > Lake > Epilimnion/Euphotic zone ...
CCAAAAACCTGTGCAAAAAATAAGTGCAAGTACAACTCGCACTGATTACGCCCTAGCTGCATAAGCTAGCCCCGTAATCCGTCAGCTCAGATTCCGTCTTCGGTCTGAAACCTGGCGTCGCTAGAAGACTTTTTCTGCAGTGGCGTTGCGAACACTGTGGAAGAACCTTTTCGCAAATGAGTTCGTCGAATACTTGTGTGGATGAGATTCGGAACTGAGAAAACGTTAATCACACTACGCCCGTAGAAGCCCTGTTTTAATCCCGAAGGACCCGGGTTCGATTCCCGGCACCTCCACCATTTCTATAAATTACTTTCTTATAAACTCACGCTTAAGTGCAAATGCACTTGCGGCAATTGCAAAGAGCGCCATTAACTTGGCGCCAATTGCAATGCCTTGAAGTAAAAGCATGACTCCTAAACCAATGCCAATTGCACTAAATTGGCAGATAAATACTCTTCTAAGAGTGTTCGTCGATCGTTTGGTCGTCTTTATAAAAGTTAATCCGATTGCCAAGGGTCCTGAAAGAATCAAAACCAGTAATAAAATCCCAACAAATAACGCAAGTGATTCCATTACGGCAGTCCTTTCCAGTTTGATTGCAGCACTGCGTATACGTCCATATCGATTATTGAACCATCAGCGCGGACAACTCTTTGGCGCAGCAAACCTTCGTGCTCATAGCCTGCTCGTGCTACGACCATTTTCGATGCTTCATTGTCGTGATCAATCATTGCTTCAATTCGATTCCAGCCCATCGTTTCAAAACCGAAGTTCGTAAGAACTTTGACCGCAGTTGTGCCAATAGATTTTCCACGAAATTCCTTTGTAATCCAGTAACCAATTTCGGCAACTTTATTGTTAAAACTGGGAGAATGAAAAGAGATCACACCTGCTAATTCAGGTGTTGTGCCATAGTTACTTTCAACAATAAATCTAATCTCGCGTTTACTTTGTAATCCCTCAGGATCGAGTTGGCGGACAAAAGCCTGCGCATGTTCGAGTGTGTAATCTGCGGGAACAGTAGTGAAGTGCGAAATTAATGGATCTTGGCAGGCTTTAAAAATACTTTCGATATCACTCTCACGTGATGGACGCAGAGTGATGTTGCCATATGTAAGAGTTGGAACTTCACTAGGCCACCAAATCATGGCGTAAGAATGCCACATACGAATCTAGTAGCGGGGGCAGGATTTGAACCTACGACCTCTGGGTTATGAGCCCAGCGAGCTACCGAGCTGCTCCACCCCGCGTCGGAAGGCTTATCGTAAGTGAGCAAGCAGTAATAACCAAATCCGTCATTGTGCAGCGGGATTTAGAAGAGAAATTACTTTTTGCTTTGCGCAGAAATTGCTGCAGCAATCGCTGACTTTAAGCGATCTTGCGCTTTTCCATACGCCGTGAAATCTCCCTTAGCAAGTGCTGCTTGTCCATCTGCAAGTGCTTGTTTTGCACTTGCAAGTGCGTTCGCTAAATCATTTGAACCAGTTGTTGGTTTTCCTGAACCAGTTGATTCACCGGATTCTGAAGTTCCAGAGTTACCAGCAAAAACTTGATCAAGTGCACCCTTAAGAGTGTCGCTATAACCAATCTGATCACCGAATGAAACCAATACTTTTTGAAGTAATGGATACGCTGCAGCATTTGCTGTTGCTCGCACGTAAACAGGTTGTACGTATAACAAGCCGCCACCAACAGGAAGTGTTAACAAGTTACCGAGCACAACATCTGATCCACCCTGACGTAGCAATGAAAGTGAGTTTGCAACTTCTGGCTTAGCTTCAAAGTTGGATGCAACTTGTGAAGGACCAGCAACGTTTGTGCTTCGTGGCAATTGCAGAACAGTTATTTTTCCGTAATCAGGGCCAGCTTGTGAATTAACAACTGCAAATGCTGCCAAGTTTTCACGTCCACCGCGAGGCACGAATGGTGTAGTCAATGAGAACGCTGCCTTGTCTGATCCAGGCAACTGCATAGTCATGTAATAAGGAGGTTGGTTTCCAGCGTTAGCTCCAAATGTTGATGGATCGCGTGGTACGCGCCAGAAGTCTTGGCCACCGTAAAACGCTGCTGCGCTTTTCACATGGTAAGCACTCAAAATATCTCGCTGAATTCTAAACATATCTTCTGGGTAACGGATGTGCTCCATTAACTGTTCAGACATTTCTGACTTTGATTTAATGCTATTAGGAAAGGCTTTTGACCATGTCTTTAGAACAGGATCATTCTCATCCCATCCGTACAAGTTAACTGTTCCATCGTAGGCATCAACTGTGGCTTTTACAGAGTTACGGATGTAGTTAACCGTTTGATTTCCCTGTGCAGTAATTGATGTCGAATTCGCAGTGAGTGCATCAGTTGTTGCACCTGAAAGAGTTGTCTTACGAGAATATGGATAGCCCGCACTTGTTGTGTATCCATCGATGATCCAAAGAACGCGTCCATCAACGAGTGCTGGGTACGGATCTCCATCAAGAGTTAACCAAGGTGCAACTTTTGCAACACGTTCACGTGGATTTCTTTCAAACAAAATCTTTGAATCCTTGTTGATCAAGTTCGATAGCAAGATACGTTGTTCTTGATACTTCAACGCAAAGACTAATTTATTAAAGAGTGATCCAACTGGAACTCCACCTTTGCCTGAATACGTAACGTTCTTTTGACCATTTGCAGATGCGTCATCTGGATAATCGAATTCGACTGGTTCTCCGGTAGTTGTTCCACCAATAATTGAATAATCCGGCACGTTCTCACCGAAATAAATACGAGGCTCGAATTCACCGAGTCCCTTAGTTGGAGGAAGATCGCCAACTACAAAGGATGGCTTTCCATCTGCGTCACGAACATTTCCGTATGCCGCAACGAAACCGAAACCGTGAGTGTAAACAAGGTGGTCGTTAATCCAGTTTCGACTTGGGTTTCCATCAATATTTAATTCACGAACTGCAACGATTGTGTCGTATGAGACTCCATCAACCTTGTAACGATCCACATCGAGTGTTGCACCAAATGTGTAATACGGCTTAATTTGCTGAAGCTGTCTAAAGGTAGCTGAAAGTACATTCGGATCCATTAAGCGAATATTGGAAATGGTTACTGCGTCTTTAGATAACTGCCCAGCAGCTGCATTAAGTGTTGCTTGAAAATCTTTTACTTCAACAGCAGATAAACCGAAGGCATCTCGTGTTGCATCAATATTGCGCTGAATAAATGGCGCTTCCTTTGAGGACTCACTTGGCTTTACTTGGAATTGTTGAATAGCTGCAGGATAAACACCTGCAATTAATACAGATGAAACAACAAGAAGCGCTGTTCCGGCTGCTGGAAGTAACCATGATTTACGAACTATGTTTGCAAAGAATAGAAGTGAACAGATCGCAGCGATACCTGCCAAAATAGCTTTGGCTGGTAAAAGTGCGTTCACGTCTGTGTATGTCAAACCTGTAATTAATTTATTGTCTTTGAGAGCAAGTGCGAAGCGGTCTAACCAATATGCACCAGCTTTCAGAAGAACGACCAAGCCAATTAACACAGAAAGCTGAACACGAGCAGCAACGGTTGTGCGCTCTTGTGCAACTTGTGGACGAATACCGCCATATAAATAATGCACGATTGTGGAGCCAATAATTGCAAAGACAAGTGTAGAAATTGCCCATGCAATAAGTGCTTGATACATCGGCAACTTAAATGCGAAGAATGAAATATCTAAACCAAATTGTGGATCTACTACCCCAAATGAAGTTGAATTCTTAAATAGCAACCAAGTGTCCCAGAGTTGAGATGCAGATGAGCCACCGAAATAAAAGAGAACGAGTGAAAGTCCGACAAGTACGAGTTTGCGAATAGGCTCGATTTGAGAACGGTAACGCTCGAGGTTATCGGCTTCAACACTTAGTGGAACATACAAAGGTCGCTTACGAAAAGCTAGATAAACATTTAACGTAATAATCAAAGACGTTGCAAAGCCAGCCACCACAAAGACTGTTGCCTTTGTCAGAAGAATTGTTGACCAGACTTCAGTGAAGTCCACTGATTTAAACCAGAGCCAATCTGCATAGAAGCCACTCAGGCTTACAAGTGCAACGGAGGCAACCACCAAGATTGCAATAACAATCGGCAGTGGTCCACGGCGACGGCGATTAAAGTTTAAATTCGGGAAGCTATTAGTCATGAGTTAAAGATACTGAACTCGATGCCACTTCTGCCACTTGGGCAAAATCAGGCTCTTTGAGCGCAGGACATACCTATTTCTTCTGGCGAACCATTAGCAGAAAGGGCTTTTACCGCATCATCGATCGTGCTAATTGCAAAGACGGTTATACCTTCCGGAATCGATCTGATTTCTGAGCAATTAGAACGGGGTGCAAGGAAAACTGTCACACCGACTCTTTGGGCCGCAATTAATTTTTCATCAATGCCGCCAATTGGGCCAACTTTTCCAGAAAGATCAATTGTTCCGGTGCCCGCAACTTTTCTTCCTCGTAACAAATCCTGCGGAGTTAACTCTTCAATAACGCCAAGGGTAAAAACCATTCCTCCACTTGGGCCACCAGTATCTTTCACATCCAAAGTAATTAAATCAGGATCAACGCTGGCAAGTTCTGGATAATTCTTCTTCACATATGCACGTGCAACTATTTTTGCTTTATCTTGAGATGAAGTCATATCTACTTTTGCTTCTTTATCCAAAACCTTTGAGCTCACGTTATCCGGATACACCGCAGAGCGAGGATAAATTCGAGAATTTCCATTTACCCAGCCATAAACAATCTCACCTGAAAACATAGATGCTCCTGGGCTTGTTACGCGAATGGCCAGCAAATAAAGAGACCCACTTGGTTTATAGGCATTTTCAGATTTAATTGAAATAACTTTGTCTAATACATCAGTTGCACCGCCGGGCATCACAACCACAAATGGCAGTGGAGCAAAAAGAGCAAAACCAAAAAAGATAACGATGATTGCTTTAACCGCAATGGGTAGCGATGAATAGCGCATTGCTATAGCGGCGTGCGATCTTGGTTCGGAGGTGGAGATTGAAATGGTTTTTGGGGCGGCAATTCATTTGCTGTTGGATCATTGCGATTTACTGGAATCTGATTATTGGGATCTCTGAAGGTGCTTTGGAACTGAGTAAATTTGCCAATTGAACGAGAGGTTTCAGATTCAAACCGATCCTTAAACTTTGTAACCCAGACTACGTAACCTAAAGCGCCAATCAAACCCGCAGCAGGAATTACCCACCAAATAAGGGCTAAAAAAGATGTGGACATGGTCATAGTCTAGAGGTCGAAAGTGCCTATAAGTTAACTGGAATTATTTTCTTTCACCGCGCGTTATAGGTAGTACCACCCGTACGATATGAAGAGCAGATAATTAGTTAAAAGGACTAAGGGGAAAGGAAGTCATGTCAGCATTTGGTTTCACCCCAGATGATGGTTCAGAACAGAACCCGAATGAGATGACCCCTGAACAACTGGCAGAAATGCTCGCGCAAATGCAGGAACAAGTCACAGAACAATTTCAAAAACTAGGAATTAATCCTGCAGGATTTATCAATCCTTTCGCCGCCGGAACTGAATCTCTTCCAAAGAGCATTGTGCGAGATACCGCAAAGAAAATTGTTTCAAGTGCTGGCTCTCTTCCAGTTGGCAACACGGATGTAACCGTTGTCGCACAAGCCAGCTCTATTGCTCAACTCTGGCTAAATGAAGCCACAGACTTTGCACCGATTACAGCGGCTACTCAAACCCTGAGCCGCGCAGATTGGGTGGATTCAACCCTTGCAGGTTGGCAAACAACCGTAGAACCACTTGCATCTGGTTTAGCCGCCGCCGTTTCTGAACTAATGCAGCAAGCAATTAACGAAGGCCAAGCAGAGCAAGCTCCAATGCCTATCGAAACAATTGCTACGTTGCTGCGCTCATTTATCAGCGCATTAATAGCAACTCAATTAGGTCACTCAGTTGGAGCGCTGGCATCTTCTGTTACCGGAATTCACGATGTTGGTCTGCCGCTAGTTGATCCTGCAATACCTGCGCTAGTGCCTGAAAACATTGCACTGTGGTCGCAAGATCTTGAGATTCCTAAGAGTGAAATAACACTCTTTCACGCAATCCGTGAAGAAGCAGTAGCGCGTTTATTTGATAGCAATCCATGGCTGGTTTCCTATATTCGAACTGCAATTTCTGAATACGGAAAAGGCATTCACATAGATATCGATGCAATCCAACGCCAAGCACAAGAGGCCATGGAATCTGGAAATATCGATCCAAATAATCCAGAGAGTTTCACACTTGCAATTGGTGAAGGCATGTTCACACCTGAAGAGTCACCAGCACAGCGCGCTGCACTGACAAAGTTAGAAACTGTCTTTGCATTAATTGAAGGCTGGACCGATGAAGTCACAACACTTGCTGTTAGTGATCGACTTCCATCAATTGAGGCGCTGCGCGAAACATTTCGCAGACGACGTGCAACGTCTGCGCCCACTCAACAATTATTTAAATCACTCTTTGGCCTAGAAGTCTCCCCTCGTATGTCACGTGAAGCTGCACACTTCTGGAAAGTTATCCGTGAAAAAGAGGGTGTGAGCACTCGAGATAAAATTTGGTCATCACTTTTGCCATCACCGGATGATTTATTAGATCCTGAGAACTTCTTAAAGAGCACCGAAGTTCCAGATGACTTATCTAGTCTTTAAATAAAAAGCGAAGTCCCCGGGCGCACATTCTGTATCTGCCTTCCCCTTGCAGATATAGAACGGTTATCCGAGGACTTCGTAGTCGCAAAGTACGACAGAAAAGAGTCAGAATCAAATAACCCCCGCATTGACAACAGGACTTTTTTTGTTGTAATGCAATTATTTTTCGGCGTTTTATTGCGTTAAATAAGTTCTGAAATACCTTCAACAGGTAGCGTTTGGCTATGACCCTCAACCACTCCATTACACATTCACTTGGAGATGGAGAAGATGGTGCTGAAGTAACCCTTCCAGGAATCTCAGAGGGTGAAATAGTTGTATTGCGATCCAAACGCCGTAAGAAAAGTATTTCGGCATATCGCCAAGGTGGGCGAATAATCATTTCCATCCCCGCACGCATGAGTAAGGCTGATGAGCGAAGCGTTATCCCCGAGATGATTGCCAAAATACGTGCTCAAGAGGCTGATGAATCACCATCTGAAACGATTTTGCTTGATCGAGTCCATGAATTGCTAGATCTTTATGCTCCTGAAATATCACAACGTCCTAAATCGATTAATTGGCGAGTGATGCGCGAGCGCTGGGGTTCCTGCACATCTGTTGATGCAACGATTCGAATCTCAGATCGCCTCAAGGGTGCTCCAGCCTTTGCCCTTGATTACGTCCTCTTCCATGAAGCGATCCATCTGCATCACTTTGATCACGGGCCAGAATTTAAGGCTGTGCTGGCCAGATTCCCTGATGAAGGGCGTGCTGAGGCCTATCTAGAGGGTTTTGAGGCTGCTGAACGGCGTTACATGCCGCCAGCGGTGCTGCCAGGAGCAGAGGTCCTGTAAAAAAAACTTCCCACAATCACGCTTGATATGAGCGCAATTGAGCGTGAGCGGGGGTATCGTCATGCTTGCACGCCTGCCCCTTATTGGGAAACAACCCATAGGCAAGCATGCGTCGATTGGAGAAAAAAAATGGCAGAGACATACAAAGGTGACGCTTATTGCGTTAAGTGCAAAGAAAAGCGTGAATTCGAGGGAACCGTAAAGGTCTCAGAGTCCGGTCGTCGCATGGCACAGGGCATCTGCCCAGTATGTGGCACCAAGGTGAACCGCATCCTCGGTAAGGCTTAATTCTTAGCACTTTTAAAATAACTCTTAGTAGTACGAAAACCCCCATCAGGCAGAACACGCTTGGTGGGGGTTTTCTTATCTCTGTCAGCTGAGGTTACGCAGTGCAATTAAAACGCATCTTCGTACACAGAATTCGAAGAACGTAAATTCTCGCATCGCCATAAGCGCAATTGTGCGCAGATGAAAATACACACAGCAGATACGCGCACCCTTGATTTATCACTTATTCGCCCGCGCCTAAAAAGAGGCGCAATTGTTCTCTCGCTATCGGATTCACTAATCGAAGGAAATCGCGTCTTTGTTGGCTGTAATGGTTCGGGTATTGAATGTGAAGCACTCGGCATTAAATCAATTATCGCAGCATTTGATGGCAAGCAGAGCGCACAGGAAATAGCAGAGGCGCTCGCGATTAATGTAGAAATCATCAGTCAAGTTATTGAGCAACTACTTAGTGCCGGCCTTATTGATTATTTGGTTACGCCAATTGTTGCACCCGGTCGTTTCAAAGAACAAGATCAAAGCGCCGATGCTGGTTATATTCAATTGCAATCAAAAATTACTCCAGAGTTATCTGCAACAACATGGATTGCCGGTGTTAACGACGGTGGAGTTGAAGTATTAACAAATCGTCGATTGGCCTTAATTGAAATATCAGGTGAAAACAGAGTTGCAACACAACTATATGGAGTCTTGCTTGCAAGTGGTGTGACCCAAACAAAAATGGCATCTGCATCTAGGCGAGATCGTGCGCGTATTGGCAACCAAGATATGTGTGCAGGTTTGCTCACAAGTAGTGACGTTGGCTCTAATTTTCAACACACACTCGAAGATAAGGCTCGAGAATTGGCGTTATTTCCAAGTAAAGATAAATCTGTTGCAGAAGATATCCCCGAAGTATTCCTAAAAATATTTATTGGAAATGGTCATGAAGCACTTATTGCACAAAGCATGAGCGAAGATGAAATACATTTAATTGTTTCAGCCCCTGATGGTCCATCTATTGACGTTGGACCACTTGTTATTCCAGGTAAAAGTGCATGTTCTCGTTGTGTAACCCTTGCACGCAGTGATCAACATGTACTTTCTCGAGAAATAGATATTTTCCGAAGTACACATACAGAGCTAGAAATACCCGTGGCTATTGCCCACTTTGTAGCAGCGCAAATAGCCTCTGAAATTCTTCGATTTATCGATACGAAAAAATCGGTTCTGATCTCAACTCGTGTTCGAACCAACTATCTCGATATATGTAATCCTCAACACATTCGCTTTGCGCGCCATCCTTTGTGTGGATGTTCCTGGCGTTAAATCACCCATTACTTCTAGGCACTTAAAGTGCCCACACGTTCTCAAGATGCCAACCAAGCGTTTTTCTTCCAGAATAAGCCAGTGCCCAAAGACAAAGTTGAAGAAACAGAGATCCCTCGCTCTGGCGCAGTGCGCTCGGCGAAGATGGTTTCTATTCCACTCGGCCTTGCAGGACGTGGTGCGTTAGGTCTTGGCCGTCAACTAGTTGGTCAATCTGGTTCTGTTGTACTAGCTGAGATTCAAGAAAAAACTGCAGAACAATTATTTAAAGTTCTTGGCGAACTCAAAGGTGGCGCCATGAAATTTGGTCAAGCGCTCTCTGTCTTTGAAGCAGCGCTTCCGGAAAACATTGCAAAGCCATATCGCGAAACTCTTACAAAGTTACAAGAGTCCGCACCACCGCTTCCTACTCGCGTTGTTCATAAAGTACTAGCGAAAGAACTCGGCGAAAATTGGCGAGATAACTTTGCAAGCTTTGAAGACAAAGCAACAGCGTCAGCTTCCATTGGCCAAGTGCACAAAGCTGTGTGGAAAGATGGTCGCCTTGTTGCAGTAAAGATTCAATATCCAGGCGCGGCCGAGGCACTCATCGCTGATCTCAATCAGATTCAACGTTTCTCAAAGATTTTCCAATTAGTTTTGCCCGGCCTTGATATGAAGCCGCTTCTTGAAGAATTACGTGCTCGCATCATCGAAGAAGTTGATTACATGTATGAAGCAGAAGCACAGAGCACTTATGCGGCGGCATATGACGGGGATCCAGATATTGCGATTCCAAAAGTTGTTATGGCATCTGACAAAGTTTTGGTCAGCGAATGGCTAGAAGGTAAGCCACTTGCCCATGTCATTAAGAGCGGCACGCAAGAAGAACGCAATAACGCCGGTATTAAGTTAGCTCGCTTCCACTTCACTTCCCCAATCCGCGCAGGTTTGTTGCACGCAGATCCACATCCAGGAAACTTTCGTGTTTTAGCTGATGGCCGCTTAGGTGTTTTAGATTTCGGTGCCTGCAACCGTCTTCCAAATGGCTTCCCAGAACCATTTAAGAATCTATTGAAAAACGCACTAGATGACGATGCACAAGCACTTTACGAAGGATTTAAGAAAGATGGATTCATACTTCCAGAAGTAGATGTGGACCCAGACTTAGTTCTGGAATTCCTTGTTCCACTCGTCGAACCACTTCGCACAGAAACCTTTAAATACTCACGTGAATGGTTGCGTGATCAGAGTGCACGAGTTGGAGATCCTCGCAATCCAACTGCAAAGATTGGTTTTCAATTAAATTTACCGGCCGAATATGTATTAATTCACCGTGTAACAATGGGAACTACCGGAATCTTCTGCCAACTAGAAGCTGAAGGTCGTTGGCTTGATGAAGCAATTATCTGGCTTCCAGAAATTACACCGGCGTCGCTTACTCGCTAGAAAGCAATGAGCGAGCGCTGAGGCTTTCTCAGCACCCGCTCATTACTCTATGCAGCGATACGTGGCCGTCCCGCTTTACGTTTACGTTCGATCACAACACCATCTTCAAATAATTCTCCGCCCCACA
>Ga0208718_1000213_pt1 | contig 10676 bp, 6 predicted proteins | sample LakMenE29Apr09ns_FD_150743 | JGI IMG/M metagenome (GOLD analysis project Ga0208718, IMG submission 150743) | Freshwater microbial communities from Lake Mendota, WI - 29APR2009 deep hole epilimnion ns (SPAdes) | ecosystem: Environmental > Aquatic > Freshwater > Lake > Epilimnion/Euphotic zone ...
CTCTATCTTGTCCCCTCCGTTATTCTCAATCTCATTCTCGATTTTTTCGCCATCCATAAAGGTACAGAAGAATACGCCTCCTGCGTTGAGTAATTCGCTCACGTTCGATAGAAACCCGTCAAGCATCTCCTCGTTCTTAAAGAAATAGTGGATGCCAAACATACACGAACAGGCGTCGAACCCGTTCGCACCCCTCCCAATAATACGATTGAACTGCGTATCGTTCTTCTTGTTCCCTTTGCCAAACACCATTTTAAGCACATTATAACTCTCGCGGTCGTCTATCGACGGGTCGCTATTTACGGCACATTCGCCCTCTCGTATGGACTTCGCACAATCGCCCACCGCGAATACCATATCAGGGAATCGCATATTGTTATTGTTGTTGTTCTTCATATTGATAAAGAACCGCTTACGCTCTTTTAGCAAACGTGCGTATGCCCCGTGATTCGGGCTATATATATTGTTTTTTACCAAATCAACCCCTAAGACAAACCGATAATCGTTTTTAATCCATCGATTGAGGTCGCCTCCCTGCCCACACGCCAACTCCACGATACTCCCCTTTCGCGGTGGCTTCGAATATAGCATATCTTTCACGCCGTTGTTATGAAATACCAACATATAATGCGATAACCTCGCGTCCTTTTGCATCGTTCGCGAATAATAAATGTCGTTCGCGTTTAACTCGGCAACATCCATATTATTCTGTATAGGCTCGTTCCCGATAATGTTGTTTTGCGATATCGGGTTATGGATTGAACGCCAGATATTACACGCGACACTAAAATCATTGAGCGTCTTCGATAATATGCCTTGGCGGTAGATACGCGTTTTATCCTCTCTTACTCGCATCGGTTTCCATCGCATCGAAGCGTTCGGCTCACTGCCGTCATAACTGAACTCGACAATAATCTCGTCCTCTATTTTGTCGCCGTTTTCACATCGAATCTCCTTGTTCCTTGCTATTTTTATAAGCGAACTGTCAATCCCCTTCTCGTAATAGTATTCGGGTTTAAACAGGCGACACACATACTTCTCGCGTTCCCGAATCGCATCGCGGAATTGACTAAATCTGTAAATATAATTGAATACGTCTTTCATCGTATAGTTGTCGATTTGCGACGCGTTATACCCGACGTATAACTTGAACTCCGCATAACTAACCGTGTCAATCGTTATCGTCTCTCCGCGTTTCACGAGAAAGTCAATGCTGTTCTGCTCTGGCGGTTTCCATTTTAATACCTTGTCCCATCCCAGTTTTTCGGTGAGTGGCTCTGGTTTATTCGCATAATTCGAGAAGACGGCGAGTTTTGCGGGTGTGAAAATAAGCCCATCAATTTCATACGGGTATGTGGGATTCGTTAGTATCGTCTTACAGTCGTCCAAAATATCCTTTGAATAGAGATGCTCCTTCACGATATAATCCATCGCATACTCGCTCTTGCTCTTCAATAGTTTATCCGTCTTCAATAGATAATGATACCTTGATTCGCTACCGCTACCGCTACCGCTACCGTCGGCGCCGTCGCCGATTAAAGGGAGTTGCGTGATTTTCTTACCGTTGTAGTAATACATATCGAAGGAGGCGTAAAGCCCCACTGCGGAATTGTCTTTGCGTTTATTACACGCGATATATTCGCCGTCTATCAGAGAATTATACAGTTCGGACGGGCTTTTTAGCCCTGTGTCGATAACCTGATGCGAGTTGTTTATTAGATACACGCCACCGACGGCATTGATATACATTAAGAGCCGTTCGCCGTCCGCTTTCTCGGTTACTGTGTATTCCGATAAGATGCTTGTGATTCCGTAGCCGTGTTCGTAATCGCTCGGGTTGAGCATATTCGCACGTTCGAGCGTAAAAGGCTTCGGTGTTAATAGCGGAGGTTTCTTATCATCGTATCGCCGCGTGAAGATGTCGTTTTTTACAAGCAACCCGTAGTCTTTTATCACGTCTGCTTGTTGATGCTTGGAGATGATGAAACTGTTCAAATGTAAAGCCTGTTCCATTTTGATAATCGCAGGAATTATATTCTCTTTGTCGGTATTTGTTATATCAATGTAAAACTCGTATTGCTGTGTTTTGTTGATGATTTTCGCTTTATTCAGTGCCAAATGGTAATCCTTGTCGTCCGCTTCGTAATAGTCGCGGTCGTGGCATTTGCTGATATTCACTATATATTTGACACCCGTCGCACTGTCGGTATAGGTGATACATTTGTTGATTTTAAAGTATTTCCGCATATTGTCCCAGTTCGCAACAGGAGGTGTCTCGGTGTCTATCTTGGCTTTCCGTATGTTTAAAAAGGTGAGCGTCGAATTGAATAGCGTATTCACGACATTTTTAGAGACGCCGTAATGATACCACGTGATGTTCGCGTCATATTTATAGGCATTGTGATTACAGTAATACAATATTTTCTTGGGACTCTTAATCGCCAACAAATAATCGTTTGCGTATGCGTGTAAGGTTTGCGGTTCGGTATCCTCGATGTATCCCTCGCTATTCATTATATTTACAAAGTTATAATAGTTATCCTCAGACCATATCTCGGAATTCTCGACTTTAATCACGCTCTCCTCTCCGCCATTCGATGGTATCGCGTCGATTATAGTGAAAATAGTATCGTCCTTTGATATTTCCATTTTTAATTATTATGTATTATCTAATAAATATAGATATTATAGATTTATATATCAGTTTTTTATATAAATAAAAAAAATGATATATTCATATAGATTATAAACATTAATTGAGATACAATGTCAAAACTGTTTATGCCAATCAAGTTTAATACAACCATTATCTTGACACCGAATGAATTGAATACGCACTTTGAGAATACGATTCTTACAAAAGTCAAGGCGACGCTCGAAAACAGTTGTAGTAAGCACGGGTATATTAAGAAGGATAGCATAAAAATCATTAAGCGGTCGCCCGGGCATATCAAGGAAGCCCACTTTAACGGTAATATCGCGTATGACTTGAACTGTATCGCGGAAATCTGTAATCCCGCACAAGACTCCATTGTGAAATGTATCGTGAAGGCGAAGAACAACCTCGGGCTACTCGCAATCGGCAAATATGAGGATATGGCGATTTTAGAAGTCATCATCCCAAAGATAACCTCAGGGATACTCTCGGACGTGAATATTGACAATATCGGTATCGGCGATGAGATAAACGTCATCGTGTGTGGCAAGAAATTCACCTTGTATGATAAGATGATTTCTATCATCGGGCGAATTATCAAAGACAAGGTCGATGACGACATTAGCGTCATTGAGGAGGACGAAGATGATAGCCCGTCTATCGAAGACGAAGAAGAGGACATCTTGGCGTTTGAAGATGACGCGTTGAATGACGACAATGATGTCTATGAAGAGGAAGAAGATGACGATGTAGATAATGTGAAGAAAATTATCATCGACGAATATGGCGACAACAAAATCAAGGGAGGGGAGTTTAGTATGTTTGAGAACGACGAAGAGGAAGAAGAGGAAGAGGATGAGTTGGATTTGGATGATATGGACGAGTTGGACGATGACGCGGATGACGATGTAGATGCCGATGAATTAGACGAATACGAAGAATGAGAATGAGAATAATACTATATAAAAAAATATAACCTAATGTTATTTAATAATGAATAAGATTGATTTATGTAAAGCGATACAGGCGAACGTGTCTAAATTGACGGAGAGCGAAAACTTAGAATTATTCAAGATAATATTGGACACCAAGGCGAACTATACGAAGAACAATAATGGTATTTTTTTAAATCTCAATTGGATTGAGGAAGAGTTGCTCTCGAAAATAAACAATTATATTTTGTTTTGTATTAAATCTCAAAATGAAATCTCGAAATACGAGTTGATGAAAACATTACTCAATGACAGCATCAACACGAAGGATAATGAAGATACATCGTCTGTGGTTGCCGATACCGCTACTATGGATACAGTAGCAGTTAGCGTTGTTCCGAAGCAAAAGTTTTCTTCGAGTATGAAGTTTTATTTATTGAAAAAGAAGTTTATGAAGCAGAATACGACATGCAATACCTGCTTAGACAACGAATTAACATACGAGGATTATTTAATTACATAAAAAAATGACATATCTATACACCCATATACATAACAAAACAAATGATAGATATCCTTTATAATAAATTAAGGTCGTGTAGCGACTCCGAGTCATCGGAATGGAAGGATGTATCCCCAGAGATTTTTAATAGGCATTCACAGGGGCATCCCAAAGAAATCGAAAAGCCGCCGACACAGCCTACACAGCAACCCGTCGATATACCGATAATAACAAAGATGCCTGAAACACCCGTATCAAAGACGACGGCAAAGGACGCGAAGGCAGCGAAGGCAGCAAAAGCGACTACGATTAAACCACTTGATATACTTATGAACGAGACAATGTCTTTTCATACGTCCGCCGACTATATAAAGGAATCGATAATCACCTTGATTACAAGGGACGAGTTCTCAAAGATATTCGGGATGACAAAGTGTGCCGAAATAATGTCAGGGGTAGTGAATAATCGATGGAATAAATCGACGGCATTGTTTATATCCTTCTTTCTCGATAAAGAGGTGTATTATAATGATAAGGTTATCGTATATAACAAAGAGAAAAATAAAGGAAGAATTACTATAAATTGATAGATTTTATCTATGATATTTATATATTATATTATTATAATGTATCCTCGAAGAACCTTTACGCCCGTATTACAAATTATCTATGAAGAGCCGCCGACGCAACATTCAGCCTACGAACAAGCAATTATCGCCCAGTTTAGTTATTTAATGATGTAGGGGAGGGGCTTAGGACTTCGGCTTATACAAGGGGAACAAAATCAGTTTATTTTTAAGAAGCAATATGTTCGCAATATGACTACATAGTATTTTTTTATTTTTCATCTTAATATTTTCGCCGTCTGGAATCAATTGACGAAGCATCGTATTATGTTCTTCTTCGGTATATGTATCGCATACTCTCCCTGTTTTCTTGCCGTCCCCCGTAGTAAATAGTTTTAAGATATATTTATTCTTCGAGCGAACTATGATGCCCCACGGTGTCTTTTCGTTCGTCATATCATTCGGGATGTATTGCTTGTTATATACGCGATTACTAAAATATTCCGTCATATACGATGAAGTCGGTTTTACATTCTGCTCACTCTGGGTCGTCGCGTTATACAACTTGATACTTTCTCTTATTTTCTTTACTTGCATCTCGTCAATCATCTTTATATATTCGGGATAACTCCTGTATTGTATGACAACTTTCTTGTCATTCTCGTTGTATTGAATATACGTGTTATCCACCTCGTTATTCTCGCTATACATATTGATATATCCAATATATTCATTGTTATTATCGGAATACGACGGTATATCGTCGCTTTTAATTAGTATCCCTTGCTTATATAGGCATTTGCTTATAAAATAAATCTTCTTGCCGAAGGCATCTGCCGCGGACACTGGATACGACTTTAAGATATACTGTATTAATACTTTGAAGTCTTCTGCCGTAATATTTAAATAAAAGGATATCGCAGTCTTATTTATATCCTTAAAATCTATATCTATTTTATCAAGAAGTTTTTGAATTATTACTGTGTCGTTTGCGACGCTATCGCGGCTATCGCTCTCACGGCTCGACTGCTTCGACTGCTTCGCATCGTCGCGACTTGAAGGTTTATCCGTAAGCCGCGTTAGCCGCGTTAGCCGCGTTAGCCGCGTAAGCGAGTCATTATTATATCGAATAATTTTATTCGTATTCTCTTGGATATCGATAGGGCTTATTAGTATCCCGTTTTTATATCTCGTGATATACTTGCCACGAAGAAAGATACTTGGATATAGGATGTTTTTAATCGCATACATCAATATATCATTGTCGACTGTATTACCCATACTGTTTTTTAACATTTCAAAATCAATATACATATTCGTAGCGGTAGCAACGGTAGCCGCGTTAGTGGTGGTGCTAATAATATTCTTAATCGCGGTTTTGATACTTGGCAAAAGATGCTTGTATATTTCACTGCGATACCCGCGAATGTTAATTTTGCGAGGATTCACAATCACATTACATTTTGGCTCGTGTTTCTCGTCGTCGCCAAAGTTATACTTAATCACCGCACCTTGCGATGTCTGGATATTTACATTCTCCATTTTAAAAAGCGTTTTCGGGAAATAATTGATATTTTTCATTAAATGGCAATCTATCGCATTATCCATAATAATTTTATCGATTTTCTTGCTCTCAATGTATTTCCGTGTGGATATACGGAACGCATTGATATCGATGCTTTCTCGATTCGCGTCGTCATTCACACTACCGTGCATAAATACGGATACGTTGCGGTTCTCAATCGCGAGTCCATTGTGCCTACAATTGCGGATGCCACGTCCGATAATCTGGTCGGCACGATTAAAGTGATACCAAGGCTCGATTAAATGTATCTCGCGAGTATTGAAAAAACTCAGCCCTTCACTGGCTACGGGAGTGATAAGAATCACCTTTATTTTTGCCCCATTGTGATTGTCTTTGTGATTGATTATTTTTATTAAATCATCTATCTTCGTTGTTCCCATATACTCCTTCTTATCGCTCGTAAGGATACAGTATTTCGGATTGCGAACGCCCTCGTATATCGGCTTATCTTTGACGATATCGGCATTCTTCAAAATATTATTCGCTCCTTCCCGCGAATATCCTAAATGTTCGAGGCTTATCGCAATCGGTATGATGCCCGATATCAAAAATCGCGAGTAGATAACCACGATTCCCTTCGATTTGCGAATAAAATTACAAACATTCAAAAACTTTCCAGCATATTTACCTAAATGTTCTTTGTCTGGCAATAAAGCATTTTTATACCCCTCTGTATATTTTAATTCGATAGGGTCAGCATCCTTTGTTTTACTAAAAAAATTATAAAAACCCTTGATACCGATATCCGTATCATATACGATATTCATTGGTTGTAGCAGTTTCATATTATTATTTTGCTTCTCGTCGTCATCCGAGACGTCCCCGTCGCTATCCATTGTGTCGCTTCCGCTGCTACCACTGCTTCCATCATCGTCGCTTCCGTCGCTATCCACATCGTCGTCATTACTAACGTCAAACGCTATTTTTTCGAGCGAATCCACTAACTTCTTTTGGGCTTCGCCAAGGGTGGAGATAACAATCTCGTCATCTATATTCTTCAACCAGCCGAGGCTCTCTTTTTTAATCGCCTTATTCGTCATATCTCGCGTAGGTGCTTTCTCTAACACTTTAATACCGCTAATGCTCGGATTCAACTTTAAAGCGAATGTGAAAGGGTTCTTGCCTTTCAAGTAAGATATATAGCGTCCCGACAAGTTTCGAATCAATTCCGCGACATTCGCATCCTCTATATTGAACGTCTTGCCATTGAATATCTTCTTGTTTTCTTGTAGAATCGTATGTCGCTTGTCGTTTATAAGCAATAGTTTTAAAAGTTCTAAAATATCTCGCGGTTCGTTATACATCGGCGTAGCAGATAATAACACCAGTCGATTATTCTTCCCCTTTTCAAGGCAATTCATTAACGCCACGTAGGTATCCTTCACCTTCTTATTTGTGCTACGTATATTATGAGCCTCGTCGATGATAATCACCTTGTTCTCTACAATTTTATTGGTATTGGTATAGTTATCCTTGATATATTTGGCGAATCGGTCATACGTAAAGATATCATAGCGGGTTTTAAGTAATGCTTTGAGTTCGCTTTTGAGTTTCTCCTTGTTCTCTACACCCAATGTAGATTTATAGATATTTAACAATTTTATATAATTATGGTCGGTACATTGATTCGCCAACCCTTCAAGCGTCTCAAAATCGTCGAGGCTAAATACTTGCGATTTAAAACTGGTCTTTAATGCCTGAGGCATAATCACCCAAATCTTCGGCTCGGAGGATACTTGCGAACTTAATAGAGCCTCTGTGATTGTTATGGCGGAACACGTTTTACCCACGCCGACACCGTGGTATAACAAAGCACTCCGATAGGGGGTTCGATACGATAAAAACTGTCCTATAAAATGCTGATAAAGCATCTTGTCGAACTTTCCACATAACTTAGTGGATACCGCATTGAACTCTTCGGCATTCGTGATGATAGGATAGTCAGGTATTTTATGAATCAAAAACTCCTTATTATTTGTAATCTTCGATGTAAAGTCAGGGTCATCCAAATCTGGATAATACAATTCGAACTCCGAATCCGTGGATACCCCCCTTGGAACAGGAGACGCCGAAGCAGCCGAAGCGGCGGACGCAGCAGATGAAACGGACGCAGCAGATGAAGCAGACGAAGCCGAGACAGACTTCTTAGACGGAGGCTTCGGAGACGGAGGCTTAGGCGACACAGGACGACGAGGAGACACAGGTTGTGCGAGAGGCAATTTCTTTGGTCTTCCTTTCTTGTTTTCGCTTGGGATTTTGTCGCATTTCCCTGTCTCTTTGTTTCGCACCGTTCCCTCTTTACATTTTAAAACGAATCTTCCCGTAACTGGATTTACTTCTTTATTATCGGGACAGATTTTAGAACCCTTTTTAATCATCCACCTTCTATTTAAATTAAAGAAGATTTATAATAGCAACGCTTCACTAATTATGTTATGTGCCTTCTTGAATATCTCAATCCGCTCGATGTTATGATATTTAATATGCGACAATACCTCGGCGTATGTTAGCCATTTGATATCGCGGACTTCCCGCACTTGTTCGAGACAATTGTTATCCAAGAATATCTTCGACTTTTCCTTGACGATTTTCGCAACATAATAAACGTGTTTATAGAGGATGTTGTTCGTGCCAAAGAATATTTCTTGAAACGGCGAGATATCATTGGCGATTTGAATGTCATCCTTGTATAACTGTGTTTCTTCGCAGAACTCGCGAACAGCACAATCAATATCACTCTCGCGAATCTTCTTTCGCCCCTTTGGGAAACCCCATTCCTGCTCCAAGCAACTACATTTCACCTTGCTCGATTTGATGACATTTACAAAATTATTATTATTTATCACATAGTCAAACTTCGACTTCGATTCAATGTATTCCTTTGTATGCTTGAAGACGTTTTGCGACGACTGACACCACGTATAGTTCCATATCGTGTCGAACGCGTTTTCCAATATCATCTCCTTTTCATTCTCCGTCATATAATCGATAAGTTGCTTAATGTAATTGATGTCCGTCTGATTGTATTTCCCTCGCACAAACTCCATAAACGCCAAACTGTCCTTTCGCTGTATCATAACATACTTTATCTCCCCATTCTCTACCTTGTAGCAAATGATACCGAAACTCATAATCGGATGTAGGCAATCCTTGTATAAATGCCCGTTGATACCACAGTTCCTACATATCTGAGGTCTAAAATACCCGCTACGCTTAGCCTCGTCTTCCTTGTTTTTCATAATTGAACGTTATAATATAGTAGCGAAGATTGCTTAAATATGTTTGTAAAAAATGATATTCTGGTTTATGGTTAGAGAAAATACAAAATAAAGGACAATGACGCAGTTCCCGAGTTTGTTCTCGCTCGAATCAACATACAACAAGGACAACAAGATTACAAGAAATCGAAAAAAGGTTAATGTCGCGGACTTTCTGTATGAATGGAAGTCTGAGGATGACCCCGACGATTACTTTGAAATGCGTAATAGCAGAGGATATTATACATTGAATTACCAAGTGATTACACATTTGCTTTGTAATCCCATCGAGAATCTTCAATTGCCCGAAGAATATATGAAAGACTATAACATCGACGCAAAGGACTTTCTCTGCGGACAACTTAAAAATATGAAACTATTAACGGAATCATTGGCAAATAAACTTCATTCGTGTTCGGAAGTCATCGGGCGACACACTGAACTCGTATTGTATCGCGGGTTCAATTATAACCGCTATAAACCGCTATTACAACGGATGTCGGAACAGAGCAGTAGCGGCGTTGGCAGCGTTAGCGGTAGCGGAGTTAGCGGCGGCATTAGCGTCGGTAGCATCATAACCACTGAAACATTCTTATCAACTTCGCTACAAGAACTGACTGCGATAAACTATATATATAGCAAACCGCATAATCCCGAGCATAATATACTGTGGAAAATCATAGTGGATGCCAAATATTTCGACGAGTTCAATTATGCGTTCCTTTCCAAAACATTTCATACAGGCGAGGACGACATCCAAACGCTATATACGAGGGATAATATTTGTTGCGAGTTTTTGTTAAACATCGGAGCGTTATTACAGTGCGATGCGGTGGATGTGATTACGGACTTTAAGGGAGCGAACATCAAGGGCGAATATAAGAGGGATTATATTATATCAAAAAAAACATATACGCAATATACATTTCGGTTTGTCGGGTGGAACATCCAATATGTGCGTGATATCACGGCGAAATGGGCGAAGCATTTAAGGAAATTAAAATCTAAAAGGAACTGAACATCTCCATATTCGAATCCGAGTAAGGCTCTACGGTATCGCTCATACGTGCCTCGCTATGGACGTTCACAGGGCGACGCACATCTTTCACAGTCGTAAAGTCGGCATCTAACGGGGATAGGTTATCGGTTGAATCAAACCCAGTGTAAGAACCTATGTT
>Ga0208718_1000214_pt1 | contig 10676 bp, 11 predicted proteins | sample LakMenE29Apr09ns_FD_150743 | JGI IMG/M metagenome (GOLD analysis project Ga0208718, IMG submission 150743) | Freshwater microbial communities from Lake Mendota, WI - 29APR2009 deep hole epilimnion ns (SPAdes) | ecosystem: Environmental > Aquatic > Freshwater > Lake > Epilimnion/Euphotic zone ...
CGCACCGACACCAACCACACCACCCCCCACACGCTCCAACCCACCACCCCAAAATACAGGAGATGTTACCCACGGGTTTCTCATCTTTTACTTACAACACTCTTTTTTTATACCACTACTAACAACGCTTAGTACGATATTTTTATCGTTGCAATTTTGGTAGTACTCGCGACCATGATCAATTGAAAAAAGTGTTTACAGATTTCGATAATCGATACCCCTCAAACCGCATTCTCACTATCAACGATTAGGACAATATTTTCATCGTTGCAATTTTTGTTAGTACTCGCGACTATGATCCATTGAAAAAAGTGTTTACAGATTTCGATAATCGATACCACTCACTACGGCGGGCGACCACCCACCCCTCAAACCGCGTTCTGACTATCGACGCTTAGGACGATATTTTCATCGTTGCAATTTTTGTTAGTAACAACAACAATATACCGACCCAACAATCAACATCACCATCGCCGCGCGATCGTCCGCAGAACAACGAACACCCGCAACATTTACGACGTAATGTTTAACAAAAATTCTCTTTTTTTTTCCGTGTAGTAAAATTAAAACAAAAATGCCATCAAAAAAACAGCGTAGCTTAAAATCACATAAGCAAATTACATTAAGGCGATCCGTGAGGAGGAAAACACCGCGAAGCAATCACACAAAAAATAGACGTAACTCAAAAACTAATCGCAAACGACAGCATGCTTTGGTGAGAGGGGGAACAACTAGTCAGAATATCCTTACGGCAAGTAAAGTTGTCGCTGGCACGACTCTTACCGCGATGATGATAATTGCATTACGAGACCACAGAAACAAAATAAGAGCAATTAATCATTTGATAAAATTAAAAAACACTGAGATAAGAAATATTTTACGATTTTATTGTTCGTATTTTTTTAAAAATGAAAACGATACTAATGATTATGATAGATTGATTAGTACATTTTTAGAAAACACGAATTTTTTCAATGACGAGTTTAATGTAATCAATAAAGTGGACCGAGTCAATACTATAAAGTCAATATACGATGAGTTATTTGGACGACCAAACATTCCAGCATGTATCTTGCTTAGATATTTACTATTGAGTCGCACACCGAAATCTTTGGATAACTTAGTATTGTTTTTTATTAACACTTGTTTTTTTGTAGAATTTGATTTCGTTACATATTGTCAAAAAAAAACTGCTAAAGCGGACGAAATAATTACACAATGGAAAAGAACTTCCTTATACATACCAACATACAACTCTGATTATAAAAAAATAATTGAACAGTTTTTGGAAAATCCAGAAAATTTTAAAACAGAATTTCATAACGACAATATGACATCAATCATAAGGGACTTTTGCGCTAGCAAATTTTTTCAAGTCCAAAAACGGTGTGTTACACAAGTAGTCACTGGTTATCAAGGTAGTAATACCTGCTACTTTAGATGTGATGATGATGATGATGATGGTGGTAACACTGAGCCCGTGGTACAAAGCACACACGTCTCTGCATTGGAAGGCGTGTAACGGTAGGAAAACGTCGTACTGGTGTGACGGTGACCATTCTTAATTTTGTAACTAACAAATTAAAAGTTTTGCGTAAATGTTACCACCTAAAGTACCATCAGACTTTACACCCATGGACACTGACTTGCCGCCAACTTTAGCATGGATGACATCGCTGCAATTCCTAGACGACAACCACCAAACCATCACGGTGCTCCCTGCGCCAAGGGGTGGCACTTTGCGCTCACGTGGTGGCACTGTGCGAACGACTCACTGCCGCGTTGCATCCACCGACGCGCCATGGCGACTGTACACCAAGCACAAGTCACATTGTGCCGTTATCACTCCGCAATAGCGCCGACGCGGCATCGGCCCGCGGTGTCGGCATCGACGTACTGTCATCTATCAGTCGACTCGAGTTGCAACTACGAGATGAACACGTACCATCACTCATGTTGTCACATGAAGCGTGTGCCCGCTTGTTCCACCAAAAACTGGTTCATCAACAAAACCCATCGGATCGCATTATCCATATGACCACCGCGGTTCAGACGCTACTGGAAAACATCCGCCGACGCAAAACCCGGGTGAAATGTTTGGCCGACATCTCCAAAATGCTACAGCGATGCCGCGCTCAATCCATTTACTTTGTACAGCTAAGGAGTTACACGACGCGTACGTACACAGCAAACACAGGAGCGACGCGTGATGTCGACACGTTTCCTATAACAACTATGATCACGGTGCTTGCGCTCACCCAGTTGGTCATCGACAACGTGTTGTACGGCGCCGACACGTTTCCTACAACACCGGACGAAAGTGAACTCGTAGCTGTCTTTTGGATGTTTGCGCGTGACTTTCATGCTCGGCCCGACATACTCAGCCGCATGATTTGTTACAACACCTAGGTAAAGAATCCTTTGGTTCCCATGATGGGCGTGTCCTTGTCGGAGAGGGTGGTCGCCATTAGTAGTAGTGTCAGCGACGGTCATTTTCCCGGGTGGATGGGTGAAACGTGGTTGATAATCTATTTGTTCTTTGCGATGGAACTTGACCGTTACAATCTACGAGGAAATTGGGATTGTTCATTACTGTATTTCACCGCGTCGCTTTTGGAGATGTTGGTAATGTTCCCATGATTTTAATCAAATAAACTTTTTTGTGTGACCGCATATGCAAAACAAACAAAAAAGGTTATATGATTTTTTAAATGTTCGTCATCAACGCTAACACTAATCAACCATTTACGTCGGCTGCCGTCGGACCACACTGCCGCGACACAACGGAAATTAGTTTGCCGTCAACTTTAATCTGGGAGACATTGTTCGAATTTCTTGACGGTGACATTAAACCGGTCGAGCAGAGCCACCCAGAAACGCTAGAAGAACGCAGTGCCACAATTCGAACGCTGCAAGCCCGTGTTTCCGCGTTATGTGCCCACCTGACTATGGCGTTGCGTCGACATCGTTCTCAACATTGCCATGATAGTCATGTTGTGGCTCTGTATGCACGTGACAATGCGGGTGCTCGGAGCGACAACGCTTTAGAATTCGGCGGTGTTGGTATCGATGTGTTTTCATCTATACGTCGAGTCGAGTTGCAAATCTGGGATGAGCACCTGCCATCTGGTATGCTACCACACGAAGCGTGTGCTCGGCTGTTTTATCGAAAATTTGTTAATGTGAAACAGTGCTTCAGCTTAAGTGCTTCCACCGAGTGTGTCGCCGATATGACATCAGTGGTTCAGACGCTGCTCAACAACTACCGCATTATAAAAACGCGGTTGAAATGTTTATCCGACATTTCAAAACTGCTACAGCGATGCCGCACACAATCCATTCACTATATACAACTACACATCTCGGGGCCGGCGGGGACAACCGCTTCCTCAAGTCAACCCGATGAGCTACGGCGGTCGATGCCGGATGTTGAAAGTGCACAGTGTACTGACTCTGCGTGTACTGACTCTGCGTGTACCGACTCTGCGTGTACTGACTCTGCGTGTACTGACTCTGCGTGTACCGACTCTGCATTCATGGTAGCTGTACCAACTCTGACCACGTCCGTCGTAGACAATGTGTTGTACGGCCGCGACACGTTTCCGGCGACGGCGGCGGAAAGTGAACTTGTTGCTGTGTTGTGGATGTTTGTGAGGGATTACCACGCTCGGCCAAACATACTGAGCCGTATGATCTGTTACAACACGTGGAAAATGAGTCCGTTACTTCCGGTAATGGGCGTGTCTTTGTCGCTGCAGGTCTGGTGCCCCAAGGCCCCGCGTCTCGGTGATACCGACTCCCGGGGTGGTGGCGCGGGCCGCTATTTTAGTTTAACGAGCAGCGAGACGTGGGTGATCATCTATGCCTTCTTCCATGGCGAAGTTATTAGCAAGCTTCTCAACTACAGCGCCGCGCTAAAGGGGGAGAGAAGCATGGTGGACGTAAGAATGTCGGCGACGCCCGTGGATCGACTCACGATGACGGTAAATGTGCACCAGCGATCCGAACGACATTTTAGGGCACAGCAACGGAACCACGAGACAATAAATTATCAATAAAAGCTTCGCGATCACCACGTCTACAATCGACTACCACAAGTTGGTTTGCTCGCGAAATCATATTACTTTTCAAATAAATAAATTATTATGTAATGTTATAAAATTGGTATTCATCAAAATCGGTCGTTAAAAACACGTCTTATGACGAAGCGAGATCATATCCGGTACGGTGTGGATGAACATGGGTGTATCGTGAACGCCAAAGATGTTAGAAAAGGTCAGAAATGCACGTGCGAAGCATGCCGGAAACAACTCGACCTAGCGGCTGGACAAGTGCTTGATCCGTACCTGCGTCATCGAAAAGGCGATTTTAAAGTCTGCCCCAGCTACCAAGAACAGTCCTTCCGTTTTCCCACGCACCATACATTTACCAAAAAGTTAAAAAGAGAAAACAAAGAACTAGAAATTGTGTGCTCCGATTGTCCGGTGGTTCTTCCACCTCCATCTATCAACAATATTCCCACATTTAACCGCGAATACAAACCACACTTGAGATATGCGATCGACAACGATGAGTCTCGAATTAAAGCTAAGAAGGATTGTCGGTGTATTGTACCGTCATGCTGTGATGTTTGCCAAACTATGAAGAATGAAAAGTTAGCGGAGCAACAGGCCGCAAAAAAACGGAAGGAGCAAGAGGTGGCTGAAAGTAATGCACGAGAGGCTGAAATTTCACGAATACAGCTGATAGCACAACAGATTGCCACAAAAAATGCACAAGATACTATTTTACTACAAATACAAGAAGCAAAACAACTAATGGAACAAAATCAACGAGAGGCGGAAATTTCGCGCATCAAAAGGGCGCAATGTTATGAGACGATAGTGATCGAAACGCCGGAAGCGAAAAAACGAAGAATCCAAGTAACTGAGAGATTTTTATACGAATCAACGCTTAAGAAGGCTGCCGACAAGGCACGGGCTGCTGAAGACAACAAAAAAATAGCACGGTTGAAAGACGAACTAGCGATGCGAAACAATGCCGCACGGCAAGTGGTGGAAGACCAGCTGATGAATAGAAGAAACAAATAATTACATGTATAACGATAGATTTATTGTTCCTTTCTACAATAAAATGTGCATACTACAATAAAGAAGTTACATGTCGTGTTTGTTTCCGATGTTTTTTAATGAAAACACGAAGCGCGCAATGGCTGACGAGGACGAGTCCGGCGCTCGTGACACCACTACTACGCCCACAACCATTACGAATCAACTGGCTGCGCCCACTCTCCGACAAATCAACCGCCCCCCTCCGTTATTCATAGACGCGCACGACAACACGCTCCCCGTATCCACACTGAGCCTGGTCGACTTAACACAGCTCGACTCGGACCTCGACGCCGCGGTGGCTCCGCCGTGGTTCAACCTAGAGGGGGAAATGATGCGCGCCAAGGTTGTGGATGTATACGATGGCGACACTGTTACGCTGGTTTTTAAATTCGGGTCGAAAATGTGGAGAGACAAGTGTCGCCTGACAGGCATCGACACACCTGAAATCCGAACCCGAGATGCCGATGAAAAAGTGCGCGGCTTGATGGCCCGGGACTGGTTACGGACCCAAATTCTAGACAAGAAGGTGTGGGTAGAGTGTGGGAAGTGGGATAAGTACGGCCGTCTGTTGGGTACCATTTACTTAACGTCAGACTTCCAGCAAAGCGTGAATCAAGAGCTGATTAACCACGGGTTTGCAGTGCCGTATTTGGGTGGTACTAAACTACAACTGTAGAACTATTTTAACAACATTAACGTGAAACTAACGTCGGCGTTGCAGATACGACACGACATGTCTTGTCGGTTTTTAATAAAAAAGCTTAACAATCGACACTAGTTCTTCGTTCAGACCCGCCTCAATCGTGGCGATCGCGTCCTCGATCTCCGCGCGCAACACCTCCAGCTTGTCTTCAAAGTCCACCGCTGCACCACCACCGTCCGGGTTGAAACGGATCCACATCCACTTTCCACTGAACACCATGAATACGTCGTCGTACCGCAACTCCTCGTCGCTCGCATCGTACCCACGGCGGTGCGCAAACTCGTCCGTCTCCACCGCGAGCATCGTGCCTCCGATCAGGCGCCGGTGGTCGATCCGGCGACGGTGCGTGCAGTCACACCCGCCCGTGTACAACGCCGTGTCGTGTGTAAACCCAGGGAAGTTGTCGTTGATCATGTTGCGCACCGCCATCTCCTTGGTGTGTGCGTACACGTGGGCGCTACGCGGGTCGTCCGGAAACACGCGCTTGAAACACGTCGCGCACCACCCGTCATACTTAACACATCCGCTTCGGCTATCGAGCCAAGACACACAGTTTGGACACCGCGGGCCGCCACCATGGCCCTTGCACTTGGTCGTCACGCCCTGTGCGCTCCTGCCACACCCCTCGACGTCACACCGCCGGCCGCCACCGTGACGCTTACACTTCGTCGTCTTGCCAACGGCACTCTTGCCACACCCCTCGACGTCACACCGCCGGCCGCCACCGTGGCCCTTGCACTTCGTCGTCTTGCCCTCCGTGCTCTTGTCGCACCCCTCGACGTCACACCGCCGGCCGCCACCGTGGCCCTTGCACTTCGTCGTCTTGCCCTCCGCGCTCTTGTCGCACCCCTCGACGTCACACCGCCGGCCGCCACCGTTGCCCTTGCACTTCGTCGTGACGCCCTGTGCGCTCTTGCCACACCCCTCGACGTCACACCGCCGGCCGCCACCGTGACCCAAACACTTGGTCGTCGCGCCACGTGCGCTCTTAGTGCATCCCTCGACGTCACACCGCCGCCGACGTCTTGGTACTCTCATTTTACTATAAGTGTGTAAAGAAGTGTGTCTAACAATTTTTTTTACAAAGTATTTTTATGTATTAGTCGTGATGGTTATTAACTTTGCATTTTTACTGATGTGTCTCAAATGTGAACAAGCCGGACGCCTCTGGGGGTACCGCGGATGTGGGTGCTACGTGCACAGCACGCTACCGGTACAGCCACGCTGTGGTGCTTCACGCTGTCCACACTGCCACCACAAAGTGAAATCCGAAGAGGCATGTATCGCCGGCGGTCACAACTTTGAAGAAGATCTAATTAAGTACTACTGGAAGGACGGCGCCGCTCGCTCGGAGTACCACCACCTTGTAGGAGACACTAGCGGACACTGTGCCCGTTACGCTATGGCGCGACGAGTGTCATCAGCGGGCGGACCGGAGCAATGGGTGTTGCTACCGACGTTTCAATGTGCTCGCGTGGATGGGTCGTCACTCAACAAGAAGAAAAAGTCGCCAGGGCCAAGTCAAAAGGCGAGGAGACACAAAGCGCGACAACACGCAAGTCACATGCTACACGAAGACGTCTACTCGTAGTTTTGTTTTTTAAAAACATAAAATTATGGTCATTACGTAAATAAACTAAGTCTTTAATTTCAAATTAACAAACCCCCGTTGTTGGGGATTTTTTTTTATTGGTAATAATATAAAACATGACGTCTCTCAGCCAACTCTCGCGTGATAATCTAAACAATCGTTTCAATGTGGTTCCTGCGCCCAAGAACTACTACGCACAGGTCGAATCATCCCGTAATCCGCGCGCGTCTCCGACGTTTCCTGAAGGCATGTGCAACTATTATGTTGATGCAACCGACGCGGGGGGAGCGCTCCTCGACGAGAGCATGTTTGCGGTGGTGACGCAGCGACCGTATGTTGAAGCAAACACCTACCGCAGGCACAAAGAACCATGGGAAATCTCATATTTACGCGCCGTTTATCCTCAAGCACGCCCACATTCTTTTCGAGTGAGTGACTTTTACAGTCTTGAGTGTCTGTACACCGCACTGCTGCCGCCAGAAGTGCGCAAGGCGTTTATCGTGTCGCCCGGTGTCTACACAGCAACGCTTCCCGGACCAAGTTGCGGCGAGTTGCCGTGTCCATGCGACGCGTCGGGGCCGGCGGTCTCTTTTGCCCGAGATCCGATGCTGCAGAACAAGTGGCCGCCATGCAACGTGTCCGGTCCAGCCGGTTTGGCGTGCTGTGCGTCGGTAGAGGCGTACCAGAGTTGTTACCGGGCGGGAAAAGTGCCATGGGTCGCAAACGACACGTGGGTTGGCAACGATCTGAACGCCGGCCAACCGCCGCCTGATTTGGGGGTGTTGTGGAAGCCGTCTCTCTGGCCGGAGTTTACACTGGCCGTCAACAAGTATCCAACGGTGTGGAATTCGTTTTACAACGCGGCGGGTGACGCGGCGGATAGTTGGGTAGAGGTGCTGCACAGCAGTTTTTCCATTAGTAACGCCACATACGGTGTATGGTTCTACAGGTCACTGGGATCTGGAATGTTTGTCAATTTGGGACGCACACTCGCGTCTCTGAACAAGCTGGACGCACTGGTGAAGCTTGGGTTTGGATTCACGCAGATTGCCGAGTTCATATTGCGGCCGGTCCGTGGCGAACTGCTCGACGACGGCGTGACTCCCGCCAGTACCGGTCTAGGCGGTTTGGCAGGGTTAAACTACTGGCTGGCGGGGCAGACGCGCACCGATTTAAGCCACATCCTTACAACCGACGTGGATATGATTGCTAAATACTTAAGCATTGCAGCGTACGGCAATGATTACAACTTGAATCGAGTGTGTACTACGGGAGTACTTGATAAATTGATTACTTACTTGTTGCGCGCTGCAGGTTACTACTCGGTGCAGTTTACTGTGCAGGCCAACCTGTACAACGGGTTCACAACAGAAATAATGGTTATTGGTATGGCGCCTGCCCCCATTTACAGACGGATCCAAGACATTGATGTGCGCGTGCTTGACCCCAAAAACCCCGCGGCTACACTTCGAGATAGGTCCAACACAGGGTGCACGTACACGTACCCCTTTTCATGCATGCACTGTCACGAAAGTCCTGCGACCATGAACGCGGGCAGCAACTGCACGGTTGATATTTCTACGTTTCCCACGTGCCCGTCGCCGCCTGGCCCTTATTAGCTCGACAACATAGCAAATGCTGAAAATGATTAAACTGTTACGTTTAGCGCCGCCTCTATACGCAGAAATCAGTTGACAACTACTACTGGTTTAAGTTTAAACAACCAATCTAAATTATCATCGACCTTACTTCACCCACCTTTCCCGCCTCAACAGCATCGCACCAACGCTCATTACGCGTGTCAACCAAGAACTAACTAGGAGTGGAATTCCGCGTGTACGGATCCGTTTTTAATATATATAGTGCCGTTGTTGGTAGCGAGTCCGAGAACTCCGTACACACCGTACGTATTGCCCGGTATGACATTCACTTCAGATTCATCCAACGTGACGGTTTGTGGACTCTTTTTCGTCAATACCTTCATCGTGGGCGGGTTGTTGTTGGCGTTGCCGTCACCACATTGGTTGGACACGAACTTAGGTCCGGCAACCTGGTATTTGTCTAACAAGGGCTTCAGATCGTCGTAAAGAAACGGCAGAACACTGGGGTGAGAGTGGTCAGCACCTTTAAACGGGTCGCTTGTGATATCAATCACTTGCATTGTGGCGATCAAACGATCATCACCTGTCATACTGACCGTCATTGTCGCCGTAACGTTCATTTTGGTGCCTGTGGCGGTGTAGGCGCCTATCAAGCTTAAACTCAATTTGTTAAAATTAGTCGCGCTAGGTTTTATCCCTAGAATTTGGGAATAAGGAATGGTGACGTCGCTGAGTGTCTGCGAAGCACATTTATTGTCGCAGTCAGGATGCAGGTTTTTATTGCCTGGGCCGTTGGCGTCAAAGGCACAGTTTCCATAGACGCAACTGTAACAGCCGACCAGCTCCGCCTTCGATTGACCGCCCGGGATTAAGGACTTTACCGGTGGCAGGCCCTGCTTCTCCGCGCAGTAATACGCGTACAGTTTGTCCGCATCGGCCGCCGGATCTTCAGGTGTTTTATCCTTTAGTTTGTCCCGGAACACGTAAAGCAACACGCCGGTCGTGAGTACAATCACTACGATGATGCCTATCATGATATAAAACAACTTCGTGTGCTTCGGGTGCTTCGCGTTGGGTTTTAAGCTCTTCGAGTTGGAGTTCTCAGCGGAGATCTTAGCGGAGATCTCAGTAAGATTAGATGCCATCGTGATCTTTATTTAATATACACATGACATTTAAAACGTATATAGTGGTATACACAAAAACACACATGCCAAAAATTATCATCGGCCTTACTTCAACACAGTAGATGAGAGAATCTGCCACGAGACATTGGTTGTTTGGGTCGTAACTCCACTTTCTTGGAGGTTATGTGGATGGAATTACAACGGGTACACGGCCACTTGAGCGGCAACAAAGGGATTATTCTATTCCTCACTTTGTCACACCCGCTAAAGTCTCGAAGAAAAGAAAATTACTAATGTAATTGGTTGTATAGTAGTGCATCAACACTTGCGTGATTTTGGTGATAATAAACAGTTTATTGTACAATTTCTACATACAAAAACAACAAACTCTAAACTTCACAATCTATGTTTTACATTCACTTTTTTCAATGGATCATGGTCGCGAGTACTAACAAAAATTGCAACGATGAAAATATCGTCCTAAGCGTCGATTGTCAGAACGCGGTTTGAGGGGGGGGTGGGGTGGTCGCCCGCCGTAGTGAG
>Ga0208718_1000218_pt1 | contig 10566 bp, 6 predicted proteins | sample LakMenE29Apr09ns_FD_150743 | JGI IMG/M metagenome (GOLD analysis project Ga0208718, IMG submission 150743) | Freshwater microbial communities from Lake Mendota, WI - 29APR2009 deep hole epilimnion ns (SPAdes) | ecosystem: Environmental > Aquatic > Freshwater > Lake > Epilimnion/Euphotic zone ...
TTACCTGAGCGTTCTCCACCAATTCGACATTGTATTTATCGAGAAACGCACTGCTACCGCTGCCGCTGCTACTCGCATCCACCGCCTTATATAAGAATCTCTTATAACCTGCATCTTTCAACTTCTTAATCTCCATATCGTTTATCTTATCGACATTCACATTCTTTGGATATAGTTTCGTAGGGATGATTTCATCGTCAAACTGCGTATCTCGTAGAGCATTTAAAACTTTTAAAATATTGTCGGTGCATTTGCCTTTACGGATGATGTGTAGTATCTGCTGAAATAAGGCGTCGTCATTCTGGCGAACCAGTTCTTCCAACACAACGACTTTGATGTTCGCTTCCGTCCATAATGTAGATAAGAAACAGTATGTGCCATTCACGGGTGCGAGTTGGCAAAAGTCTCCGATAAAAATAATTTGTATTCCGCCAAACGGTTTGTGTAATAACCCTTCATCTTTTAAACTATGCGACTTGACATAACAAAGTAATTGTGATATTCTCTCAAATAGCACCGTATCCATCATCGAAACCTCGTCAATGATTAAAACATCCAAATCCACGAGTGTATTATAGATACCTGAGCGGTTCTTAATCTTTATAAAGACTTCCGCGAGTGTCTCCTCGCCAATCCCCATCCCCATAAAAGAATGTATCGTCTGTCCGCCAATAATAAACGCAGCCGTCCCTGTGGTTGCCGTAAGCCCCACGCTCTTCTTCTCGGCTCTTAGCAACTCGATAATATATTTGATAGTAAAAGATTTACCCGTTCCTGCGGGACCCGTTATCAATATATTCTCGCCATTCATCGTCTGTTCGACCGCCAACGTCTGCTTTGCGTTTAACATTCCGTTTCTGTTTCCTTATATACTTATTGTATCGATGATATCATTTTTTATAGAAGATATAAAAAAGAAAATCTAACATAGTTAATGGCTTTATATAATCGCAAGGTTTGTTAGAGAACTTTGCGGTTATATAAAGCCATTAACTATGTTCAACTATGTTCAACTATGTTCTATAACTTTTTGATAAACTTCAAGATGACGCTATTCTTTTTACAATAGTTTGTGATGAATATGTTGTGCTTTCTCTGTATCTTGTGGATAACTTCGTTATGATAGCGTTCCTCTTTCAATGGTGGATATTCGAAATACCATTTAATCAGCAAGTCCGTATCAATCACCTTGCGGTGATTATAATCATATTCCCAGCACATATAGAGTATTGCTCGTGCTATGAAGCCACGCGAGTAATCATTCGGGGCAAACACCTTCGACTTGTGATTTACATAATTACCAAAGTCTAATGCGTCCCAGTTCTTATCCCTCGGTTTGATACCCGCGTCATCGACAAACATATAGTTCGACCGATTGACGTTCAGGGTATTTGTGGTTTTTATGATGTTGTGCATGTCGTTTCTGTGTTTATTGTTGAGTAGGCATTGCGGAAAGATATGCTCTGCCGAAAAAAACTGATTTTTGAACCTCGCGTCGTTCTCGCTAAGGAAACTGTTTTCAAGATAAATCGAAGGCATCTTCGCATCTTGTAGTATCGTTTTTTTAACGATATTGACATACGCGAATCCGCTAACGCAGCGTAGGCTACCGACGCTCATAATCATCGCAACCAACGGTAGCAGCGAACGCAGCAAATGTTTTTGTTTATACATTCAATGTATATACCTACGTATCTATTATACTATATCAATTTTTTTTGTATAACGTAGAGAAAAAGGCATACATATTTTCGTGTATCGTCTTATTCATCTCAGGGACAAAGGAGGTTAAAAGAGCCTTCGATTCGAAATCTCCGTGTATCCAATAATGAACCATTATCGTATCCTTGCCATAGTCGCCTTTCTTCACTTTCGCCCAATCGCCTACGGTGAAGGGTTGATTGTCAAACTTCAAATCGTTTATCGGATAAAACAGTTCCCTGTCGTCAATAATATAGACGTCGTCCTTGAACATCGCGTAGAGCGGGTCTTCGATAATCGCCTTGAAATACGCACCGCCGAAGACGTCGAACTTCTGGAATATGTTCTCCGTGTAAATCTTGATATATTCAGGGATGTTGTTTAGTATCACTTTAAGCATCGCGTTCTGTTTATTGGCGGCGAAGAAGGCATTACAAAGATATTTATCGCTATTATACAATGCCTTCGTCTGTCCCGACGGTTCGTAGGTGATATACAGTTTGTCCGAGTTCATATCGATGATTTCGGCGAAGTCTCTTAATAAAAGGACGTCCAAGTCGATATATATACCGCCGTAGTGATACACGAGGAGAATACGAGCGATATCGCCCTTCTGCACCCCTGTTCGTGCCATTTTATAAATATTGTAAAAGTTCGGGTATTCCTCGGCGATTAGTTTCAATATCATCTCGTCCGTCCAAAACATCAACTCGTAGCCGTGCGACTTTAAAAAAAGGATATTCTCGCTTACCAATTTATAGATGATGGGTGGGAGATTTTTATCCCTCCACGTTTGATGAATAATCTTCGGAATCATATATTATATATATTATATCGTTGTCTATGTTTTATATCATATCATATAATTGAGGAGTTTGTAGGTGAGAAAGTCAATCGCTACTACGAGATTTACGAGTTTCACGTTGCATCCGCTAAACGTCGGCACGTAAATCGAAGTTATGTTAAAGTCGCCAAATATATTGAGAACCCACATAAACTTAAACATAATGATATAATGGAACATATCCATCGGCATCGCAGTCGCAACCACATCCCCCTCCACCCTGCGAGACGATAAGTAGTCCTTGTAAAAATACACAGGTAATATATGGACGACAATGTTCGCCACAAAGTATTCTGAGCGAACCAAGAGATGATTTGAAATCCTGCTAAACAACGCGTGTTTCAATAAAAAGGGCTTCGCATCCATCACGCAAAACAATACATTGCTGTCGTATAGCAGAAACAGATGAAATAACGTCATAATCTGGAAGGAATTGATGGCGATAAACCGCGAGATGATAGGATTGTCAATATTGAATACATTATAGAGCGTGGCATTGGCAAGTATCATCAAGATATTCCAGTTTGTATATTGATTTATCTTGCGTCGCAACACATCATTCTGAATATACGGCGAGTATCTCTTGCTAATTGGCATAAGTGCGATAATTGCCCCATAGAACATCTCGAAATGATTGTAGGACGCATCGGCTGTTATATCCATATTTATATTATTTTAATAATTGTTAATATCTTATATCTATTTCAGATTCAGATTACAAAGGCGTCGAAGTTATCTTTATACCGCAATAATCCACGCTCTTATTTTGAAAGTCTTGTCGCGTATAGATGCCGATATTTATGGATTCTTCTAATATCCATTTAAAGTTGTCCCAAAACTCCTCCGTATGCCCGATGCTTTCCGTCGCCAAATGTGCGAACTCGTGTAAAACCACAAACATCATCGTATTGATATCCATCAATTTATCGCGATTTCGAAGGCACAGCACAATCTTCTCTCCCTTGTTAATGGAATAACTCGTATAACCGGGCGTATCGACGCCTTCGCTTATTCGCTCGGGCTTATAGTTGTCTTTTAGCCTCGACACGCGATGGTCGCTATGTCCGTATGTTTTCTCTAAATGTTCGGACAAGGTATTGAGTTTGCCTTTGATTGTAGCGATTAAATCCGCAGCCTCGACTGCGTCATCCTTGATTTGAACGGTGTATTCTTCGTTGTCTATCTTGCTCTTGACTTGTATGAGTCCCTCGTTTAAATAGTATTGATATACGAAGTAAATACCGGCAATCGTGATGATTAAAAGCACGAGTCCTTCGGAACTTATATCCATATTCTATTATATACACCTATATTCTATATTCTATTTTACTATATTAATACTTATTTTTTGTGTTTTTATGAAATACAAAAATTGATTTGATTTGTATTTAAATATTTAAACCACCTATATTCACATAGAAGATACAAGATAAAAGATAATGGATTTTCCAAGAAAAATACACGAACCTATCAATCCCCACGAGGATACCATTGAGTTCCAGATAACCGATATCTATGACCCAGAATCCGACAAGGCGAATCTTCAAAAGGACTCGACAGACCTTTATTCTCTTCTCATTTACGGAACTTCCGCTACGGGTGCTACGTATTGCGTGAATGTCAAGAACTTCGTCCCTTATTTCTATATCAAACCTCCTGAGAAATGGGAGGCTTTAAATAAAACCGCATTCAAGGCGAAGGTAGATGAACTGAACGAGGTTATGCTAAACGACAGTTATAAGTGTTTCTTTAACAACAACGGTAGGATGTCCGAGTATAACAAGAAAATCATTCCGCGTCCGCTCGAAACGCATTTTGCGAGTATGAAGGTTGTGCGGAAGAAGGACTTTTGGGGTTTTACGAATGACAAGATATTTCGCTTTCTAAAAGTGAGCGTAAAGTCCCTCAAACTCTACAACAACTTGAAGTATTATTTTAAAAGCCTCGAAAAGGATGATTTCAAGATGTATGAGACGAACATCGACCCGTTCTTAAAATACATTCATACGCAGAACATTCGCCCGTGCGACTGGGTAAGGATTGAGAAAGGGAACTATGAGATGGGCGAAGACATCAGCCGATGCGATTATAACATTGAGACAGGACATAAAAACATCAGTCCCATTCAGGTGAATAAAATCGCCCCGTTGCTAATCACATCTTTTGATATTGAATGTTCGAGTAGCCACGGGGACTTTCCTGTTGCGAAGAAGAATTACAGCAAAGTCGCCCAAGACCTCGCGATTATCGCGAAACTCGGCTATACATATACGCCCGAGAATATCGTGGAATGGCTAAAAACCATCTATTTCGAAGACGTGATTCTTGATACCGCAAAGGATGTCAAGATTAACCGCGTATATACAAAGCATAAAATCGCAAAGGATTATATCGCCTCTATACCCCAGAAAATCGAACCGCATATTCATAAAATCATAGACATCCTGAATATTATCACATCCTCAATATCGAAATCGAAAACGAAGAAGCCTTCTGGTGGCGACGACGGAGACGCCGTGGAAGACGCGGATAATGATGATGACGCGGACGACGATGACGCGGACGAAGCGGACGAAGCGGACACGAAGGGTGCTAAGATGACTGTGCGGGAACTGAACGCCCACGAGTTGAAACTGACTGATATTCTCACGAATACGCTCGTTGCTCTGGAAGGCGACAAGATAATCCAGATTGGCACGACAGTCCATATCTACGGCTCGGACAATATCGTCTATAAAAACATCATATCGTTGAATAGTTGCGACAAGATTGAGGGATGCGACGTCGAGTATTATGATACGGAAAAGGAGGTTCTCTTGAAATGGAAGGAACTTATGAATAACCTGAACTCGGACATTATTTCGGGCTATAATATATTTGGTTTTGATATGGAATACATTTGGCAGAGAGCGACCGAATTGAATATTATGGATACCTTTACAATCGGCTTTGGGCGATTGATAACCCGCAAAGCGTCGCTTGTAGAATTGAAGTTGTCCTCGTCGGCACTTGGAGATAACATATTGCGATATATCGATTTTGACGGGACGGTGCTTATCGATTTGCTGAAAGTCATGCAACGAGACCAGAAACTCGACAGTTATAAACTTGACAATGTCGCTTCAATATTCTTGGGGGACAATAAGAATGATTTGAAACCGCAAGAGATATTCGACAAGTTCAAGGGGAATAGCGAAGACCGATGCGTCATCGCGAAATACTGTATTCAGGATTGCTGTCTTGTGAATCGGCTCATCCATAAATTGAAAATCCTTGAAAATAATATTGGTATGGGCAACGTATGCCTCGTCCCTCTCAACTTCCTATTTCGCAGAGGGCAAGGCATCAAGATTTTCTCTTTAATCGCCAAAGAATGTATGGAGCGTGAATACCTGATTCCGACTATTAAATCGTATCGTGAGAATGTCGAAGAAATGGACGATAGCGGATACGAAGGGGCGGTTGTGTTAGAGCCGAAGGAGGGCATCTATCTCAACGAACCTATAGTGGTATTTGACTACGGCTCTCTGTATCCGTCTTCGATGATTTCTTGTAATCTGTCGCACGATTGCTACTTGATGGACGAAAAGTATCGCGTTGAAGACCCGAACATCGAATATAAAACCATATCCTATGATTTGTATGAAGGCGTGGGCGATAAGAAGAAAAAGACTGGTGAGAAGGATTGTGTATTCGTCCAATACAAGGACGGACGCAAAGGGATTATTGCGGAAGTATTGGATATGCTTCTCAAACAACGTAAGAATACGCGAAAAAAGATTGAATACCAGACGATAAGCGTCTGCGACGATGCCAAAACATATTCGGGTATTTGCTCTGACCGTGGCGACCACTACGAAATCTATAATATTGAAGGAAATACTCGGAGCATCGTGGCAAAAGAGAATATTCGAGAGATGAAAGAGACCTACAACATCTTCGAGCAGGATGTGCTGGATGCCCTTCAAGTCGCCTACAAGGTTACGGCGAATTCGCTCTACGGGCAGATTGGTGCGAGAACATCCTCTATCTACTTAAAGGAGATTGCCGCTTGTACTACGGCGACGGGGAGGAATATGATTATGTTGGCGAAAGACTACGTGGAGAGGAACTATGATGCGGAGGTGATATATGGTGATACGGATTCGATATTTTGCAAGTTCCCTTTGACGGACAGAGAGGGGAATGCGGTATATGGCAAGGACGCTTTACAATTTGCGATTGATATTGGCAAGGATGTCGAGAAACACATTAACGTCCCTGACATTATGCCAAGTCCGCAGAAACTGAATTATGAGAAATGCCTGTATCCGTTTATCTTGTTTAGCAAGAAGCGATATGTCGGTAATCTGTATGAAACGGATACCACAAAGTATAAGCAGAAGTCGATGGGTATTGTATTGAAACGCCGCGACAACGCTCAGATTGTCAAGAAGATTTATGGCGGTGTTATCAATATCATCTTGGAAAAGCAGGATTTGGGAGGTTCGATTGAGTTCCTACAAGATGAACTGAAAAACTTGGTGGAAGGCAAAACGTCCATCAAAGACCTCATCATCACCAAGAGCCTGAGGGCGAATTATAAAGACCCCTCGAAAATCGCTCATAAAGTGTTGGCGGACAGAATCGGTGCGAGAGACCCCGGAAACCGCCCCGGTTCGAATGAACGTATTCCCTTTGTATATATTAAGACGGGTGGGGCTGGAGCAGGGGCTGTTCCGTCATTACAAGGCGACCGTATTGAACATCCCGATTATATCGAGCAGAATAACTTAGTCCCTGACTATTTACATTATATTACCAATCAAATTATGAAACCTATATTGCAACTTTACGCATTGTGCCTGAGCGAATTGCCCGGGTATGACAAAGGCGATACGTATTGGAATGAGGTTGAAAATATGTTGCTTGGAAAACCGATGTATCAAAATGATATACGAAGAAAAAATAGGATTAACAATTTGAAACTGGCGATGGCGAAGGAATTGTTGTTTGAGAAGTTTATTGCGATACTACGCGAACCGAAAGCCCCGACCGTTCGCAAAACTAAATTGGCGACCGTGAAGGATGGAAAGTCTGCGAAGTCCGCGAAGGCGGGAACTGCGAAGTCCGCGAAGTCCGCGAAGGAAGGCGGTGGAGGCGATGATAGCGAGGCAGTCGCACAGAAGTTGGACGCTACCATCAAAATCACCAAAAAACTCAAAACGAAAATGCTCGAAGCAGTTGCGTTTATCAAGAATGACAAGAACAAAAAGATATGGGAACACACGAATCCCAATTGTAAAAACAAGGAACTCGAAATAATCGCATTAGTCAAACAGATAGTCGCCTATAATAGCAATAATATATACTTTATCACACTAAATAACAAGGCATTTATCGACGAATATACTCGCTCCTATTATGTATATAACGAGTTGATAACGGCGAATGAAATATATAGCGGAGATACGATAGAGAGCATTATGCGAAAGGTGATGAACACACACGATACAGGGCGTCTCAAAGATATCAATAATATCTATAAATATTATGAATTGATACAACTGAATACGAAGTTTATGTTTATGTAATTTGTTCTATTCTATCTTATTCTTATATAAAAATTGATATTATTAATATAACATTATTTTTTCAAAATGTCTTCTTACATTGAAGGTGTTGCTGCGTTAGCAGAAAAGGGATTTTGCGTCATCGAAGATGTGCTTACGGAAGAGGAAGTTGTTACGGCTGTTGGCTATTTCAGGGAATGGTTTGCTTCGCATCCGCAAATTGAAGGGGTGCATAGTAAAATAAGTCCTCACGGAATTATCAAGTTTCACGAAGTGGGGCATCAAAAACACGCGTGGTATATTCGAACACGTCAAAACGTTCAAAATGTTTTCAAAAATATCTGGAAGACGGAAGATGTGGTGGTTAGTTATGATGGATGTTGTTATATTCCTGCGGATTGTAAAAAGAAGGATAAAACTTGGACGCATACAGACCAAGCACCTGTAAAAAAAGGTTTGAAATGTATTCAGGGTTTCGTGGCTTTAACAAGCAATACAGAGCGAACGCTTGTAGTATATGAAGGTAGTCATAAATTACACGAAGAATATGCGAAGGAATATAATTTGACTTCTACAAAAGACTGGTTGCTAATCGAACAAGAATATTTGGATAAAATTGTTGATAGTAGGCGAGTTCTAAATATTAAAGCAGGTTCTTTGGTATTATGGGATTCGCGAACATTTCATCAAAATCAATATGGAAAAGCGAGTTGTGGCGAAGAACGAATTGTTCAATATGTTAGTTATTTGCCACGTTGTAATTTAACAAAGAAGATGCTTGAAAAAAGACAGAGGTATTTCGTAGATAAGAGAACTACTTCGCATTGGGCGTATCCTGTGAAAGTGAATGGGCTACAACCACAAAATTACGGAGATAAAACATTGGAAATAAATTATAGCGAATTGGTGAAACCAGATTTGGAAGAATTACTTGAAGAGATTACGAAACTGATTTAGGGCAAAGCGGAGCGTATCGATGTGAGCGAAGCAGTGAAACAGTGAAACGGATGTAATATATATATGTTATCTATTTTTATATTTTGTTATTTTTTGTTCTAAAATGCTCTAAAATGCTCTAAAATGCTCTAAAATTGATTATCTTTCTTTTATTTTATTAGCAGAGCCAACCACAAAGTCGCAAAGCAAACGAACGCAAACACAGCAAAGCAAAGTCGCAAACCTCGAATCGTAAAGCAAACCGCAAACGAACGCAAAGCAAAGCCGCAAAGTCGCAAAACAGCAAAAAATGGATTCCAAAACGTTTAGCAATCTCTATGACGCTTACGAGGCGACCATTGATGAGGGCGAAGAACTGATGGGCGAGAAGTATTTCCAAATGAAACTCGACGAATTGGTTGCCGAAAAAGTCATTGTGTTGGTAACGCTAAACAACGATGACAATATCTATATGATACACGAGGGTATCAACTATAAGCATTGTGAGAAGATAGCAGACCACGTCAAGCGGTTTATATCCTTTGAACTCGTCGAGAACCGTTCAACGTTCTTCATATATCAGCCTACGCAGTTTGGTAAGAATTCGATAATATCGAACGAACTTGTAAAATGGGCGAGGGATTCGTCAAAGAAGGTTGTTGCGTTTCTGATGTTTGCCAACGACAGTCCGTTGTCCGACCAATCCTGTATTGGGATTGAGAAGATATTCGCAGAACACAATATAAAGAACCGACTCTTTCTGTTGTCGTCGAGTGGAACGAGTGGAACGAAAATCACGATGGATTCCATTAGGGACAATATCAACGGGTATGCGGCGGACAAAACAGAGGAAGGTGAAGAACCCGAGTATGGGATGCCTATCATCTGTTCGCTCGACAATCCCACACAGCGTAAAAAGATACTCAGTCTAATAAAGTATATTCACACCAAGGTAGTTTCGAAGAACTCGCAACTTCGCTATGGGATGATTTGGGATGAGGCGGACAAGACGTATGCGTCCGCAAGGGATGTCGAATACCCGATAGAGGGCGAAGTTGCGAGTTTCAAAAAATATATTGTAGAAAAAGATGAGGCGTTGTATCGTCTCGGGTTTGCTTCGGCAACCGAAGGGAACTTGATTATCGACGACAATTACCCTGAATGTGCGAACGCTTACATACACCCTGTTATAATAACGCCTGAGATTCAAGCCAACTATCGGGCGCTTCATCATCCCGAGTCGATTTCACATCGTGTGCCGTTTGATAAGAAGAAGCACAACCAGAATACGTATGCGATGCACATATTAGAGACGAATAGCGAACATTTTCAGACTCCTGTCATTCTACCAAGTGGCGAATCGTATTTTCGGAAGGTTATTATACACAGCAAGGTTCAAACGAAGGAGATGGAGGCAATTGCCATTTGGTGTAATGAGAATAACTTTAACGCTCTTGTAATCAATGGGGCGGGAGGAGGACGTGCGAGTATCAAGGTATATAAGGATGGGAAGTTGTCGCGAACCTACAAGTT
>Ga0208718_1000222_pt1 | contig 10517 bp, 7 predicted proteins | sample LakMenE29Apr09ns_FD_150743 | JGI IMG/M metagenome (GOLD analysis project Ga0208718, IMG submission 150743) | Freshwater microbial communities from Lake Mendota, WI - 29APR2009 deep hole epilimnion ns (SPAdes) | ecosystem: Environmental > Aquatic > Freshwater > Lake > Epilimnion/Euphotic zone ...
TCGTATCGTCGAATAGCGGTTGTTAGTACGTGTCATCTTCATCTTATTCAGTCGCACCACATTCGTCGCATCGTAGGTGTCTGCGAAATATTCGAAATATTTCGAATAAGGGTCGCCAACATCTCGGTGACTACTCAGTAATATATTCCATATCGCACGATTTTTATATGAATTAATATTTGTCTTCTTATTGTTATTCTGGATATACACAAACAACTTGTTGTAATTATCGAGAGCCTCACGCGTATCGCCTATCACACGTAGCGTATCCTTAAATACTTTTTTGTATATAAGGGATTGTAGTTCGTCTGGCAAGTCGTAAAAATAATTTACGCGAAACGGCGAAGCCGATGACATCGTCATTGTCATATCTATTTAATCTCTATCTCTATCATCATTTTTTTATGCGTTATCCATTCCCACAGTTCCCTCGACGGCTAATTTTAATTTTTTAAAGATGAAGTTTTCTCTGCCTCGCGATGAACGGATTTGCGAAGGAAACCCGAAAATCTCTAATTGATTGAAGCACGTATGAGATTCTGGGATTCTTTTAACATCATACGCCTTGCCATTCAAATCTCGTCCATATTTATAATAAATTGTATAGTTACTGCTTTTATTATAAATGGGTAAAGCCGTCCAAAAGCGTAGTAGCCTTCGAATAAAAATATAGTGGTCTTCGTCGCTCTCTTTCTTCTCTTTATTATTTGTAATAATATTTGTAATATATCTTCGCATCCCTTTCAGTTTCGTTTCTATTTCATCGGCTTGTAAAGAATGCGTTCCTTCAATGCTTATCCTAATTTTCTTTGCCAACTCTTTAAAAATCCTTTTATCTAATCGCTCATTTGTAATCAACTGATTCAATTGTTCGACACTCACCTTATTATCCGCGAGGAATACCCTCAATCTATTATCAAATCCAGCAAATCCAGAGAACAAACTGTCATATCTCATTTTCATACTTTTATTCGAATTATGCTCTCCTTTGTTTAAAAAGTTTTTCGTTATTATATGCTTCGCCAACTGTAAAAGAAACTTGACACAATTCTCTTTCGTGATTTCGTGTCCTGTTTTGCTAATAACATAGTTATCGTTGAAAGTAAGTCCCACATAATCTATCCCATCTATTTGTGAGTTGCTAATCATATTGATATAAATAAGCGTATTGTCAAACTCGCATATATAAAAATACAACAAGTCATACAATGTGATGTCCTTCGGTTGCTTTATTAACCCCGCTACTATATATGTGGAAAATTGCATTGGTAGCCCAATATCTTCATTAACGACCGCAGTGGATAGAACCTTCCCGATGATATTATATATGTGGCAATAATCCTTCTCTATGTTAAATTGTTGCTGCATCTTTCCGTAATCCTTTTCATACGCCGCGATTACCTTTTTAAATTTTTCATCGGGTTCGAAGTTCGGGTTTATATAGTATTTGGATTCTTTATTATCGAGTGGTTGTATGAACGGACGCTTAGGATGCTCGTCATCGCAAAAGAGTTCTTCGTAAAACGTTGTAAAAAATTCACGAACGGGTCCTCCTGCGTCGATGGCTTTTGAACGGGAAATAGATAAATCGTCTGCGACTTCAAATATAGACACTTCAAATACTGTATAATTATTTGTAAATATATCATGTTTGTGATTATATAGTTGGTCTTTAATGTTATAAAAATATATGACGACAGATGCGAGTGCGGAATCTTTGTAAAATTCAAAATACTGTTTTTCGTAATACTCAAACTCAGGGTATTTTTCTTTTATAGACGCAGTTATCACATTCAAGCATACCTCGGGTGGCTTATGATATTGCTCACAACACCCAATCATCCTATCTCTGAAATATTTATACCCGCGAGAGCCGCGAGAGCCGTGAGAGCCGCGAGAGCCGCTATCGCCACTATATATCTTCTGAATCGCATCGCAAACATCGCTATGAATATCTTTGATATCTTTGCCTTTGCCGATAGGGTGTTTTGAACTTTTTTCAATCCCGAAAAACTTTCTTTTCTTTTCTAATATGGCTCTTCTATACTTCATTCCTAACGTGGTAATATTCAATGGACGCATACTCGAATCATATAGCAACGCCTTCTCAAATATCGCATTATATTCTTTGCCATCTGTTATGATGAGTTCATCGGTCTTCGGGTTTTTGTTGGGTTGCCGAACCCATCGCAAACAATCGCCTATATCATAGTAATTGGGTATAGTCTTCAATACAGACTTTTTAAACTTAATTCCTTTGCGGCTAATATTGTGAGGCTCTATATTCGAATTGTATATCAATGCTTGTTCAAATATCCTATTATATTCAGGGGAATCTTGGTATATTTTTTGTCGTGTTATCGGGTCTATGTCAACTTCTTGCATCCATCTTTCACATTCACTAATAGAATAAATAATATCGAACTTCGAATAATCGGTTCTCTTTACAATCACAATCGGTGTATTTATAATCTCGCGGCTCACGCGGCTCACGCGGCTCACGCGTCGCGTATTTACAATCGCATAGTAATAGGGGCGTCCTTCGATGTCTTCGATTTTAATATAGGAGTCCTTCGCAATCTCTGTGGTTATGCCAAACTCACGCAAATCTTCCTTGGTAAGAAAAACATAAAAAGGCAATTGCCCGTTCGAACTCGATAATTCGATGAATGCGATTCTCATTTTTTTATTGATTATTTCTCTACCGCATTTTGGTTGTGTCGTGCCAACGATTTTAAACTTCACATCAAACTTCGAAGTCTCTCGAATATATTCCTCCAACTCTTCCCTCGTTTGCGGGGGTTCTCTCGTCTTCTTCAACATCGTTTTTATAGTGTCGTATAATGCAAAAAGAAGTTCCTTCCCTTTCGATGTTATCATACGCGGTATTAAGTTATTATCATACTGATAACTCATACATAGTAGCCTGTTGTAGATAGGCGAATCGATTAAAATCGGATTGAAGGTTCGTGGATTCACGATGGGTATCGACACCCAATCTCTACATTCGTCGTATGTGAAATTATTCTGAGGGTTTCCATCTATCGCGAAGTCCAACTTTACATTGGTTACAAACCCCATCCCCTTCGGTAATCTCATCTCGCCTGACTGCCTTATTTTAAGGTTGTCTGAATATAATAACATATAATATTCGTTATTATATTCTTCGTATGATTCGTCTTTCATTTCTAACGATAATTTCGCTACATCTCGTACGTCGATAATATCATCTATAATATCTACTAAATATTTTTTAATCACATTGTCTAATATCGGTTTATATTCATTGATATAACTCAATAAGTAGTATGATATTTTTACGGACAAATTTGTTCCTTTGAAATGGCTTTTTAAATTTGCGTAGGAGAGATACTCAATATAGGATGCCGTTTTTATAGAAGGGGTTAGAAGTTGCGAGTAAATATTGCGAATATAATGCTGAACTAAATTCGCAATATCCATAATACCATCGAAATAATTCTTTTTGTCTTTATCAGATACCTTGCTCTCGTCAAAATATCTCTGGATAGCATTGGTGATTGCCTTTATATCATCGGAGGTATATGATTCAACAATCTTCGTAATTAATGTGCCATTCTCTACATTCTCTACTTCGTTCGATAGAGTAGAAAAAAAGGTTCGAAGACTTGTGAAGACGTTCTTATTGCGGTTATGTTTGGTAAGTTGTCTTTGCGAACGATATTCCGCTACTAATTTTTCTTCCTCCATTTTCTCTAACGTCATATCCATCAGTTTTTTCTTTTTCGCAGGACTCAAACTTTTATTCGAAGGGGATGATACATCAAACGACGATACGTCAAATGTATTCTTTTTTGCGTTTGACATTTTCGGCAAATCGATAGTCCCTATCGGTTGATGTAAAAAGAGGTTATCTATCTTTTCCATTAATGCCAAGCGTTTTTTCACACTTATAATTATTTTATTTATATACTCGAATAACATATAATCTTCTTCTTTGGGTTCATTGTTTAAAATCTGCGGTGTAGGCAATCCATATTGTAGCGTGGTATATAATAATTCCATATATACCCGCATATTATTGCGAATGTTATACCTTGTTCGTGGATTTACGAAATGGTCTTTTGCCCAGTCTTTACATTGCTCCCTTGTAAAAGGAGGGTCTGAATATGTAAAATTATTGTCATTTGGGTATAAACGAAGTGTGTTATTCTGTTTATATTCTGTAATCTGTTTAACAATTTGTTGCCTTAACGCAGAATTATAAAAACATTTTCTTTTTATCTTGTCCAAGATATACATTGGATTATTTTGACCTTCTTGATTTAATATATCTCTTCTTCTAAATGGAGCAAAACTTGGGTATTTTCTTCCAAATGGAGAAAAACTTGGGTCTTTTATCCATAATAAACACTCTTCGTCTTTCACTTCGAATTGTCTTCTTGACGACTCCATAATTCTATTATATAGATATAAAAATAAAACACATATACCCATATAGAATACATAAATGTTCCAGACAATTACGAAACTGTTCGAGAAGGAAAAGGGTAAATATATCTATTTTGGGGCTTCCATCATTTACTGTGATGAGAAGAATGTATGCTTTGTATATTACCCTGATACGAGCGTTCTACCCGTAGCGACAGCGTCAGATACCAAGACTGTTGTGGCGACGGCATAAATGCTGGGGCATAAATGTCCTGATTTATTTTTTATAATGTAAAAATTGATTACTATTTTTATAATATTGTAGCAGAGACAAACGAAGAAGCAAATCGCAAACAACAAAGCAAATCGCAAACAAAGAAGCAAAGCACAATGAACAGTTATTTCAACACCGATGGTAGCGTCTTGTATCACAAATTCACAAACGTCGAGTTCAGTGGCGTTTTTGGTAGCAGTGGCGATTATCACCTTTTCATCAAATACGAAGACAAGGTTTATATGGAGGTGAAGGGAGTCGGTGAAATAGTGATACCCTTTGCCGAACTCCAAAAGCACAAGTATTGGAAGCAGTATTACGACTTGTCGCTTCTGCTTACACCCAACAAATATTCACTGGCAGAAGACATCATATATAGTAGCAAAAACACAAATTACTCCATCGCTTATAGCGATGCGAGATACTGGTCGATTCATACTATGTTTATGAATACCGATGCCATTGATGAGGGATATGTTTGCTATTACAAGATTAACCCATTCGACTTGGAGAATATGGGATATACCTCCCAGAAAAATATAGATTTATTTCAAGAGAATTATGCGAATACGAGAGACGATTTCATAAACGTAGAGTTGGAGATTTACAATTCACTCGCGACGGAATACCAAGCCGTCGCCCAAGCAAATCAAGAAGAATGAATGAAAATGAATGTATATGAATATATATGATGTATATCTCTATGTATCTATTTTTATATTTTTGTTTTTCAAAAACTGATTGCGTCTGTTAATATTGAAACGCAACCGCTTCGCGACTGCTTCGCCGCTTCGCAGACTTCGCGACTCGAAATGAACTACACAGCAAGTGGCAACGACTTGTATTCTTATCACGATGTGTCAAACGTCGAGTTCTCAGGAGTTCTTGATAAGTATCACATAATATATGGGGCGACAATGAATATCAGTTCTATATACGACTATCACCTTTTCATCAAATACGGAGACAAAGTCTATATGGAGGTGAAGGGAGTCGGTGAGATTGTGATGTCATTTGCCGAACTTCAAAAAAACAAGTATTGGAAGCATTATTACGACTTGTCGCTTCTCCTCACAAACAATAAGCATCGGGTAATCAAAGACTTGGTATATAACAGCAACTATTACGACCCTAACATATACGAAGATATTCGAGTCTGGTCTATCGATACTGCTTTCATAGATGGAAGTTATGACAGTAAAACAAAGAAGGTTGTAGAAAGCGAATACAATTGCTATTATAAGATTAACCCATTTGACTTGGAGAATATGAATTACACGTCGCAAAAGCATTTGGATACATTCAAAAAAAATTATATGTCAAGATACGAGGTTAGAAGCCGAACCTTTGATAAAAAGAGAGTATATTACGATACCTTTGTGATTGACTATCAGGCAAGTTTGATGGAGGCGGAACTCGACGAACTCTCGGCAATCTTTGAAGATAAAAAGAATGTTGTTAATCTTGTAGCCCTCAATGACATAGAGGGTATGAATGGCGACGTGCTAAGGGTTATCTATAATCTTGTTGTTAGCGTAGAAGGACACAAGAGATATTCGGGAATTATTGATACAATCGATAACTGTAAAAACAAGTTAGAAAGGAACGCTCAGATAATAGAAGCATAAATATTCTAAAAAATGATTACAACGCTACAATCGGCATTGAATATTAGAAACAGAAACAGAAACAGAGACATACCGATTTGACGAAGCCGCGAACCCAACACAAGCAACTCCAAAACACACCAGAGAATGTGCGACAATTTCCGTTCTTCTGCCGAAGACAACGAATGCAGCGAAAGCGAAGGCAACGAATGCCAATGCGAATGCCAATGCGAATGCTCTGGTGTGTTTTGGCAGCGAATACAAGAAATGCAACCCTATCATAACGCACCTAACTATATGTCGTGTCGTGGCGACTATCACCTCTTCGCCAAACACGGAGACAAGGTCTATATGGAAGTTAGAAATGCTGGTGAAATTGTGATTTCGTTTGCTGAACTACAAAAAAACAAGTATTGGAAATACTACTATGACCTTTCGCTTCTCCTCGCGAATGACAAGCATAAACTGATAAAGAACGAAGCGTTCAACGCATTGAACACGTTATATAAAAATGTATATGATTACAAGGGTGATAGGACGTTGTCGTTTGAAACTGCCTATATCGACCAAAGCGAATATAAAAACATCAAGATAATCCCAAGCGGGAATGTCTGCTATTTCAAAATCAACCCCGCAGACGTGGAGGGTATGAAATACTCTACGCAAAAAGAACTTGAACGCTTTGAACTGGGATATATGAACGAACTTGAACGGGTGAAGTATTTTCCAAGTAGGTTGGTGATTTACATGAATATCGCGATAGAATATCAAGTGTCGAAGATGGAAAAGGAACTGGACGAACTTTCGGCGTTCTTTGAGAACAAGAAGCATATCGCAAATATCACGGCGATTAAAGATAAACTCGATATGAATATCGACGTGCTTATGATTATCTATAAAAATCTTGTCGAGAATGACAAAGCCGATAACCCTGAAATGGTAGCGAAGATAGAGAATGCGATGGAAGCAAACACCGCTTTGAAACTCATTTCGCATATTCTCGCTACTTAAATGAATATGTGAGTATGTAATTAATGTATTTTATTTATTTTTATATTCTAAAAAATGATTACGATGCGTTGAATAACAGAAACAGAGATATACCGATTTGACGAAGCCACGAAGCAAAATCGAGTATATATTGCGACATCGCGAAGCCGCGAAGCCGCGAAGCCGCGAAGCCGCGAAGCCGCGAAGCATCGCAAAGCATCGCAAAGCAACAAAGCAACCCTACAATGAGCGGCACCGAATGCTCTGGCGTGTTTTGTCAGGAAATATATGTTTCGTATGCCTTTCGTTATAATGAACCTGAATATATGAAGCATCGTATCGGGATAGCGGGTGATTATCACCTGTTCGCCAAACACGGCGACAAAGTCTATATGGAAGTGAAGAAAGTCGGCGAGATTGTGATGTCATTTGCCGAACTCCAAAAAAACAAGTATTGGAAATATTACTATGACTTGTCGCTTATGTTAGCAATTGATAAGGAGATAAAGAATGAGCCATTTAACAACTTCTATGACGAGGCGTATGAATATACGGGGAAACGAGTGTGGTCTTTGGATACCGCATATATTGATTTAGATATCGACGAAAACGCCAAGAGCAACTACAAGATAATCCCAAGCGGAAATGTCTGCTATTACAATATCAACCCCGCAGACGTGGAGGGTATGAAATACTCTTCGCAACAAAATATAGACATCTTCAAGCAGATTTATATGTGCCGAAATGATATTAGGTCGGGCTATTTTCTAAGTAGGTCGGTGATTTACAGGAATATCGCGATAGAATATCAAGTGTCGAAGATGGAAAAGGAACTTGACGAACTCTCGGCGTTCTTTGAAGAAAAGAAACATATCGCGAATATCACGGCGATTAAAGAGAAGGTAGAGATGAATATCGATGTGCTTATGATTATCTATAAACATCTTGTCGAGAATGACAAAGCCGATAACCCTGAAATGGTAGCGAAGATAGAGAAAGCGATGGAAGCAAAAACCGCTTTGAAACTCATCTCGCGGATTCTCGCTACTTAAAGGAATGCTACTTAAAGGAATTGCTACTTAAAGGAATACTTTGCTACTTAAAGGAATACTACTTAAAGGAATGCTACTTAAAGGATTTGCTACTTAAAGGAATATTCTTGGTATATTATATATTTTTTATATTTCCCGACATACCTCGCATAAATATGTCCGACACAATATGTCCTATTTTATGATGCGAACGCATAAAAATGATTTTGAATGTTAAACCTTTATATTGCCGATATTGCCAAAAGATAGCCTTCAAACCGAACGCAACTCTCAAACGCAATCTGCCGCCTTCGAAAGAACGCAACCCGAACGCAAACCAGCCTTCGAAACGAACGCAAACGAACGCAAGATGCACTGTTCCTCTATCGATACGAACAGGAATTACGCCCATCACACCTTCGTAAATGTCGAATTCACCGCATTCATCGATATTAGGCATTTGAAGGACAACTATGAATACGACTACCATATCTTCATCCGATACGGCAACAAGGTCTATATGGATGTGAAGGGTGTCGGGGATGTCGTTATTTCATACGAAGAACTCCAAAAAAACAAGTATTGGAAATATTACTATGACATGTCGCTTATGTTCGCGGATGACAAGCATCTTGCGTCTCAGGAACTTCTATTTAGCAGTGATTATTGCGATTATATATTATATGATACGGAAAGGCATTGGTGGATTGACACTCATTATATTGTGAATAATGAACTCCATCGATATGGGGACAAAGGTGTCCGAGACACCTACGATAAACTCGCGTATTTCAAAATCAACCCATTCGACTTGGAGAATATGGATTATACTTCGCCAGAAGATTTGGAAGTCTTTCAAATGAATTATATCATCGACGAAGACTTTGAATCGAAGAGAACGAAGTGCGTCGCTTACAATAACCTCGCAATCGAATATCAAACCAAAAAGATGGAAGAAATGAGCGAAGAAATCGAAGAACTCTTCGCATACTTCAAGTTGGAAGTTGAGGATAGAAAGAATGTTCTTAGTGTCATCGCACTCTATGACAAAAATGAAGATATGAATAGGGACTTGCTTATGATGATTTACAAAAATCTTATTCGAACGAACGCGAATCATTTCCACCTCGTTGCGAACGTAGGATGCTAAGTGTTTGATGATGATGAATGTTATATGTTATGTATTTTTATATTTTTCTTTAAATATCGTAAAATAACTGAATAGTCTCTATTATTTTATTTGTGCTATTATTTATTGAAGTCCAGTATTTTATCTGTGCTTCGAGTGTGTGTAATCTATATTCCCAGTCTTCTTTATATTTAACCACGCAAATACCATTCATATTCTGTTCCCAACACGAAGGTATCTTTATAGTTCCCTTTCTATAACTATCTGGATTAAATCTAATAAATACAATAGGTCTATGTCCTACATCTTGTGATATTTCCATAATACGTTTATTTTCGCAACTACAATCGTAATCTTGATGAGCGTTCTCGTCTATTTCTATGATTAACACTTGATATCCTAAATCCAATAATATATCAGGTCTTCGCATAGAACATCCGTCATTAACCTTCTTATCAGTTATCCAAGTATGTTCTGGAAATCGTTCGCAGACAAAATCTACAACTGCCCTCTCTTTTGTCTTGTAGTTTCTTGTGACTGGCTTGTCAGGAAAGGTGTATATATAACATCTTAAACAGTATCCGTCGTATTTGTCTTTTACTATTGTAAGACACCAATCATGAAAGCAAGTTTGATGCTTTATATCTCGCATTCCATTCAATTTGTGAGTAGCACAATATAATGCCTTTGTCTCTCCTTCATAATTAAATGCTGGTCGTGTTTTACAACCTTCGTGAAAGCAGGTTTGATTCTTTATATCTCGCATTCCCTCTTTCTTATGAGTTGCACAATATAAGCCTTTTGTCTCTCCTTCATAATTAAATGCTGGTCGTGTTTTACAACCTTCGTGAAAGCAGGTTTGATTCTTTATATTTCGCATTCCCTCTTTCTTATGAGTTGCACAATATAAGCCTTTTGTCTCTCCTTCATAATTAAATACTGGTATTTTTTTACAACCTTCGTGAAAGCAGGTTTGATTCTTTATATCTCGCATTCCCTCTTTCTTATGAGTTGCACAATATAAGGCTTTTGTCTCTCCTTCATAATTAAATACTGGTATTTTTTTACAACCTTCG
>Ga0208718_1000224_pt1 | contig 10388 bp, 7 predicted proteins | sample LakMenE29Apr09ns_FD_150743 | JGI IMG/M metagenome (GOLD analysis project Ga0208718, IMG submission 150743) | Freshwater microbial communities from Lake Mendota, WI - 29APR2009 deep hole epilimnion ns (SPAdes) | ecosystem: Environmental > Aquatic > Freshwater > Lake > Epilimnion/Euphotic zone ...
CCTACACATTTGCTTTTTCATTTAATAATGCTGGAAAGAGCAATTTAGTTTGGCAAGGATTTACCCTTGAGAATTGGAAGAATCCATGTGGAGCACCACAGGTTTGTGAGGCGGTAGGTAACTCATTAAAGATTGGTGTTATTTCAACTGTGCTTGCCACAATTCTTGGCACCATGATCGCCTTTGCCTTAGGAAGATATAAATTTAAAGGCCGCACATCAACAAACCTTTTGATCTTTCTACCAATGGCAACTCCTGAGGTAGTACTTGGCGCATCTTTACTTGCTATGTTTTTAAATCTTCGAGTAAATCCAGGATTTTGGACAATTGTTATTTCTCATGTGATGTTTTGCATCTCCTTTGTGGTGGTAACTGTTAAAGCTCGAATTGCATCTCTTGATCCTCGGCTTGAGCAAGCTGCTATGGATTTATATGCAAATGAGAAAGAAACCTTTAGATATGTCACCTTGCCGCTTGTAATGCCAGGAATAGCAGGGGCCGCACTCCTTGCATTCTCACTCTCTTTTGATGATTTTATTATTACCAACTTTAACTCCGGTACAGTCTCAACATTTCCTAAATTTGTTTATGTATCAGCGGCGCGAGGAATTCCAGCCCAAGCAAATGTGATTGGTAGTGCGATGTTTTTCATTGCGCTTTTGATTGTAATTGTTGGCCAAGTTGTGAGCCGTAAACGCAAAAAAGCTTAAACTTATAGAGGCAATTTATAGGTCTCTTATTTATTCTGGATGACTTAGTAATCGAAGCCTTGAATAAAAGGATTTTATAATTTAGGCTTAACGAGTGCGTAATAGGGTGATTTCATTCTTATCAATATTTTCTCTTTTCCTATCTTTTCCCCTTATCCAAGCAAGCGCCACGGCAAAAGCAGGCGGTGTTTGTACGAAAGTTGGCGCTACTGCAATCGCAGGTGGCAAGAAATATACCTGTGTTAAATCAGGCAAAAAAAATATTTGGAGTAAAGGAATTTCAGCAAACAAAGCCTTAGCAATCGATATCAAAAAAATCTACTCAACTGATAGTGGCTACTACGATGACATAAATGGTGGCCCACTTGCTCCCGACCCACGAATCCCAGAACAGTGGATTGAAGCTCAGAAACACTATAAACAAAACTATATGCAATCAGGTCAATTTAGGATTGCTAAATATGATTTGGGCGTTAATCGACCTAAGGCAACTTTCCAGCCTGCAGGGGATTTTAATAAAATAGATTCTTGCAAAATTAGAAATGATATGAACAGAAGTGGGCTTTCGCATTATCCAAGCAGTTATAAAGCGGAACGTCGCCATCCGGCTCCAAACTCAGTTATCCAATTAATTCCAATTTATGCTGAAGATACTGCCAAACCAAAAAATTCACCCACCCAGGATTATTCAAAATACCTAGAGTTCATTAGAGATTGGATTGATTATTCTTCTGATTTTGGTTCTAATGCTCAAATTAAAATACCAAGTGAATATATTAAGTTTCCGAATAAAGTAGAGCCGTACAAGCTCTATCACCCAGTCAATTGGAATACACCTGGACATGTTAAATTCAATAAAGATGTAATTGCCGCCGTCGATGCATCAATAGATTTTTCAGGAGTACACATAGGAATAATTGTTGCTCCACCTGGTACTGACGCTTCAGTGATGCAACAAGCAGCACTGGGAAGTTTCCAAACTGCAGAAGGGTTGGTACCTGTTGCTACGAGCCAAGTTGCTCATTTGGCGGCGAACATGTCTAAATCGGAATATTCAATTCTAGGTCATCCATTTTGGTGGATTCATGAGCTTTACCACGTTGGCTATGGTTTCGATGATCATTATGGTGATCCAAAGAATTTAACTGGCAAAGGTGAGTTTGGAATGGGCTGGTGGACCATGATGACACCTTGGGGCGGAGATCTGTCGGTTTGGGAAAAATGGTTGATCGGTTTTATGCAAGATTCACAAATTCAATGTGTAACAACTCCGAAAACATCAATACATTGGATTGCACCTGCTTCGGTAAAAACACAGGAAAGTAAAGCAGTAGTAATTCCAATCTCTTCAACTAAAGTAGTTGTAGCAGAATCAATTAGGCCGGCTGGCTTACATTTCAAAACTCCGCAAAGTGTTCAAGGCGTACTCGTATATGAAATTGACTTATTAAAGAATGAACATGGTATGGGTATGAAGCTTTCGCTTCCAACTAATAGGGAAATGAATTCCGATCCATTTAGATACGGGTTTTATCTAGGAGATGCACCGCTCCGTAAGGATGATAAAACAGTTTCAAATGGTTACGAGATATCAGTAATTGAAGCAGGTACCTTTGGAGATGTAATAAAAGTACAGAAATTAAACTAATATAACCATTACATATATACTTCACTTATGACCAATATCGGCAATATGTATGGCCCAGATTTCACCTTTCTTGGTATTCCAAGATGTGATTTAGATAAGCCAGAGAGTTATAAAGGCGCTGATGTAATTATTGTCGGTGCACCAATTGATAGCGGTACATCCCATAGATCAGGTGCAAAGCTGGGGCCACAAGCAATTCGAATGGGTGATTACCTTCCGCATGATGGCTCAAGACCACATCTTGCAATGCGAATTGATCCACTGCAGAAACTAAAGATTTTTGATGCTGGAGATTTATTGATGCCAGGAGGGGATTTAGTTAATTCACTTAAAGTATTAGAGGCGGCAACTGAGAAAATTTCAAAGGCAGGTGCAATTGCGATTGTGCTCGGGGGAGATCACTCAATTGCCTCAGCTGATGTTGCAGGCATTGCAAATAATTTGGGTAAAGGAAAAGTTTCAATGATTCATTTTGATGCTCATGCCGATACTGGTGAGGATCAATTTGGCGCACTAATTGGGCATGGCACACCGATGCGTCGATTAATTGAATCAGGTTCGGTTCGTGGTGATCGCTTTTTGCAATTAGGTCTTCGTGGTTACTGGCCAGATGATGCAACGTTGAAGTGGATGGCCGGCAAAGGCATGAAATCTTATGAGATGACTGAGATTCATCACCGTGGAATGAAGGCAGTACTTGATGAGTCATTTGCAATTCTGACCGATGGTTGTGATGGTGTCTTTTTATCTGTTGATATTGATGTAGTTGATCCAGGCATGGCGCCCGGTACTGGCACACCAGAGCCAGGCGGAATGACAAGCAGGGAGTTACTGGAAGCTGTTAGAAGAATTTGTTTTGAATTACCAATTGTTGGTGTGGATGTAGTTGAGGTTGCACCTGCATATGACAGCAGTGATATCACTGCAATCTTGGCTAATCGGGTGGTACTTGAAGCACTTAGCGCGATAGCGCTTAAGAAAGCCGGCGGAACATACTCGCCAACTAGAAACTTACTAGATCGTTAATTAAGCACCAACTGAGGCTAGCGCCTCATCTAGAACTGCTAAACCATCACGAAGTAAATCTTCATCAATTACTAACGGTGGCAGCAATCTAATAACGTTGGCATAAGTTCCAGCTGAAAGTATTAAGACACCTTTGCTGGTGCAGTACTTAATTACCGCGGTTAATGCTTCTGGGTTTGGTTCAGTGGTGCCAGGCTTAACTAGTTCAATCGCCTGCATTGCACCTCTGCCTCTTACCTCACCAATGATTGAGTACCGCTTCATCATGGCGGTAAGTTCATCATGCATTATCTTGCCAATTTTATTTGCGCGCTCAACTAAATTGTCTTGCTCAATTACCTCAATTGCACCCAAGGCTGCAGCGCAAGCAATTGGATTGCCACCGTATGTGCCACCAAGACCAGATAGATGAATTGAATCCATAATATCTGCGCGGCCTGTAACTCCAGAAAGTGGCAGACCAGCAGCAATTCCCTTAGCGGTAGTAATTAGATCTGGCTCAATATTTTCATCCTCACTTGCAAACATTTTTCCAGTGCGGCCAAATCCTGTTTGAACCTCATCCGCAATAAAGACGATGCCATTTTCCTTCGAGAAGTTAACCAAGCCCGGTAGGAAGCCCTTTGGTGGAACTACGAAACCACCTTCACCTTGAATTGGTTCAATTACTATCGCCGCAACATTTTTTACGCCGATCTCTTTCTCAATTTTGTGAATCACCATATCTAAAGCTTCTTGGGCACACTTTGATTGATCGCCATTCCATCTAAATGGATAAGCCATTGGCATGCGATAAATCTCTGGCGCAAATGGACCAAAGCTATCTTTATAAGGCATATTTTTTGCAGTCATTGCCATCGTTAAGTTGGTGCGACCGTGATAACCATGCTCAAATACGATTACAGCAGATCTTTTTGTGAATGAACGAGCAATCTTTACTGCGTTCTCTAACGCTTCCGCACCAGAGTTAAATAGTGCAGATTTCTTTTTAAATTTTCCAGGAGTTAGGCGATTTAAAGCTTCGCAAACTTCAACATAACCGGTGTATGGAACCACCATGAAACAGGTATGACTAAATGCATCAATTTGGGTTTTAACTCTATCGGCTACGCGATTTTGTGAGTGGCCCACATTCATGACAGCAATACCGGCACCTAAATCCAAAATTGAATTGCCATCAACATCAACGATGATTGCACCGGATGCATGATCGATAAATACTGGAAATGCTGTTCCAAGGGAGGCAGATACTGCTTCACCTCTGCGCTTAATTAGCTCAGCAGATTTAGGGCCCGGTATGGCTGTAACAAGGTTGCGTTTTTGAATTACTGGTTTTTTAGCCTCTGAGTACATGCCCAAATACTATCTGACCAAGTTGATACTTGGCGCAGTTAAGATAGTCACATGCGTGAAATAGTAGTTTTGGGATCAACCGGCTCGATCGGGGTGCAGGCCCTTGAGATCATTGAAGCTAACCCAAGTCAGTTTCGAATAGTCGGGCTTAGTGCTGGGCGAAAGAATCCTGAGTTACTGATGATGCAGGCGAAAAAATTTAATGTGCCAATTGTTGGAAGCATGGCACCGGCCGCACCCGTAAATGGTATCCAGGTCATTGATGGCGATAACTCTTCAGTTGAGATTGCAGCTCTTCCTTGTGACATTGTTCTAAATGGTATTACCGGTTCAATCGGACTTGCCCCAACTCTTTCAGCATTAGCTGTGGGCAACAAGGTTGCATTAGCAAATAAAGAATCACTTGTTGCAGGTGGGGATTTAGTGATGAAGTATGGAAGTGATCGGATTATTCCAGTTGATTCTGAGCACTCGGCAATCTTTCAAGCTCTCCTTGCTGGCAAGTTAAGTGATGTTAAGCGCCTGATTCTGACTGCAAGTGGTGGACCATTTCGTGATCGATCTGATCTTTCAAATGTTTCCGTTGCAGATGCATTAAATCATCCAACCTGGAGCATGGGGGAGGTAGTAACAATTAATTCAGCTACCTTGCTCAATAAGGGATTAGAAATTATTGAAGCACATTACCTATTTGGCTTGGCCTATGAAAATATTGAAGCAGTTATTCACCCACAATCTGTGGTTCACTCATTAGTTGAATTTATTGATGGCTCAACAATTGCCCAGGCATCACCGCCAAATATGAAGGGACCAATTGCTTATGCACTTTCATATCCACAGCGGTTAAACAAAGCTTGTGCACCAATTGATTGGAGCAAATCACATAATTGGGAGTTTTCACCAATTGATGATGAGCGCTACCCAGCAATTGAATTAGCAAAACGATGTGGTCAATTAGGTTCAGGTTTACCGGCTGTTTATAACGCGGCAAATGAGGTTGCAGTTGCTGCATTTTTAGCGGCTCAAATTAAATTCACAGATATCATTGATATTGTTGAATCAGTAGTGCAATCATTTGGAAGTAATACCCCAACTACTATCCGAGATATTTCTGATGTCAGTGGGATAGAGCAAAGTGCGCGCAGTAAAGCAGCTGAGTTAGTTAAGGAGATCGCATAAATGGCGATAATTGGTGTATTAGCATTTGTAATTGCTCTATTGATATCTGTGATGATTCATGAGGCTGGACATTATTTAACTGCAAAGAGATTTGGCATGAAGGTCACTGAATTTTTCTTAGGTTTTGGGCAAAAAATTTGGTCATTTAGAAGAGGTGAAACTGAGTTTGGATTAAAGGCGATTCCAGCTGGGGGTTACTGCCGAATTGTTGGGATGACACCTAGTGAGCAGTTATCAGAGCAGGATGCTGATCGAGCATTTATTAAAGCCTCTGTTCCGCAACGTTTAATCGTATTGGGAGCTGGTTCATTTCTGCATTTTGTTATTGGATTTGTTTTGCTCTTTGTTTTGTTCTCAACAGTTGGTGTTACCTCGCTAACAAATCAGGTTGAGCAGGTTAGCCAATGTATTCCGCAAGTTACATCTCAACCGTGTACCGCAAGCTCTAAGCCATCACCTGCAAAGAGTGCTGGAATCTTGCCAGGAGATAAAATTGTTAAGGTAAATTCAGTTGCCTATAAAGAGTGGAATGATGTTGTCACGCTAATTCGCGCATCTGCTGGCAAACCCTTGAATATTACTGTTGAGCGAGATGGCACATTACTTGAATTTTCAATTACGCCAGCTGCTCGTACTTTAAACAATGAGGTAATTGGCGTTATCGGTGTGATCAACCAAATTGGAACTCTAACTTGGAACCCAATTACATCTGTTGGTAAGGCAGCATCATTTACTGGGGATATTTTACAAAACAGTGTCACTGCTTTGATTTCACTGCCAAGCAAGATCCCAGATTTAATAAATCAAACCTTTGGTAATCAAGAACGTGATCCAGAAGGTTTAGTAGGAGTTGTTGGAGTTGCCAGGGTTAGTGGTGAGACTGCAAATACTCAAGCACTAACTACTCGGGAGAAGATTGCTACATTTATTTTAATAATTGCCTCACTTAATTTATTTGTTGGTTTGTTTAACCTATTGCCATTACTGCCCTTAGATGGTGGACATATGGCGGTAGCGATTGCCGATGGTGTTAGAAATGCCAGGGCAAAAAAACGTGGCTTGGCCAAACCTGCACCCTTTGATGTTGAACGGCTCACACCAATAACTATGGTGGTCTTTGTTTTAATGGCTTCTTTATCACTTCTGTTGCTCACCGCTGACATTCTCAACCCAATTAGGCTTAATTTCTAGGTAAGGTTTGCACATGGTTGATTTAGGAATTCCATCAGCGCCACCACCAACACTTGCACCTCGCCGTAAATCTCGGCAGTTAAAGGTTGGTTCAGTTTTAGTTGGCGGGGATGCACCTGTTTCAGTGCAATCAATGTGTACAACACTTACATCAGATGTGAACTCCACCTTGCAACAGATTGCAGAGCTAACCGCATCTGGTTGCCAGATTGTCAGAGTTGCAGTGCCCTCCCAAGATGATGCAGATGCGCTTGCACAAATTGCAAAGAAATCTCAAATTCCAGTAATTGCCGACATTCATTTTCAACCCAAGTATATTTTTGCAGCAATTGATGCCGGTTGTGCTGCGGTTAGAGTTAATCCTGGAAACATTAAACAATTTGATGACAAAGTAAAAGAGGTTGCAAAAGCTGCCGGGGATGCTGGAATTCCAATTCGAATTGGTGTTAACGCTGGCTCATTAGATCCACGGTTGCTTGCAAAGTATGGCAAGGCAACACCAGAGGCATTGGCAGAGTCGGCATTATGGGAGGCCTCTTTATTTGAAGAGCATGGATTTAGCGATATTAAAATTTCTGTGAAACACCATGATCCAGTAACAATGGTGAAGGCGTATCGAATTTTGGCTGCCAAATGTGATTATCCATTACATCTTGGCGTCACAGAGGCTGGTCCACTATTTCAGGGAACTATAAAGTCAGCTACCGCTTTTGGAATCTTATTGGCTGAAGGAATTGGCGACACTATTCGTGTTTCACTTTCCGCCCCACCAGTTGAAGAGGTAAAGGTTGGAATTTCAATTTTAGAATCATTGAATTTGCGCCAACGCAAACTTGAAATTGTTTCCTGTCCATCCTGTGGTCGTGCCCAAGTTGATGTTTATACATTGGCTGAAAAAGTTCAAGCTGGATTACAAGGAATGACAGTTCCACTTCGCGTTGCGGTAATGGGTTGTGTTGTAAATGGCCCAGGTGAGGCAAGAGAAGCAGATCTTGGCGTGGCATCTGGTAATGGAAAAGGGCAAATATTTGTAAAGGGTGAGGTAATTAAAACTGTGCCAGAGGCACTGATAGTTGAGACCTTAATTGAAGAGGCTATGCGTCTTGCTGAAGAAATGGAGGCTGCTGGAGTGGCATCAGGTAAGCCATCCGTTGCTGTTCAATAGATAGGCTTTACCCATGTTGAAGATGTCCACATTGCTGCTGCGCACATTGCGTGATGATCCAGCAGATGCTGAGGTTGCATCTCACCGGTTATTAGTTAGAGCAGGTTTTGTTAGAAGAGTTGCAGCCGGAATTTACTCATGGTTGCCACTTGGTTATCGCACCTATCGCAAGATTGAAAATGTTGTCAGAGAAGAGATGGATAAGGCTGGTTTTCAAGAGGTTCACTTCCCAGCACTTTTACCAAAGGATCCATATGAGTCAACAAATCGTTGGGCAGAGTACGGGCCAGATTTGTTTAGGTTACAAGATAGAAAAGGTAATGATTATTTATTAGGCCCAACCCATGAAGAGATGTTTACGCTGATGGTTAAGGGTGAGTTTTCTTCATACAAAGATTTACCTTTATCTATTTATCAAATCCAAACCAAGTATCGAGATGAACCACGACCACGCAGTGGAATTATCAGAGGTCGTGAGTTTGTAATGAAGGATTCATACAGCTTTGATGTTGATGATGAAGGGCTTGAAGTTTCATATAACAAACATCGCCAAGCCTATATAAATACCTTTGATCGCCTTGGACTTAAGTACAACATAGTTTCTGCAATGAGTGGGGCGATGGGGGGATCTAAGTCAGAGGAGTTTTTGGCACCATGCCCAACAGGTGAAGATACATATGTTTTGTGTAATGGATGTGGATATGCCGCAAATGTTGAGGCGATGGTTACAAAGGTTGGTGCTTATAAAGGCGAGAAGGTTGGTGCCATTGAAGTTTTAGACACTCCAAATACGCCAACAATTGATTCATTGGTTGAGGTGTTTAACAGTAAGTACGCAGCAAATATCACAGCCGCTGATACTTTAAAAAATGTATTACTGATGGCTGATGAAAAACCAATTGCTGTATTAGTACCAGGTGATCGTGAAGTAGATTTAAAGCGATTAGAGGCCAATTTAGCTGGAGTTAAAGAGATTAGATTATTTGAAGATGCAGATTTTGCTAAACATCCAAAATTAGTTAAAGGATATGTTGGACCTCAAGATGCTAAGGCTTTTGGTATGAGATTACTTGCAGATCCAAGAATTATCGAAGGATCACACTGGATAACGGGTGCTAATGAGAAAAATAAGCATGCTCGGTATGTTACTTGTGGCCGAGATTTTGTGGTTGATCAATACATTGAAGCAGCTGAGGTTAGAGCAGGAGATTCCTGTCCGAAATGCGATAAAGCTGTGATCATTGATAGAGCAATTGAGATTGGACATATTTTTCAATTAGGACGTAAGTATGCGCAAAGCTTAGGGCTAACAGTTTTAGATAAAGAGGGAAAGCCAGTTGTAGTAACAATGGGCTCCTATGGAATTGGTGTGTCAAGAGCGGTAGCTGCTATTGCTGAGCAAACCTATGATGAACTTGGATTGTCTTGGCCAGCTGAGGTTGCCCCTGCTGATGTTCACATAGTTGCAACTGGTAAAGAGGATCAACCCTTTAATGTTGCAGAACAGATTGCTAAAGATTTAGAGGCAAAAGGTTTAGAGGTATTACTTGATGATCGCAGGGAGGCCTCAGCTGGTGTTAAATTCAAAGATGCTGAGTTAATTGGAATTCAAAAAATTATTATTGTTGGAAAAGCTTTAGCAGATGGCAAGGTTGAAGTTCGTGATCGCAAATCTGGTGATAAGCAAGAGGTTGCCCTCGCAGATGTTGTTAAAACCATAGTTAAGTAATTTATGAGTATTGAGATCGCAATATTTTTGGCGATCGCATCAGGTTTTGCTGGCTTTGTTGATGCCATGGCAGGTGGTGGTGGATTAATCCAATTACCAGCCCTGTTGGTTGGCCTACCAAATAAAGAGCTGCCATTGATCCTTGGTACAAACAAAGTGCCATCAATATTTGGCACCGCAGCAGCTGCTCGAAATTACTTCAAAAACATTAAGCCAGATATCCCACTGACTTTAACCATGATGGCACCAGCATTTGCGGGTTCAATGGGTGGGGCAGCACTTGCAGCCTCTGTTCCAAAAGATTTCTTTAAGCCATTTATTGTTTTCTTACTTGTGGTTGTTGCGATTTACACCTGGCGCAAACCTGAATTGGGAATTTCTGAGAAT
>Ga0208718_1000225_pt1 | contig 10363 bp, 9 predicted proteins | sample LakMenE29Apr09ns_FD_150743 | JGI IMG/M metagenome (GOLD analysis project Ga0208718, IMG submission 150743) | Freshwater microbial communities from Lake Mendota, WI - 29APR2009 deep hole epilimnion ns (SPAdes) | ecosystem: Environmental > Aquatic > Freshwater > Lake > Epilimnion/Euphotic zone ...
ATTTCAGTTTCAGACAAATCTTTAATCTTTAATACAGATTTAATTGAAACTTTAGAGTTTGATAATTTAATAAGACAATCTCTTGTTACAATGGCATCTGCTGAAAATAGAAAAGAAAGTAGAGGCGCACATTCTAGAGAAGATTTTAAAGAGAGAAATGATGAGAATTGGATGAAACATACACTAGCTTGGCAAGATGGTGAGAAAGTAAAAATAGATTACAGAAATGTACATAATTTTACTTTAACTAATGAAGTGCAATATTTTCCACCGAAAGCGAGAGTATATTAATGGTTCAGTTTGCATTGCCAAAAGATTCAAAAGTTATTGAAGGAAAATATTTTAAAGACAAAACAAATGGAAAAAATCTAAAAAAAATCAAAGTTTATAGATGGGATCCTGAGACAAAACAAAATCCAAGACTAGATACTTATGAAGTTAACATGGATGAATGTGGGCCAATGGTTCTTGATGTTCTTATTAAAATTAAAAACGAAATTGATACTACATTAACGTTTAGAAGATCTTGCAGAGAAGGTGTTTGCGGCTCTTGTGCTATGAATATTGATGGAGTTAACGGACTTGCTTGCACAAAATCGGCATCTGATATTAAAGACGAAATAAAAGTTTATCCCCTTCCTCATATGCCAGTGATTAAAGATTTAGTTCCAAATTTAAATCAACTTTATAAACAATATCAATCTATTGAGCCCTGGCTACAGATTGAGAAAAAAAGTGAGGTGGGTGATAAAGAAACCATTCAGTCAAAACAAGATAGAGAAAAACTAGATGGGCTTTACGAATGCATTATGTGTGCATGTTGCTCAACTTCTTGCCCAAGCTATTGGTGGAATGGTGAAAAATATTTAGGACCTGCTGTTTTATTGCAGGCTTATAGATGGATTATTGATAGCAGAGATGAAGAGAGAGTAAAAAGATTAAAAAAAGTTGCAGATGAACTTAAACTTTTTAGATGCCATACAATCATGAACTGTACCAACAGCTGTCCAAAAGGATTGAATCCAGCAAAAGCAATCGGTTCAATAAAAAAAATGTTAGTTCAGCATAGTAAAGATCTGTAGTTTTTTAACTTCATTATTTGACAGCTTAATTCTGTCCCTATATTTTCCTATTAATTTAAATGAAAACTATAGAACATTTCGTTAACGGAAAATCCTTTTCAGGCACTTCAAAAAGAACCTCCGATGTATTCAATCCAGCCACAGGAGAAGTTTCTGCAAAAGTAAATTTAGCTTCAAAAAAAGATGTTGATGATGCAGTAGAGATTGCAAGTAAAGCATTTATAAAATGGTCTCAAGTTCCACCATTACAAAGAGCAAGAATCTTATTCAAATTTAAAGATTTAATAGAAAAAAATTCAGACGAACTTACAAAAATAATTGTTTCGGAACATGGTAAAGTTTATGACGATGCCAAAGGATCTCTGACTAGAGGTTTAGAGGTTGTTGAATTTGCATGTGGCATCCCACATTTGTTAAAAGGCGAGTTTACAGAAAATGTAGGAACCAATGTTGACAGTTGGTCGATAAGACAACCTCTAGGAGTTTGTGCTGGAATTACTCCTTTTAATTTTCCGGCAATGGTGCCAATGTGGATGTTTCCATTAGCAATCGCATGTGGAAATACTTTTATTTTAAAACCGTCGGAGAAAAATCCAAGTTGTTCTTTAAGATTAGCGGAATTACTAAAAGAAGCAGGTTTGCCAGATGGAGTCTTTAATGTTGTAAATGGGGATAAAGAATCTGTGGATGCATTGCTTTCAAATCCAAATGTTAGCGCTATTAGTTTTGTTGGTTCAACTCCTATAGCTAAATATATTTATGAAAGCGCAGCAAAATTTGAAAAAAGAGTTCAAGCACTAGGAGGCGCTAAAAATCATTGTGTCGTAATGCCAGATGCAGATTTAGACCAAGCTGTTGCAGGACTTATGGGTGCTGCTTATGGATCAGCTGGCGAGAGATGTATGGCTCAATCGGTGGCAGTTGCAGTTGGAAATATTGGAGATGAGTTAGTAAATAAACTTACAAAAGAAGTTAATAATTTAAAAGTAGGTCCTGGACTTGATAAAGGAATGGATATGGGACCATTGGTTACGGCTCAACATTTAGAAAAAGTTACAAGTTATATTGATATTGGAGTGAAAGAAGGCGCCAAATTAATTGTGGATGGAAGAAAAATTAAAAAACCACAGGGTCATGAAAAAGGCTTTTATTTGGGCGGCTGTTTATTTGATCACGTAAAAAAAAATATGAGAATTTATAAAGAAGAAATATTTGGACCGGTACTTTCCGTTGTAAGAGCCAAAGATTTTAATGAAGCCTTAGATTTAATAAATAAACATGAATTTGGTAATGGGGTAAGTATTTTTACACGAGATGGTGACAGCGCAAGAACATTTTCGAGTCATATTAAGGTTGGAATGGTTGGTATAAATATTCCAATACCAGTGCCAATGGCCTTTCATAGTTTTGGTGGATGGAAAAGATCTTTATTTGGTGATCAACATGTTCATGGAATGGAAGGAGTTAGATTTTATACTAAATTAAAAACTATTACTTCAAGATGGCCTTCTGGTATAAAAGCCAACTCAAGTTTTACAATGCCAACAATGAGTTAATTAAATGAGAAAAAAAATATCACTTATAGGATCAGGACAAATCGGAGGAACTCTAGCACATTTAGTTTCTTTAAAAGAATTAGGAGATGTAGTTATTTTTGATATTGCTGCAGGATTGCCCGATGGAAAATCTTTAGACATCGCTCAGTCAGGGGCTGTTGAACGTTTTAATGCAAATCTTAAAGGCACAACAAGTTATGCTGATATTGCAAATTCAGATGTAATTATCGTAACTGCAGGCGTTCCGAGAAAAGAAGGAATGAGTAGAGATGATCTTTTAGGAATTAATTCAAGGAATGAGCAGAGATGATCTTTTAGGAATTAATTCAAAAGTAATGAAACAAGTTGGTGAAGGAATTAAAAAATATTCTCCAAACTCATTTGTGATTTGTATAACAAATCCTTTAGATGTTATGGTTTTAGCATTACAGAAATATTCAGGTCTACCTGCTGAAAAAGTAGTCGGTATGGCAGGAGTTTTAGATTCTTCTCGTTTTAGATTATTTTTGTCTGAAGAATTTAAGGTTTCTATCGAAGATGTAACTGCTTTTGTTTTAGGAGGTCATGGAGATACAATGGTTCCACTTTCTAGATATTCGACAGTTGCAGGAATACCAATCCCAGATTTAATAGATATGAAGTGGTCTACTAAAGAAAGAATAGATAAAATTATACAAAGAACTAGAGACGGAGGAGCTGAAATAGTAAAATTATTAAAAACAGGCTCTGCCTATTATGCTCCAGCAAGCGCAGCTATTGAAATGGCAGAGGCTTTTTTAAAAGATAAAAAGAAAATTTTACCGTGTGCTGTTTATTTAGATGGTGAATATGGAGTTGACGATCTTTATGTTGGCGTACCTGTTATAATTGGCGCAAAGGGAGTTGAAAAAATTATTGAGATTAAATTTAATCCTGAAGAAAAAGAGATGTTTTTAAAATCAGTTGATTCAGTTAAAAAATTAACCCAGGATCTTTTCAAGCTTGATCCAGAAGTTGCAAAAATTAAAACTACTAAGCCAAAGTATTAATTTTTCATGAATATTCACGAACATCAGGCAAAAGACTTAATAAAGAAATTTGGCGCACCAGTTTCAAAGGGTGTTGTTATTTTTAATTTAAATGAAATTGATGAAAAAATTAAACAGCTAAATAGCAAAATGTATGTGGTTAAAGCCCAAATACATGCTGGCGGAAGAGGAAAGGCTGGAGGTGTAAAATTAGTTAAAAATATCGATGAATTAAAGCAAAAATGCAAAGATTTACTTGGAAAAGTACTTATTACACATCAAACAGGACCTCAAGGAAGAGAAGTAAAAAGACTATATATAGAAGAAGCATCGGATATTAAAAAAGAATTTTATTTATCATGCTTAGTAGATAGAGCATCTTCAAAAATTGCATTTATTTCTAGTGCTGAAGGAGGAATGGACGTTGAAGAAGTTGCAGACAAAACTCCTGAGAAAATTATTACAACGCGTGTATCGTTATCAGCAAAATTAAGAGATGAAGATTTAGAATCAATTGTAAAACCTTACAATTTGAGTGGAGATCAAAAAAATCAGGCAAAGAAAGTTGCTCAGGCTTTATATGATACGTTGATTAATACCGACGGAAGTTTGATTGAAATTAATCCTTTAATTCTTACAACGGAAGACCAAATTAAGTGTCTAGATGCAAAAATAAGTTTTGATGACAACGCTCTTTTTAGACATTCAGAAATTAAAGAACTTAGGGATCTAAACGAAGAAGATCCAATGGAAATTGAAGCTAGTAAATATGAATTAGCTTATATCAAATTAGATGGGAAAATTGGCTGTATGGTTAATGGAGCGGGTCTTGCAATGGCAACTATGGATATCATCAAACTTTATGGTTCAGAGCCTGCAAATTTTTTAGATGTAGGGGGTGGCGCTACAAAAGAAAAAGTATCAGCTGCATTTAAAATTATTTTATCAGATAAAAATGTTGAAGGAATTTTAATAAATATATTTGGTGGAATTATGCGTTGCGATATTATTGCACAAGGAGTTATTGAGGCGGCAAAGGAAGTTGATCTTAAAGTTCCTCTTGTTGTCAGATTAGCAGGAACAAAAGTTGACGAAGGTAAAGAAATTTTAAAAAAATCCGGTTTAACAATTATTTCTGCTGACAATTTATCAGAGGCAGCAAAGAAAATTGTGGAGGCCACATCTTAATATGTCTGTTTTAGTAAATAAAAAAACAAAAGTTATTTGTCAGGGCTTTACAGGAAAACATGGAACATTTCATTCTGAGCAGGCGCTTGCATATGGAACAAATTTAGTTGGAGGGATTACCCCTAAAAAAGGTGGACAAACTCATTTAGGTCTTCCAGTTTTTAATACAGTTGCTGAGGCAGTAGACAAGGTAAAGCCTGATGCAACTATGATTTATGTTCCCGCAGCATTCGCGGCGGCGGCTATTATTGAAGCATTAGATAGTGAAATACCTCTAATTGTTTGCATTACAGAGGGCATCCCAGTTTTAGATATGGTTAGAGTTAAAGAAAAATTAATGAAGTCTAAAAGCAGATTAATAGGACCTAATTGTCCAGGAATTATTACGCCAGATGAATGTAAGATTGGAATTATGCCAGGGCACATTCATAAAAAAGGATCAGTTGGTATCGTATCAAGATCAGGTACTTTAACTTATGAGGCTGTTGCGCAAACTACTGCATTAGGATTGGGGCAATCGACATGTATTGGAATTGGTGGAGATTGCGCAAACTACAGCATTAGGATTGGGGCAATCGACATGTATTGGAATTGGTGGAGATCCTATTAACGGAACTAACTTCATTGATTGTTTAGACTTATTTTTAAAAGACGATGAAACTAAATCAATTATCATGATAGGAGAAATCGGTGGAAGCGCAGAGGAAGAAGGCGCTGAATTTATTAAATCTTCAAAAATTAAAAAACCAATAGTTGGATTTATTGCTGGAGTAACAGCCCCTCCGGGAAGAAGAATGGGACATGCAGGAGCTATTATTTCCGGTGGAAAAGGACTTGCCAAAGACAAGATAGAAATAATGAAATCTTGCGGCATAACAGTAAGATAGAAATAATGAAATCTTGCGGCATAACAGTTGCAAATTCTCCAGCAGATATTGGAAAAACTTTATTTGACAAACTTAAGACTTAATATTTTATTACCAATATAAGATTATATGTCGTCACAAGAAAATAATATTGTTTTTCAAAAAACATCTTTTTTATCAGGAACAAATTCTTCTTATATTGAAAAACTTTACGCTAAATATGTAGAAAATCCTGCAAGTATTCCAGATAGTTGGAGACAATTTTTTGAGGGTCTTGGTGATCAAAAAGATAATATTATAGAAAATCAAGGACCTAGTTGGGCTCCATCAAATATTAAATATATTTCTAATGGAGATTTAGATGTTTATGAAAAATACCTTCCTACAAACTTAAATGGAAAATCAATTAAAGAAAAAATAACAGAAGCAAACAAAACTTTATCCAGCGATGAAAGAGTAGACGTAGAAAGGTCCACTATTGATTCTGTTAGAGCAATAATGATGATTAGAGCTTATAGAATAAGAGGACATTTAATCGCCGATTTAGATCCCCTTCAACTTCAAGAAAAAAATTATCATCCGGAACTTAATCCAGAAACTTATGGTTTTAAGAAAGAAGACAGAAATAGAAAAATATTTTTAGATAAAGTTTTAGGTTTTCAATATGCAACTGTTAACGAAATATTAGAAATTTTATTAAAAACATATTGTGCAAAAATAGGAATAGAATTTATGCACATGTCGGATCCAGAAGAAAAAAAATGGATCCAGGAAAGAATTGAAGGAAAAGGTAAGGAAGCAAACTTTACTCTCGAGGGAAAAAAAGCCATTTTTAAAAAATTAGTAGAAGCAGAAGGATTTGAAAATTATTGCCATACAAAGTTTGTTGGAACAAAAAGATTTGGGTTGGATGGTTGTGAATCTTTAATTCCTGCACTCGAACAAATTATTAAAGTTGGAGGAAATTCAGGAGTGAAAGAAATTAAAATTGGAATGCCGCATAGAGGTAGACTAAATATTCTTGCCAACGTTATTCAAAAACCTTTTAAAAAGATATTTAAAGAATTTTCAGGAGATCTAGGCACAGATACTGCCGGTGTTTCAGGCGATGTTAAATATCATTTGGGTGCATCCGCAGATAGAGATTTCAACGGAAATAATGTTCATGTAAGTCTGACCGCAAACCCTTCCCACCTTGAGGCGGTAAATCCTGTAGTTTTAGGACAAACAAGAGCTAAACAATTTTTTCATAATGATCCACAAAGAGTAAAAGTGATACCGGTTCTTTTACATGGCGACGCGGCATTTGCAGGACAAGGAATCGTTGCCGAATGTTTCGCAATGTCTGGTTTAAAAGGACACAATACTGGAGGCACAATTCATATAATTGTTAATAATCAAGTTGGTTTTACTACCAGCCCTTCTTTTGCAAGATCTTCACCTTATCCATCAGAAGTAGCTAAAATGGTTCAAGCTCCAATATTTCATGTTAACGGAGATGATGCTGAATCCGTTGTTTATTGCGCAAGAATTGCAACAGAATATAGACAAAAATTTAAACGAGATGTTGTTATAGATATTATTTGTTATCGAAGATTTGGTCATAACGAAGGAGACGAACCTTCTTTTACTCAGCCTTTAATGTACAAAAAAATTAAAGCTCAAGCCACTACCTTAACAATTTATGGAAACCAACTTATTCAAGAAGGTGTTTTAAGAAATGAAGAGTTTCAAAAAGAAAAAGATAATTTTAAACAATTTTTAGATACAGAATTTGCAGAATCAAAGAGCTATATTTCAAACCAAATAGATTGGTTTACAGGAAGTTGGTCAAAATTCACAACTGAAATTGGATCTGATCGTAGAGGAGTAACAGGCGTTGATTTAGATTTAATTCACCAGGCTGGAGAAAAAATTTGTCATCTTCCAGTAAATTTAAATTTTCATTCAACAATAAAAAGACTTTTTGAAGCAAAGAAAAAAATGTTTGAAACAGGAAAAAGTTTTGATTGGGCGACAGCCGAGAGTTTAGCTTTTGGAACTTTATTATTAGAAGGTTACCCAGTAAGATTTGTAGGTCAAGATTCTTCAAGAGGAACTTTTAGTCAAAGACATGCCAGTATACTTGATCAGGATACAGGAGAAAAATATTACCCTTTAAAAAATCTTAGTTCAAAACAAGCCCAGTTTGAAATTATCGATAGTTTTCTTTCAGAATTTGGTGTTTTAGGATTTGAATATGGATACTCAATGTCATCACCAGAGACCCTAGTTTTGTGGGAAGCTCAATTTGGTGATTTTGCAAATGGGGCTCAAATTATAATTGATCAGTTTATTACCTCAGGAGAAAAAAAATGGACAAGAGCAAGTGGCTTAGTAATGCTTCTGCCTCATGGTTATGAAGGACAAGGACCAGAACATTCTTCAGCACGAATTGAAAGATATCTACAATCTTGTGCTCAAGAAAACTTACAAGTAGTTAATTGCACTACCCCTGCAAATTATTTTCATTTATTAAGAAGACAAATTCACAGAAAATTTAGAAAACCACTTATAGTATTTTCTCCAAAATCTTTATTGAGGCACAAAAAATGCGTTTCTGAAATTGAAGATTTTTTACCTGAAAATTCCTTTCATAGAATATTACCGGACCATGCAGATTTTCCGGAATATAATTTAATTAAATTGGCAAACGATGAAGAAATTAAACGTGTAGTTCTTTGTTCTGGAAAAGTTTATTTTGATATTTCTGAAAAGAGAGAGATAATAAGAAATCCTAAAGTTCAATTACTAAGAATTGAGCAACTATATCCATTCCCAGTAAAAAAATTAGCTAGCTTTTTAAAAAGATTTAAAAATGCTGACGAATTTATTTGGTGTCAGGAAGAGCCAGAAAATATGGGTGCTTGGAGTTTTGTTGAAAAATATATTAATTGGACGTTAGACTCGATCGGCGCTAAATCTAAAAAAGTACAGTATGTTGGCAGAAAACCTTCAGCTTCAACAGCTACCGGATATTTGAAAAAACATGTACAACAGCAAGACGAAATAATATCAAAAGTACTTTTATAAAATAATGGCAAAAGATTTAGTAGTACCTACACTTGGCGAGTCGGTAACGGAAGCAACGGTTTCTAAATGGCTTAAACAGGTTGGTGATCCAGTAAAAGCAGATGAGCCAGTCGTTGAATTAGAAACAGATAAAGTTAGTGTGGCCGTGCCTTCTCCAGAAGCGGGTGTTTTGTCTGAAATTAAAATTCAAGAAGGAAGTACTGTTAATGTTGGTGTGGTTTTAGGGTCTATAGGAACTGCAAGTGTAGCAAAAAAAGAATCATTTAAAGCACCAGAGCCAGCGAAACAAAAAACAATAGAAGTTTCTACAAGTAAAAAAGAAATATTATCACCTGCAGTAAAAAGAATAATTGAAGAATAGGGTCTATAGGAGCGGGAACTGCAAGTGTAGCAAAAAAAGAATCATTTAAAGCACCAGAGCCAGCGAAACAAAAAACAATAGAAGTTTCTACAAGTAAAAAAGAAATATTATCACCTGCAGTAAAAAGAATAATTGAAGAAAAAAGAATTGATATTAGCAGAATAAGTGGATCGGGAAGAGATGGAAGAATTTTAAAAGGAGACTTATTAGAATCCATGGGCTTGCCTTCTGTTGCTTCTTCAGCAAGAGCTACTAAGGGAGACGAAGAACGAGTTAAAATGACTCGACTAAGAGCAACTATCGCCAAGAGATTAAAAGAGGCTCAAAATAATGCAGCGATGCTTACGACATTCAATGAAATTGATATGTCGAGAATTATCGAAATGAGAGCTGAATATAAAGATGGTTTTCAAAAAAAATACGGAGTTAAATTAGGTTTCATGTCATTCTTTGTAAGATCTTGCGTTGAAGCTTTAAAAGCTTTTCCAATTATTAATGCAGAAATTCAACAAGATGAAATTGTTTATAAAAATTATTACAATATAGGTGTTGCTGTTGGAACAGAAAAAGGATTAGTTGTTCCAGTGGTTAGAGACGCAGATGAACTGTCATTTGCAGATATTGAAAAACAAATCGTCGCTTTAGGTGAAAAAGCAAAAACAGGACAATTATCTATTGAAGAACTTCAGGGTGGAACTTTTACAATTACGAATGGTGGAATTTATGGCTCGATGCTATCAACACCAATACTAAATCCTCCTCAATCAGGAGTGTTGGGGATGCATAATATTGTTCAGCGAGCAGTTGTTGTTGAAGAAAAAATCGAAGTTAGACCTATTATGTATCTGGCCCTATCTTATGATCACAGAATTATTGATGGAAAAGATGCTGTATCATTCTTAGTTAGAGTTAAAGAATATTTAGAAGATCCAAGAAGACTTTTTTTAAATTTATAATTCATGGAAGAGTTTGATTTTTTAGTTATAGGCGGAGGTCCGGGAGGATATGTTGGAGCAATTAGAGCAGCTCAACTAGGATTAAAAACTGCATGCATAGAATCTAGAGGAACATTAGGTGGAACCTGTCTTAATGTTGGATGTATACCTTCTAAAGCTTTATTGCATTCATCAGATCTTTATAAAAAAGCAAAAACTGAATTTAAAAATATAGGTATAAATATTAATGAGCCATCATTAGATCTTGCGAAAATGATGAGTCATAAAGCAAAAGG
>Ga0208718_1000226_pt1 | contig 10350 bp, 14 predicted proteins | sample LakMenE29Apr09ns_FD_150743 | JGI IMG/M metagenome (GOLD analysis project Ga0208718, IMG submission 150743) | Freshwater microbial communities from Lake Mendota, WI - 29APR2009 deep hole epilimnion ns (SPAdes) | ecosystem: Environmental > Aquatic > Freshwater > Lake > Epilimnion/Euphotic zone ...
AAGGGCAAGGGCTTGCGTCTCTCAGGTGAAGTTGTTCGCCGTAAGCAAGGAAAGACAGGTAAGAAGTAATGGCTATTGGTGTAAAGGTCCGCAAAGGTTCGGCAACAAACGCCCGTGCCCGTCGTGCATTCCGCGTCCGCAAGAAGGTCGCTGGAACAGCATCACGTCCACGTTTAGTTGTTTCTCGCTCATCTCGTCACTTGTTTGTACAAGTTATTGATGACTCACAAGGCAAGACTCTTGCCTTCGCATCCACAATGGAAACTGATCTTCGTGCTGATAAGGGCGACAAGACTGCAAAGTCAAAGGCTGTTGGTGCATTAATTGCATCACGTGCCAAGGCTGTTGGAGTTTCAACTGTTGTCTTTGACCGCGCAGGTAACAAGTACCACGGTCGTATTGCAGCTGTTGCTGACAGTGCACGAGAGAACGGATTGGAGTTCTAATGTCTGCTAATCCAACTGCAGCACCAACAACTGCTAGCAATGATCGCGGCAAGGGACGCCCAGAGCGTCGCGAGCGTCGTGATGATCGCGAAAAAGAAAAGAACCCATTCATGGAGCGCGTTGTATTTATCAACCGCGTATCTAAGGTTGTAAAGGGTGGACGTCGTTTCTCATTCACCGCACTTGTAGTTGTCGGCGACGGCAATGGTCAGGTCGGAATTGGTTACGGAAAGTCTAAGGAAGTTCCAGCAGCGATTGCTAAGGCAGTGGAAGAAGCGAAGAAGTCATTCTTCACAGTTCCACGTGTTCAAGGAACAGTTCCTCACCCAGTACAAGGTGAAACTGCAGCAGGCGTAGTTCTACTACGTCCAGCAAGCCCAGGTACCGGAGTAATTGCCGGTGGTCCAGTGCGTGCAGTTCTCGAGTGTGCAGGCATCACAGATGTTTTGACTAAGTCACTTGGATCTAACAATGCAATCAACATGGTTCACGCAACCGTTGCTGCATTGAAGATGCTTGAAAGCCCAGCACAAATTGCTGCGCGACGTGGTCGTCCATTGGAAGATGTTGCACCCGCTGCAATTATCCGCGCTTCACAGATCACGGTAGGTGCCTAATGCCTCGTTTAAAAGTAACTCAGATTCGCTCGAAGGTTGGAAACAAGCCAGAGCAACGCGACACACTTCGTTCATTGGGCCTAAAGCGCATCAACGATGTTGTTGTTAAAGAAGATCGTCCAGAAATTCGTGGCATGGTGTACGCCGTTCGCCACCTGATCAAGGTTGAGGAGGTCGAATAAAGATGACATTAAAACTTCATCATCTTCGTCCAGCTCCAGGTGCTAAGAAAGCTAAAACTCGTAAGGGTCGCGGTGAGGCATCAAAGGGTAAGACCGCAGGTCGCGGTGGTAAGGGAACACGTGCTCGTAACACAGTTCGTCCAGGTTTCGAAGGTGGTCAGCTACCTCTCGTAATGCGCTTGCCAAAGCTTCGTGGTTTCAAGAACCCAGCTCGAATTGAGTACCAGGCTGTCAATGTGTCAACAATTAATGCGCTATTCCCTAAGGGTGGCGATGTAACTGTTGCAGATTTGATTGCAAAGGGTGCTGTTCGCGATAGCTTGCCTGTAAAGGTGCTTGGAAATGGCGATATTGATGTGAAGGTGAGTGTTACTGCACACGCATTCTCATCATCTGCTGTAGACAAGATCACTGCAGCTGGCGGCAAGACCAACGTTCTTTAATCAGACCAAATTTAACGACGTAGTTTAGAGAGAAAGAGGAGAAGATCAATGCTTTCAGCATTTGGTATGGCCTTTAAGACACCGGAGCTTCGAAAGAAGATCTTCTTCACTCTCTCAATCATGGCTTTGTTTCGTTTTGGTTCAGTTGTTCCAACACCTGGTGTTTCATACACAAATGTAAAAGAGTGCTTGGCAACAACACAAACTGGTGGATTGTTTGGCTTGATTAACTTGTTTAGCGGTGGAGCATTAATTCAGCTCTCTGTCTTTGCATTGGGAATCATGCCTTACATCACCGCTTCAATCATTGTGCAGCTTTTGACCGTTGTAATTCCTCGCTTTGAATCCTTGAAAAAAGAGGGTCAATCAGGAACAGCCAAGCTGACCCAGTACACACGTTACTTAACAATTGGTTTAGCAATCTTGCAATCAACAGGTTTGATCGCAGTTGCTCGTACACCAGGTCGTTTGATCGCAGGTTGCGATCTTGCAATCATTCCTGACACTTCATGGCAGCGCATCATCACAATGATTGTTGTTATGACCGCTGGAACTTCAGTAGTTATGTGGCTCGGTGAATTGATCACCGATCGCGGCGTTGGTAACGGTATGTCAATCTTGATCTTTACATCTATTGCAGCAGGCTTCCCAAGCCAGTTGTGGTCAATTAGATTGCAAAAGGGATTGTTCGCATTCATCTTTATTTTGGCGGTAGGTGTTTTGATTGTGGCCGCGGTTGTCTTTGTTGAGCAAGCTCAACGACGTATTCCGGTTCAATATGCAAAGCGCATGGTTGGTCGCCAGGCCTACGGTGGAACAAGCACTTACATTCCAATCAAGGTAAACCAGGCTGGTGTTATCCCAGTAATTTTCGCTTCATCATTGCTCTATATTCCGTCGCTAATTGTTAACTTCACAAATAGCACAGCGCCATGGGCGGTATGGATTAGTCGTAACTTTGTAAACGGTGACAACATTATTTATGTTTTGACCTATGCAACATTAATTGTTTTCTTTACCTACTTCTATGTTGCAATTACCTTCAACCCAGATGAGGTTGCAGATAACATGAAGAAGTACGGCGGTTTTGTGCCTGGTATCCGTGCCGGAAAGCCAACATCTGATTACCTTCAGTACGTTCTTTCGCGCATTACAGCTCCGGGTTCTATGTACTTGGCACTTGTTGCAGTAATTCCAATCGGCGCGCTTGTTCTATTTGGTGCAACTCAAAACTTCCCATTCGGTGGAACTGCGATCTTGATCGTTGTCGGTGTTGGTCTAGACACTGCAAAGCAGATCGAATCTCAGCTACAGCAGCGTTCGTACGAGGGATTCCTTAAGTAAATGCGTCTTGTCCTGGTAGGTCCACCAGGTGCCGGTAAGGGAACACAAGCACAATTCCTTGCAGCGCACTTTTCAATCCCACATATTTCTACGGGTGACATTTTCCGTGCAAATTTAAAAGCAGGGACCGAACTAGGAATTCAAGCAAAAGGATTTATGGATCGCGGAGAGTTAGTTCCGGATTCCGTAACAAATGACATGGTGAAAGATCGTCTGACCCATGACGATGCTGCTAATGGTTTCATCCTGGATGGTTTTCCACGCAATGTCGCCCAAGCAGAAGTACTTCGAGCGATTTTGGCTGATAAAAAGACACCTTTACAAGCAGTTTTAGAGTTTTCGCTTGCAGATGAAGAAATCATTGCACGTTTGCTTCATCGTGCAGAGGTTGAAAAGCGCGAAGATGACAAGGAAGATGTTATCAAGCGCCGCCTTGAAGTATATGCAGAACAAACAGCACCAATCATCTCTTTCTATCGCAACGAAGGCCTTTTGATCTCAGTTAGCGCGGTCGGAAACATTGAAGATATTACAGCGCATGCAATTTCGGCCCTAAGCCGCGTCGCACAGTAAGGTTGTACCCATGGCAATTCAGATTAAAACCGAAGAACAAATTAAGACTATGCGCAAAGCTGGTTTAGTTGTTGCCGAAATTCATAAGGCCATACGTGAAGTAATTAAGCCAGGGATGATGACTAGTGCGCTAGATGCTGTTGCAGAAGCTGTCATCAAACGTAATGGTGCAACATCTAATTTCAAGGGGTATCACGGTTTTCCGGCAACAATCTGCGTATCTGTTAATGATGAAATTGTTCACGGAATTCCGGGTGATCGCGTAATCAATGATGGTGATGTTGTATCCGTTGATTGCGGTGCGATCATCGAAGGCTGGCATGGGGATGCAGCATTTTCAGTTGGGGTTGGAAAGATTGATCCCGAAGATCAAAAGATGATGGATGTATGTGAAGAATCAATGTGGCGGGGGATAGCAGCCGGTAAGAATGGTGCAAAGCTTTCTGATATTGGCCATGCAATTGAGGAGTACACAAAATCTCAAGGCAGCTATGGAATTTTGCAAGAGTATGGTGGCCATGGAATCGGCACAGAGATGCACCAAGAACCGCATGTTCTAAATTTTGGTAAACCTGGCAATGGTCCAGAAATTGTTCCTGGATTTGTGTTGGCGATTGAACCCATGATTACTCGTGGCTCAGCCCGCACTAAGGTCTTAGGCGATGATTGGACAGTTGTTTCTGCTGATAAGTCGCGTGGGTCACATTTTGAACATACATATGCTGTGATGCCAGATGGAAAACCCTTTGTTTTAACAGCCTTAGATGGCGGCAAAAAAGAACTATCTAGGCTTGGTGTTGAGATCTCTACGCTGCTGTAATTTTCACAAATTTGTTACCTTTTTGATACCCCAAACACTTACTTATTGCCCAAAAATCTAATACTTTCTCCCTATCCCTCACCCTCGAGGGCAAGAAAACACGGAGAACTCATCGATGAGAAAAAACTCTTTTATTCGTTTTGCTGTTGCAGCAACTGCAGTTGCTGTTTTGGCAAGCACAACATTGCCAGCCCAAGCGGCTGTTAAGCCCCCAACAAAGGCAACTGTCGGAGACGACTGTCTACCTGGAGTAATTGGCAAAAAATCTGGAACCGCTGCAAAGCGTGGAGTTGAAGGTTCAGACCTAACATGCATGGTTGTTCCAACAGGTTCATACCAGGGTCAAACAAAGTGGTGGTACAAAGATGTTAAGCCACTAACAAAACTTGAGTGGGTTGCCGCTTCTGGCGTTGGCGGCGGTTATGGAACAACTGCTATCGCATTTGCTGATGCAATGAAGGCTGAAGGAATGCTTTCAGATTACACAGTTTCTTATAAGTCAGGTGGTTCAGGAACTGTTGGACTTGGATATTTCCAAGACCAAAAGTCACGCAGCGATGTCTCATTCATCAATGGCTTTGCAATGGTTGCAGGAATTGCATCTACAAAGTCAGCATTGAAACTTGAAAACTCTGCATCTGTAGCCGGTTTGATGCGTGAATGGGAAGCAATCGTTGTCCCTGCTAATTCAAAATACCGCACTATCAATCAGTTACTTGATGACCTAAAGGCAAACCCTAAGCTGCCAATCGCTGGTGGATCAAAGGGAACTGTTGACCATGTGTTTATGGGTCTATTGGTTGAAAAAAATGGAATGAAAGCAACTGATATGAATTACATTCCTTACAGTGGTGGTGGAGAAGTAATTACTTCTGTACTAAGCAAGCAAACTGTGGCTGGAGTATCAGGTACATCTGAATTCACAGCACAGGTCAAGGCTGGAACATTGCGTGTACTCGCACTTTCATCAGCAAAGCCACTTGCTTCAATTAAGGGCAAAACCCTTACACAGCAAGGAATTTCATTTGTATTTGGTAACTGGCGCGGAGTTAGTGCCTCATCTTCACTTACAGATGCAGAACGCCTTAACTGGATGAAGGTTGTTGATATAACACGCGCAGGTACAGCGTGGAAGACAACTCTCGCTGCAAAGGATTGGCAGAACCTGAGCCTCTACGGTAAAGATTTTGTTTCATTCTTAGCTGACCAGAAGAAAGACATTACCGCCACGCTAGTTTCACTTGGCCTGGCATAAATCAGTTGAATAAAAAAGATATCAAGGGAGAGCTCGCATTTGCGGGCTCTCTCTTGATTCTTGGTATTGTCGTTTTTTTTGATACCAAAAACATGTTGGTCCCCCCAGCGTCGGGCACCATAGGTCCTCAAATTTTCCCTTACCTTGTTTCAGGTTTCTTAATATTTGTTTCACTTGGAATTATTGCGCAGATCCTCCGCGGAAATCTGGGTCAGCCAGAAGGCACCGAGTTCGGTGACATTATTGATAAAACTGATTTCAAAACTTTACTAATGGTGGCAGCCTCAATGACTACGTATCCACTGCTGATCGAGCGAGCAGGTTTTATCGTTGCCTCAACAGTCGCCTTTTTTGGTGTTTCATTTGCATTCGGCGCAAAAAATGTAGTCAAAAATTTGATCATCTCAATAATCTTTTCTGCAATTGTTTACTTTAGCTTTACGCGAGGTTTGAATGTGAACCTTCCTTCTGGAATTCTGGGAGGAATCTAATGAGCAATATCGAATCCTTGCTCAGTGGTTTTGCGGGCGCATTAACTCTTACTAACTTAATGTTTGGCTTACTTGGAACAATTCTTGGCACGCTAGTGGGTGTTCTACCCGGCATTGGCCCAGCATTAGCAATTGCACTACTTTTGCCAATTACCTACACAGTTAGCCCAGCATCTGCATTGATTATGTTTGCTGCCATTTACTACGGCGCTATGTACGGTGGTTCTACAACCTCTATTCTTTTAAACACTCCAGGAGAATCTGGATCTGTAATCACCGCACTCGAAGGCCACCAGATGGCCAAGCGCGGCCGTGCTGGGGCAGCGCTGGCAACAGCTGCAATAGGTTCATTTATCGCGGGAACCATCGCAACTTTAATTCTGGCTTTTGCTGCGCCTTCCCTTGCTGGTTGGGCAATTGCGGTAACAGCGGCTGATTACTTTGCCTTAATGCTTATTGCTTTTACGACCGTAGGAACACTCTTAGGAAGTTCCATGTTACGAGGTCTTGCTTCCCTGGGAGTTGGACTGGCACTTGGATTAGTGGGATCAGATCTGCAATCTGGGGCGGTTCGTTTAACATTTGGCAATCTTCAAGCGATTGATGGCATTGAAACAGTGACAGTTATTGTTTCTCTGTTTGCAATTGGAGAAGCACTTTACATCGCAGGACGTGCGAAAAATACTGGCTGGAGCATTATCCCCATGAAGGGGAAAGCATTAATGACCCGCCAAGATTGGAAACGCTCTTGGCGACCATGGCTCCGCGGAACAGCGATTGGATTCCCGCTTGGAGTAATTCCTGCCGGTGGTTCAGAAATTCCAACTTTCTTGAGTTATGCGGCTGAGAAAAAACTTTCGAAGAATAAGGATGAGTTTGGCAAAGGCGCAATAGAAGGTGTTGCAGGTCCGGAAGCTGCAAACAATGCAAATGCTGCTGGCGCACTGGTACCACTTCTTGCTCTTGGCCTGCCTACATCTGCAACTGCAGCGGTAGTTTTGGTTGCTTTTCAGTCGTACAACATTCAACCGGGACCTCTACTATTCGTAACAAATCCAGATATTGTCTGGACGCTCATTGCCTCTTTGTTTATCGGTAACACTCTTTTGCTCCTACTCAACCTTCCATTTGTTCGGGTATGGGTTCAATTACTCAAGATTCCTCGCCCATATTTATTCTCAGGCATTACTTGCTTTGCCCTGATGGGTGCTTATGTTGCAAATAATGCAATATTTGATTTGTGGATTGCATTGGGCGTTGGAATAATTGGTTTCGCTTTTCGTCGTTTTGGAGTTCCAATTACTCCGCTAATTATTGGCCTTATTTTGGGACCAATGGCAGAGCTGCAGATGCGACGGGCCTTGCAAATCAGTTCTGGTGATGTAAGCGCTTTGTATGCGACATCACTGTCGAAAATCCTTTATTTCATCCTAATAATGGTGATTATCGGGCCGCTTGTTTGGAATTTTAAGAAGAAGCTTGCAAATAAAAAGTAAATGACCGCCGAAAAGCTTTTGCCGTGGGCTAAGCCGCTTCTACTTTCATCCACCCTGACGCAAGCAACGATTTATGTGCTTCGCCCGATGATTACGTATCGTGCGATCGAACTAGATGCAAATGCAGCTCAAGTTGGTTTGATTGCTTCTTTGTATGCGTTGTTTCCAGTATTGCTTGCGCTGCAGTTTGGATCTTGGGTCGGCAAGTTAGGTGAAGCAAAGTTTGTAATTTATGGAACTGTGGCCATGATGGTGACATCTGTAGCGTTAATTTTTTCTGATTCACTTATAACTTTGGCAATTGCAACTGGAGCTGCTGGAATAGCTCACTTGGCGTGCATGGTTGGTGGTCAATCGATGGTGGCGCTACGTGCGCCGCGTGAAAGTTATGACAGATACTTTGGCTACTACACCTTTAGTGCATCCGTGGGGCACATGCTTGGACCGATCATTGCATCTATCGTTGCTGGCTCAAATGGGACATTACCAAAGTCAACTTCAAATGCTTTTTTGCTTGGCGTAGTTCTAACGATTATTGCTCTTGTGCCAGTCATTAGATGGCGAAATGAAAAACCAACGGTAGAAGGAAAGCAAAACTCCGAAGGTACAATCAGAGCAGCCGCAAAGCTTGTAAAGCGTCCCGGGATTATGGCGGCAATTTATATCTCACTAGCTATCTCATCGGTTGCAGATGTGCTGGTTGTTTTCTTGCCCTTGTTTGGAACCGAAAATAACTTTTCGCCGTATGCAATCGGTGCAATCTTGGCTATTCGCGCCGGCACAACGATGATGTCACGCTTGTTTTTGGGACGCCTCAGCAATCGCTTTAGTACATTCCAATTGCTGTGGTGGAGCACCATAATTTCAACACTTTGCTGTGTTGCAATGGCATTTGCCCATACGCCAATCACATTAGGAGCAATTGTCTTTGTTGCAGGATTTTCATTAGGCGTTGGCCAACCTCTAACCATGTCACTTGTTTCGCAAAAGACTGAAAGCTCCGAACGAGCCTTGGCGGTTTCAGCCCGCTTGATGGGTAATCGATTTGGGCAGTTTTTGGTTCCAGCTGTTGCCGGAACTCTTGCAGCAGCATCTGGGGCAGGGGCGGTTTTTATTGCCCTTGCCGCACTGCTTGCAACCTCAATTTTCAGCGTAAAACGCAATTGATCTGTGGCCTGAATTACAACAATGTAGTTCGAATAGGCCGATTTCCCTTATTTGAGCCTGCCCCCTAAACTACGAGTTCGCTTGTTTCACGCTTAAAACAGAAATGTAGGTACAGCTTGGCTAGTAAAGATGGTGCAATCGAAATGGAAGGCACCGTAGCTGAGGCTTTACCTAACGCAATGTTTCGTGTGGAGCTAACTAACGGACACAAAGTCCTTGCTCACATAAGCGGCAAGATGCGAAAGAACTACATTCGTATTCTTCCTGCCGATCGTGTGATCGTGGAAATGAGTCCGTACGACCTAACAAAGGGTCGAATTATTTATCGTTACAAGTAACAAGGGGAGCAATAGACATGAAGGTTAATCCAAGCGTTAAGAAGATTTGCGATAAGTGCAAAGTCATTCGCCGCAAGGGTCGCGTCATGGTCATTTGCGAAAACCTGCGTCACAAGCAACGTCAAGGCTAAGCACAAAAAGTTTTATCAGCAGTACAACTTAATAAATAACTCGTATTACGACTTCAGCAAGAAATTGCCGAAGACCTTTGGACTGGTAGGCCAGAGAACAGTAATGCGGAGGACCTCCAGATATAGATAGGTAGATACATGGCACGTCTAGTCGGTGTCGATCTTCCACGCGAAAAGCGTTTGGAAATCGCACTCACGTACATCTTTGGAATGGGTCTTACCCGTTCACAAAAGACATTAGCAGCAACTGGCATTAGTCCAGATATTCGCGTTAAGGATTTGCAAGAAGCAGATCTAGCAAAGCTTCGCGAATACATCGAAGCAAACTTCAAAATCGAAGGTGACCTTCGTCGTGAAATTTCTGGCGACATTCGTCGCAAGGTTGAAATCCAGAGCTACCAAGGTATTCGTCACCGCAAGGGACTACCTGTTCGTGGTCAGCGCACACATACAAATGCGCGTACACGTAAGGGACCTCGTAAGGCAATTGCAGGTAAGAAGAAGGTGACTAAGTAATGGCCGCTCCTAAGTCAAAGACTGCTCCGGCAGCTAAGGGCAAAGTTAAGATCCGTAAGAAGGAAAAGAAGAATATTGCTGTTGGTAAAGCGTTCATTAAGAGCACTTTCAACAACACAATTATTTCTATTACTGATCCAACCGGCGCTGTAATTTCATGGTCATCATCTGGCCAGGTTGGTTACAAGGGCTCACGTAAGTCAACTCCATTCGCAGCACAGCTTGCAGCAGAAGCAGCAGCTCGTCGCGCACAGGAGCATGGCCTCAAGAAGGTTGATGTATTTGTAAAGGGACCAGGTTCTGGTCGCGAAACTGCAATCCGTTCATTGCAAGCAGCAGGCCTAGAAGTTGGAGCCATCTCTGATGTAACTCCAGCTCCACACAATGGCTGCCGCCCACCGAAACCACGTCGAGTTTAAGGAAGGAAGAGAATAAATGGCTCGTTATACCGGAGCAGACTGCAAGCGTTGCCGTCGCGAAAAAGTAAAGCTCTTCCTTAAGGGCGCAAAGTGCGATGGACCAAAGTGTCCT
>Ga0208718_1000227_pt1 | contig 10325 bp, 8 predicted proteins | sample LakMenE29Apr09ns_FD_150743 | JGI IMG/M metagenome (GOLD analysis project Ga0208718, IMG submission 150743) | Freshwater microbial communities from Lake Mendota, WI - 29APR2009 deep hole epilimnion ns (SPAdes) | ecosystem: Environmental > Aquatic > Freshwater > Lake > Epilimnion/Euphotic zone ...
TAAATATAAATATAAATATAAAAACTATATTTTGAGATAAAATTTATATAAAAGAAACTAATTATTTATATAAAATTAAATGAATATAAATAATTATAATATGATTGAAAATAATAATACAACCATAAATTTAAATACTTTATTAAATCGAGAAGAAGAATGCAATAAAATAACAATTTTTTTAAAAGAATTTGAGCTAAATAAAAACAATTTGTTGATTAAACGCGGATTATATTTGTATGGAAATTCTGGAATAGGAAAAACAACATTTGTTATAAATTTATTAAACGAATTGGGGTATGATGTAGTTAAATATGATGCTGGTGATATTCGTAACAAAAGTGTTATAGAAACAATAACAACTCATAACATGTCAAATAGAAACATAATGTCAATGTTTCACAATAAAATAAAAAAAATCGTTATTGTCATGGATGAAATTGATGGAATGAACAATGGAGATAAAGGTGGAATAAATTCTTTGATTAAAATAGTAAGACCTAAAAAAACAAAACGTCAAAAAACAGAAGAAATTACTTCCAATCCAATCATTTGTATTGGAAATTATTATATTGATAAAAAAATAAAAGAATTGATGAAAGTATGTAACACAATTGAATTAAAAACTCCAACATCTCACCAAATAACTAACATTTTATATAATTATATTCCAACTTTACAAAATTTTTTATTGGAAGATGTGATACAATTTATTCAAGGAGATTTAAGAAAAATGTTTGTAGTTGTTGATTTATATAAAACAAATCAAAGTTTAATCGTAAATATAAATGATGTATTTTGCAAAAAACATTATAATGACGATACTAAACAAATAACAAAAAAATTATTAAATAATAATTATTCATTAAAAGATCACAATACAATGATGAATGAAACTGACAGAACAATAGTTGGTTTATTATGGCATGAAAATATAATTGAAGTTATTGGAAGAATGAAAAAAAGTATTTCAATTCCATTTTATTTAAAAGTTTTAAATAATACATGCATTTCAGATTACATTGACCGAATTACATTTCAAAAACAAATATGGCAATTTAATGAAATGACCTCATTGATAAAAACATTTAAAAATAATAAAATATATCACGAGAGTTTTAAAAAGACTTATAAATATAATCCTTCAGAAGTTAGATTTACTAAGGTATTAACCAAATATTCAACCGAATTTAATAATGCTACTTTTATTCAAAATTTATGCCAACAATTAGGAATGGATAAAAAAGACATGTTATCGTTTTTTTTACATTCAAAAAATAATTTTTCAGATAGTGAATTTCTAGCATTATTTGAAAATTATGAAATATCTAAATTAGATATAAATCGCATTTATAGATATATAAGTAAATACACATGTAAAAACTGCGATGATGATGATGATGAAAATGATACAGATGAAGATGTTGAATATAATTAACATAAATTATTTAATAGGAACTCTCTCATTGACAATTCGATTTTTAGAAATTAAAAATTTCTTGTGCCAAACTTCTTTAGTTTTTTGTGAAATTGAACATTCCATTACCCGTTCAAATTGTTCAGGCGAGTCAAAATAAAATGTAATTGGTTCTTTAATAGTATCACATGCTCTGCTATCAATGACTGAAAAAAATAAATGTTCATTAAAAGAACCAACTTTATAAGTTGTTGTGTAACCACTTGTTGCGCTATAAATATGAGTTCCTTGTCCTTTAGAACCATAGATACACTTATCATTTCCATATTCATCCTGGCCAATGACAACTCTATTTTTTCTTTTATTTCTTTTTTGAACTTTTGTAAAAGTGTCCTCATTTTTTCTCAATAATTCAACAGAAACTTTGCTTTGTATATCGAGACAGTCTTCATAAAGGTTAATATTGTCAGTGTATGTGTATTCGTCACTAGGCATTTATTTGTGTATTTATTAATTGTATAATTAATATTGTCTTTAAATACATTTTATAATTATATATTTTATTTATTTTTATTTTTCTTATTTTTTTTCTTATTTTGGTGGGGTATTTGTTGATTAATTTGTTGATTATTTTGTTGGGGTATTTGTTGATTAATTTGTTGATTAATTGGTTGATTATTTTGTTGATTAATTTGTTGATTAATTTGTTGGGGTATTTGTGGAGGTTGAACATTCAATTTTAAACTTTTTATTTCATCCATGTTCATTTTATTTTTTTTAATTAATTCTGAAATTATAAAATTTTTATTATCCATTATTTTTTCATAATCAATAATTATTGTTTCTAAAGATATTGTGTTTGTTTTATATTTATTTGCAAATTCGTTCATTTTTTTTGAAACTAATATCAATGATTTTTGTTTTTCTTCAACTTTTTTAATTTCTTCTAATATGAGAGGTTTATATTTTGGATTTCCTGGGTCATAATATTCCAATAATTGATTCATATCCCTAATATAAAAATTTATTAATTGTTGATCTTTCATAAAATGAAAAATATTATATTTAGATGGACTTGCTTTGCTCATTTCAGGATTTTCTAACATTTTGTCTTTATTTAATGAATTGTGCTTGTGAGAAAATACTAATATGGTCTTTAATGTATTCAATTGAACAAATGGAATTGTATAATTTTTTAAAAATTGCTTTTCTTCTGCTAGCAAAGCATTATCATCATACGATGTAATTAATAAAGCTTCTTTTTTAAAAGCAAATGTTGCCGCTGTAGAATGGTTAGGACCATATGGACCAAATTGCATTATTGATTTGATCGAATCAAAATAAATATGCATTTCACTAGAACCTGCCACTAATGCTGTTGGATTTGCCATCAATTTCTCAACCGCATGAGATACACGTTCAGGTGGATAATAATCATCATCATCCATATAAACAATTATATCACCTGAACATTTGGTATGCATTAAATTTCGTTTTTTTCCTAAAGTCATGTGTTCTGGAAAATAAAAATATTTTACTTGAGGAATATCTTCAAATAAATCTCCTACTGGATCAAATCCATCATCGATAATGATCCATTCCATTTTTTCTTTAGGATATGTTTGATTTTCAAAACATTTTTTAATGTATGGAATAAATGGACGTCTATTAAATGTTGGAGTACATATGCTAACAAATGGCAATTCGTTTTTTTCTAAATTTATATTTTCATTTATCATCAACATTGGATCAAATACCAAATTCATTGACATTTTTATTTTATTAAATATATTTTTTTTTATTTTTTTAAATGTATAATTAAATAATTTTATTCAATTATACATTTAAGAAATATTGTTTACATCTTCATATTAAATTATATTTTTTAGTGTTTTATTAAAAAAAAATTTATTATTTTTTCGTGTTTTTTTTTTATTAAATATTTTTTTAGTTTTAGGAGTTCTATATCTTAAAAAATATTTTTCATATTCCTTGCTATTTTTTTTTATTTTTTTAAATTTATAACTTTTTTCTGAAAAAAATTCTTTCAATGTTTTTTGATGCCCATAGCAATTTGTGCTAAATCTTTTTAAAACTCCCTTTTGCGCTAATCTATTTTTTGCCTGAACTTCAAATAAATATTTTGACATGCATAATATTCTATTTGTATCATAATATTCCGAATTAATATATACAAATGCTAGATAAAAACTTAACATGGTATCAATTGTTGCTATTTTTATTTTTGTTTTACCATCAGATATTGTATTGTAACTATGACAAGCAATAGGACTATAAATAAAAGCAAGCGCATTATTTTCAACTACAATTTCATAATGCTCAGGTATTATTTCACCAATTTTATGATGTTTTATAATACTACAATTATTAATATCATTTTTAGTAAATGTTTCTTTAATTGTATCCGCAATTTTTTTTGGATTTTCAGATAATACATCAAAATCTGGTTTATTTTTAAAATTTCGATTTAATTTGTTAGACATATATTTCGAATATTTTGAAAGAGCATAAGATCCAAAAAATACGACTTTTTCATCAACAAATATTTTTTTCAATATATTATATATTTTTTTCTCATCATATTTTGATATTTTTATATTTCTCTGCAATTTTGCATTTTTACAATTTCGAGCTTTTAATGGATAATGTTTATTTAATAATATCAATCTTTTTAATACTTTTTCCCATCTAGATACATCTCCAAATGGTCTAGACAATTCTAAATACATCGACATTCTCAATAAATTTGGAGGTGAATATAATATTCCATTTAGTTCAATGGCATCATTTTTTATAGAATCAAACAGAGATTTTTGAACTTGGGTTATGTCAGCAACAGGAATAAAATTTACATACACTTTATATGTTCCTTCATGCATTGCTGATTTAGCTTCACATTCTTCAAATCCATTAAATGTATACAAGTCAACTAATTCCTTGACATTATTTACGGCATCATAACTATACATATCATAGTCGGGAAATACATATCGTTTATCATAAAATTGATCTTTTTTAGGTAAAATATTATTAATTGCTGTTCCACCATATAAAATTAATTTTTTCTTTCTTATAAAATCTTCCAGTATGTCAAATATAATTTTTATTTCTGGACTTTTTAGTTCTTCTTGATTTGTCTTAAATGTAGCATGATCTATTGATTGACGTAATATAACCAATTCACATTCATTAAAAGTTAATCCTTTACATAAAGTTTCAGTTGACATAACTATATAATATGCATTTAAAATTTATATTTCAAAACTATAAAAATCAGAAGATATATCTTTTGTAGCATATGATACTTTTGGATTCTGTTCCTGAGGGGCAGGAAGTTCAATATCTTTGTGTCTCAATCTTTCAGGTTTTAATACAAAAGCAAATCCTTTAATATCAAAAAACATATTGTTTTCTTGAATAAAATCATCGTATAATTGATATCTCATTGCTAATAATTGACATCCCATTTCTTTCATTACTATTCCACTTGGATTGTCAGGATTATTTCCTTTATCTGGCATTCCAATTGTCATTCCTAATTTATTTGCTTCAATTAATTCATTCATATCAGGTGTATATTTAATATCATAGTAATTCAATGCTCTCATAAATGCCGAATTGCTTGTCATATTAACATATTCATAAAATTCCTGGGTATCCATGTATGATGGATTGCTTTTATCAACAATTATACAAATTTTATTTTGTAAATTAATTAATGGAGTATTTCCAAAATTTTTCCCGTGACATTCATAACTGTATGTTTTATCAAGCAATCTTTTTTCGGAATATTTTTTTAAAATTTTTGCAAAATTTTTATACATTGAATTATTGTCACTTTTAATTCTAAAATGAAAAATTACGGGATCACTTGAATTTGGAGCTGTACTATTAGTAAAAGCATAATCATCTACTATTTTAATAGCATCGGAAAATTTAACATAATTAAATGTTTTTTTATTATGATAATTGTTGTCATCATCAGTTGTTGTGGATATTATAGGTTCATCGTCGATTGAAAATATTTCAAAATCAAATCCTCGAACACCTTGTTTTATTAAATCTTTTAATATACACGTATCAACATAACTATTTGAATAATTTCCACCACTACAACAATTGTATGCTGTTTTAATATAATAATCTTTTAATTTGTGTTTGTAGTCTTCCAAATTATAATCAATGCTTCTAATTTTTCCATTTAAATCTCCATATAAAGTATTCATATTATTACATAATCTTTTTTGCAATGTATAATAATAAGCAAATACTCCGAGACTAATACATAAAATGAATATGGACATATAAATCATCATTGTTACAGCAGTTTTATCATTTATATTCATTATAATATATTTACACAATAAAATATATTATAATTAAAAATGGTTATTTGTTAAAAATAATAAATATTACTCATATTATAAAATGTCTAAACAAGAAATTACAATGAAAATATTAATTCCTTATGTTTTTCATATATACAACAATTGTGTTAAATATTTTTTCAAAAAATGTATATTTAAATCTACGAAAGTTGATTTTTTGATTATATGTAATTATAAAACAATACAATTTGAAAATGATTTACCAAATTTTAACAATATTTTCACATTTAAAAGAGATAATTTAGAATATTATTTTGGAGGATGGATCGATTGAATATTAACCAATAATTTATATAAAAATTATACACATTTTATTTTTTGAAATTCTTCAATTATCTGACCATTTTTTAAACCGAATTTTCAAGGAAAATTGACTGACATTTATATTTATGGATTAAATAAAAATAATTGTAAATTATTTGGTAGTACAATTAATACCATTAAAATTCCAAATGTATTGGTTCATGTTCAATCATATATATTTTCTACAGACTTGGAAACACTTGAACATTTAATAGAAGAAGACATTTTTTACACTTTCTAAATATGTAAAAACATTTCCTGATGCAATATTGTCAAACGAAATATTAATGTCCAGAAAATACTCAATAATGAATGGAACATTGGATGTTTATTGCCAATATATGAGGATATCGATTTTACTTTAAAATGCCAAATAAAAATTCTAAGAATATGTATTTGTATGGAGATGTAATGTACTCATCTTATTTGGGAACTTTAGAATTCTGAACAATTCGTTTTTATAAAAGGAAACCGCATTCTAACAAATATAGATCAAGTAATTTTATAATTTTATATTTATTATATTTATTTAATCTTAAAAGTAGTTTAATTTTAAAAAGCATTTTAAAATTAAATAAATATAATAAATATAATGCCTGGAGGTCTTTTAAATTTAGTTTCCACTGGACAACAAAATATATTATTAAATGGCAATCCAAGTAAATCTTTTTTTAAATCCACTTATCGTAAATATACTAATTTTGGATTACAAAAATTTCGTGTGGATTTCGAAGGTGCAAAATCATTGAGACTTACCGAAGAATCTAATTTTACATTTAAAATACCAAGGTATGCTGATTTATTAATGGATTGCTATTTATCAGTTAATTTGCCTAATATTTGGAGTCCAATATTACCCCCACAACCCATCACAGATGTTACCATATCTCAAAATCTTGGAAATTCGGAAAAATGGGCACCTTACGAATTTAAATGGATTGAATATATTGGAGCTAAATTAATTAAAAAAATTAGCATAACATGTGGAAATTATACTTTACAGGAGTATTCGGGAGATTATTTATTGGCATCTGTACAACGCGATTTCAATGGGACAAAAAGATTATTATTTGATTCTATGATAGGACATACACCTGAAATAATTAACCCAGCAAATTCAGATGGACGCGTTAATGCTTATCCAAATTCTTATTACAGCGACGATTCAATCGGTTCCGAACCTTCTATAAGAGGAAGAATTTTATATATTCCTTTAAATAATTGGTTCGGATTAAAATCACAAATGGCTTTTCCATTGATATCATTGCAATATAATGAATTACACATAAATATTACTTGTCGACCAATTAATGAATTATTTGTTATACGTGATGTGATGGATGAAACAAATAATTATCCTTACATTGCTCCAAATTTTAATCAATGGTACATGCAATTTTATAGATTTTTACAACCACCCCCTGATATAGAAGTAGGAATTAATTCATATGTTGATAAACGTGAATTATGGAATACAGATATACATTTAAATTGTACTTATTGTTTTTTATCTAATGATGAAGAAAAATTGTTTGCCACATCAGAACAAAAATATTTAATAAAACAAGTCAAAGAAAATATTTTTCACAATGTTACTGGACCAAATAAAGTTGAATTGGACTCAATTGGATTAATTGCTGATTGGCTATTTTATTTCCAAAGAAGTGACTCAAATTTAAGAAATGAATGGTCTAATTACACTAATTGGCCTTATAATTATTTGCCAGTCAATGTAATAATCGCACCAACATCGGGAAATTTTTTAGTATATCGTGATAATTCGGAAGGAGAATTGGTTCCTACATATCTAGGTCCTGGAGTAAATCCTGATGGAAATTTAACCGGATTTTTTATGAATCAAACATATAATCCACAAAATGATAAAATGATATTACTCGCAATGGGAATATTATTCGATGGAGCTTATAGAGAAAATATTCAACCTGCAGGAGTCTATAATTTCATTGAAAAATATATTAGAACTACTGGATATGCCCCCGCAGGATTATATTGTTATAATTTTTGTTTAGAGACGAATAATTCATTTTTACAACCATCGGGGGCAATAAATATGAGTAGATTTTCACAAATAGAATTAGAATTTACAACAATCATTCCGCCATTAGATCCATTGGCACAAAGTTTAACCATATGCGACCCTGAAACAGGAAATATAATTGGAATAAATAAACCAACATGGAGAATATATGATTATAATTTTGATTTACATTTATTCGAAGAAAGAATTAATGTTATATATTTTTCTGGAGGAAATGTTGGCATGGTTTATGCGACATAAAATATGGGCGAACCTATATTACCAGTAAATCTCAGATTTCTTATAAAAATTGATTTTATTTTATGTTATTTTGTTTTTAATATGAAATAACATAACATACATAAAATGTCTTTATTTGTTGAAAAATATCAGCCAACTTTATCCAATAAAATTGTTGGAAATCAAAAAATATTAATGGATATTTTAAGTTGGATACAATCGCCAACCACAAAATTATGTTTAATTCATGGTCCAACAGGAATTGGAAAATCTTTATGTGTTAAATTAATATGCGATGAATTAAATATTCAACCATATTATGTTGACAATATAAGTGAAAATTTTGACATAAATATTTTAAAATCATTAAATCGAAATAATTCGATAACTCACACAAAAAATTATATTATTATTGAGGAAATAGATACAATTTCAAATTTAGTTTTGGATGAAATTGTAAATCAAATTAATAATATTCATGTTCCAATTATTTGCATTAGCAACACAAATTATATTCCATCAATAAAATCATTATCTGATAAAATTATAAATTTTAAAATGTTTCCTCCATACAATAATGAAATTTCTTCATTTCTATATCCAATTTTAAAAGAAAATAAAATATTTTTAAAACAAGATGATTTAAATGATATTATTACAAATTGCAAACACGATATTAGATATATTCTCAATACTATCGAAATGATGAAATATGGACAAAAAACAATTGGCGGAATCAAGGATAATATTTCACTCAATATGTTTGAGGTAAGTAAAGAATTATTTAATATGGATAAAACAATTGAAGAAAAATATAATTTGTTCTTTCTGGAATATTCAATGATGCCATTATTTATTCAAGAAAATTATATTAATAATACATTTAATGTCAAGAATATTTTAACTAAAATGGACAATATATCAAATTCATCTGAATCAATATCAAGCGGAGATTTAATTGAACGAATGCTACACGAAAATAATGATTGGGATTTACAAAAATATGTTGCTATTTGTGATATAGAAGCTACAAATAAATGCAACACTAAAATTATGAAGTTTCCTGAATATTTTAAAAAAAATAAAAAACAATTCTGCAGTTATGACAATTCTTTAAAAAGTATAAATTATTATTATCCAATGGATAGCCAAATTGATAAATTATCAGTTGATAAAAAAAAATCAAATAATAAACAATCAGTAAAAAAGTCTGAATTAAAAACAATGAACAATAAAAATAAAAAAATCAACACAAAACAAAAAAATAAAAATTTAAGTGAAAATTTAAGTGAAAATTCAAGCATAGAAATAATTACCAAAAATAATAGCGAAGAACCTTTAAAATTAAAAATATTACCAATAAAAATATCAAATAAAAAAAAAAAAATACGGAAATTATCAAATGAAGATGAAGAAGAAGAACTTTCATTTTCAAAACCACAAATAATAAAAAATGTTCAAATTGAATCTAAATTAGATCAAGAAAATGAAGAAAATGAAGAAGAGGAAGAAGAACTTTCATTTTCAAAACCACAAATAATAAAAAATGTTCAAATTGAATCTAAATTAGATCAAGAAAATGAAGAAGAGGAAGAAGAGGAAGAAGAACTTTCATTTTCAAAACCACTAATAATAAAAAATGTTCAAATTGAAACTAATACAACTATCGAAGGCAAAACAGATACCATTAAACTAAAACAAAAAAATAAATTAGTTTTAAAACGAGTTGAAGTAGAAAATGATGAAAATACTATATTATGCGAATGTGGAACAACTATAAAAAAATTAAGTAAATTTTCACATTTAAAAAGTAAAAAACATTTGGACTTGTTGGAAAAAAATAAAAATAAAAAATAAAAAATAAAAATTATAAAAATTATAAAAATAAAAATAAAAAATAAAAATAAAAAATAAAAAT